>ERZ1740062.14-NODE-14-length-146798-cov-7.044063_pt1 | contig 146798 bp, 147 predicted proteins | sample MGYA00581741_ERZ1740062 | MGnify/ENA primary metagenome ERZ1740062 (study PRJEB43018, sample SAMN04849747) | marine metagenome | isolation source: floating plastic debris | place: Pacific Ocean | collected 2008-09-01 | study: EMG produced TPA metagenomics...
GTGCTGGCCGCCGCCCAGCGCGGCAGCGGCCCCTGGGCCCGCCTCTGCGAGCGCCTGATCCAGGGCGGCCTCGTGGTGCCGCCGCGCGACCTCGCGGTCATGCACCGCGGCATGGTCGAGGCCGGCATCGCGCGCAATTTCGGCGACGCTACGGCTCCCGCCGGCACCGGGGGCGCCGCGCCGGCCGCACGCTTCGCCACCCTGGTCGATCGCATCCGCCAGCTCCTGGAGTCCCGCTAGCCTTGTCCGAACAGCCCCATCCCACCGCCTGCGAAGGTTTCCCCGTGCGCTGCGGCCAGGTCCGCAATCCGGGCGAGCGCAGCTTCTGGTTCATCGGCCGAAAGCGGGAAGATTTCGAAGCCGCCCGCGACCTGGTCGCCGCCTTGATGGACCGCTACCCGCGCCTCGACATCGTCTTCACCGCTCCCGGCCGGACGACGCGGCAGTGGCTGCGCGAAGCCTTTCCCCGCGTGCTGGTGCTGCCGCCGCCGCTGCCGTTCGCCACCATCGCCAACCGCTACCTGATGAACCTCAACGTCCGCTGCCTGATGATCCTGGGCGATCTGGCGACGGAGGACCGCCCGGTCCTGCGCGCCGCCAACCGCCGCGCCATCCCCGCTGCCATCGGGCAGGCGGCGGGCCCGCAGGCGAACCCGGATGTCGGCGCGCTGGGCGCGGTGCCGGAGCGTCTCGATCATCACTTCGTCACCGCCGCGGGGGCCGCGGAGAGCCTGGCGGCCGCCGGCATCGCCAGGGACAGGATAACCCTGCTGGCCGGAACGCCGGCCGAGCGGACCGCCGCCACGATAACGGTCCTCGCCCGGCTGCTGATGCAGGATCTGAAGCTGAACCGCAGCAGCCAGCGGCCGATCCGCCGGCGCCTGGAGGCCCTCGCCCTGTGGTCGATGGAGCAGCCACGCCTGCGCCGCCTGCTCGCCAGACGGATCGAGCGCTTGGACGATATCCGCGCGCTGGGCCGCGCTCTCGGCGACCCGCAGACCATTCTCTGCCTCGGCAACGGCCCCTCCTCCGAGGACCCGGCGGTGGCCGCCGTCGACTACGACTGCCTGTTCCGGGTGAATCACAGCTGGCTGCCCCGCGGCTTCCTGACCGAGCCGGACATGGTGTTCACCGGCTCCAAGTCCACCCTGGCCCTGGTCAAGGGGGCGATTTTCGGCCTGCAGAGCATCAAGTCGGAAGCCCGCCTGCTGGCCACCCGGCTGCTGCAGCCCTATTTCGGGCTGGTGCGCTATGCGACCATCGAGCGCTTCGCGCTCTACCTCACGGAGCCGCGCTGGGAGGGTGTCCGGCCGACCAACGGCGCCGCCATGCTGGCCGTGGCGGTGGCCCTGCAGCCGGCCCGGCTGGTGATCGCCGGCATCGACCTGTTCAGCCACCCGGCCGGCACCTATCCGGGCGACACGGCGACCCCCAACGCCTATTCCCCGGGCCACGAGGCCGAGTCGGAACTGGCCCTGCTGATGGCCGCTCTCAGCCTGTACCAGGGGGAACTGGTGATCCTGAGCCCCGCCCTGCAGGAACGCTGGGACGAGCACCGGAGCGGCCGCCAGGGCCTTCAGGGGGCGGTTTGAGCCGGCCTGACGGCCGATACCCCAGAATCCGGGCGGTAGAATCCGGGCGGACCCGGCGATCTGAATCTTGCCTGAGGGGCGGCTCTGATCTAAACGTGACCTATCTGCCGACCGAATTTGAGGCTGGTACCGGCTTTGCCAAAGGGGGCGCAAGTGCCGGAGCCCGGAATGAGGCTGAGAAGCGGTCTGTGGCCGGCTGTTGCCGCCGCGATATCCTGCCACGATATCCAAGGGGACGGACAGCCCGCCGCCTACTGTGCCCAATTTCTGCTGAAGAGAGTGTAGCGCCGTGACCCTCGCCCAACCCAGTTTCAAGACCAAGTACTACCACAAGAAGATCGGACACCTGCTGCGCCTGGAGCGCGACCGCCCGGCCGGCATCCGCAACGAGCCGGAACTGGTGGCCCTCGACCCGCTGCCCGGCGTTACCCCCAGCACGAAACCGCCGGTGCGCATCTTCCTGGGCACCGAGCCGGCGCAGCACCGCGCCGAGCGCATCTTCGTCTGGTCGATCCTGCAGGTGCGCGACCCGTCGCGGCGCTACGAGATCTACCTGATGAAGGACCTGAAGGGCTACGACCGGCTGAAGTGGAAGACCGGCTTCACCGCCTACCGCTATGCGATCCCCGATATGGCCGGCAAGACCGGGCGCGCGATCTACAACGACGTCGACCAGATCTACCTGACCGACCCGGCCGAGATGTTCGACATGGACATGCAGGGCGCCGGCCAGATGTGCATCACCGAGAAAGAGACTGCGGTGATGCTGCTGGACTGCGAGAAGATGGCCAAGATCTGGCACCGCGAGGACGCCCAGCGCGGCGAGCGCCACAAGTTCTTCCGCCACCGCGTGCAGGCCATCGACGGCATGTGGCGCCAGTTGCCGGGCGTGTGGAACTCGCGCGACCACGAGTACGAGCCGGGCGTCTCCAAGCTGCTGCACTACACCACCCTGCAGATGCAGCCGTGGCAGCCCTTCCCCAAGGTTCTGAAGTACAAAGAGAACCCCAACGGCGAGATCTGGTTCGAGATGGAGAAGGCGGCCGACGCCGCCGGCTTCACCCTGTTCACCGAGGAGAACCCGAGCGGCAGCTACCGCAAGCTGGTCGAGATGTACAAGACCATGCACCAGGAAGGTTCGCCGGACGTCGGCCGCCCGCCGGAGAAAACCTTCTCCGGCAAGTCGCTGAGCGAACACGTCGGCCCGATCGCCGCGCTGATCCAGGAGACCGGCACGAAGACGCTGCTCGACTATGGCTCCGGCAAGGCGCTCTACTACGCGCCCTATCCGGGCGAGGCCCAGGACTCCCGCTTCAAGTCCCAGAAGGAATGGGGCGACACCAAGGTGACCTGCTACGACCCGGGCTACGAACCCTTCTCCGGCCCGGTCGAGCCGGCCTACGACGGGGTCATCTGCACCGACGTGCTGGAGCACATCACCGAGGAAGACATCCCCTGGGTGCTGGACAAGCTGTTCCACCACGCGCGGCACTTCGTCTATGCGGTGGCGGCCTGCTACCCGGCCAAGAAGCTGCTACCGGACGGCCAGAACGCCCACTGCACGGTCCTGCCGCCGGAATGGTGGCGCGAGCAGCTGGAGGCCGCCTCGCGGCGCAATCCGGGTGTAAAGTGGCAGCTCTGCGCCCAGTTGAAGACCAAGGTCGGCAAGGGCAAGAGCGACAGGGTGTTTCGCGGCTGAGCCTCGGCACCGCTGACAGAACGGATCATCATGGCAGAACTGGGATACTCCAGGCTCAAGGGCTCCTGGTGGCGCTTGGCCAAGCGGTACTGGGCGAAGCAGCGCTACCGCCTGGCCCGCCGGCTGATGGGCCACTACCAGCTGAAGGACCAGGACCACGTCTATAACCTGGCCCCCACGTCCTTTCGCGAGTTCTGGCGCATCAGCGGCATCTATCTGAAAGAAGCCGGAACCGTCGAACTGATCCGCAGCGAACTGCGCGAAGGCGATGTGTTTTGCGACATCGGCGCCAACATCGGCCTGTACAGCCTGATGGCGGCGGCGCGGGTCGGCGCGACCGGGCAGGTCTATTCCTTCGAGCCGCTGGCCGCCAACTTCGCCAGCCTGGTGGAGAACGTCCGCCTGAACGGCTACTGCGGCCGGATGACGCCGTTCTCCCTGGCCCTGACCGACAGCTCGGGGCTGTTTCCCTTCCACTACCTGCGCCTTGAGGCCGGTTCCTCCGGCAGCCAGTTGCACGAGGCTGTCGACGATCACGAGACCAGCTTCGCACCCTTGGTGACCGAGATGAAGTACGGCGCCAGCCTGGACGACCTGGTGGAGTCCGGCGTCATGCGCGCGCCCGACTTCATCAAGATCGATGTCGACGGCAACGAAGCCCGCATCCTGCGCGGGATGCAGAGGCTGCTGAGCGGACCGAACCGTCCCAAGGTCTTGAGCGTGGAGGTCAACGTCCGCGAGAAGGACGCCCTCTTCGGCTTCATGGAAGCGCAGGGCTACGCCTTCGCCGGGCGCAACGACACCATGGGCGTTTTGCGCCAGATCAATGCAGGCGCCGACCCGGAGATGGTTGCTTACAATGCTATTTTCCGACCAGCAGAAAGCAAAGCCATAGCATGCTGAATCTTAGCGGCATCAAGTTCGACTACGACCCCTACCCCATCGGCATTGCCCAAAGTGCGATGGACCCCGCACTGTATCAGGAACTGATCGACACCTTCCCGGATGACAAAACCTTTATCCTGAAGGAATTCAACGGCGTCAAATACTCGCTTTCCCAGCTGAACAACCGGGTCGGCTACTACGCACATCTGCACAAGAACGCCGCGTGGGGCCGCTTCTACGACTACATCAAGAGCGAGCGTTTCATCACCGACACCATGGCGATGCTGCGAGCCAACAACATCGATCTGGGCCTGACCAACATCCCGTTGAAGCAGCGCCTCGTCAAACGCTTCAAGGCCCTGAAGAAGGGCAGCCCGCAACCGCACTTCCCGACGCTGCGCTCGCGCTTCGAGTTCTCCTCCATGCCGGTGACCGGCGGCAGCATCCGCCCGCACACCGACCACCCTTCCAAGGTCGTCACCATGGTGATCCCGATCCTGCGCGAGGGCGAATGGAACGACGAGTACGGCGGCGGCACCAGCGTGGTGTGGCCGAAAGACCGGACCCGCAGCTACAACTTCACCAACGGCTACATGGATTTCGACGAGGTCGAGTGCCTGCGCACCTACCCCTTCCAGCCGAACCAGTGCCTGGTTTTCGTGAAGACCTACAATTCCTGGCACGCGGTCTGGCCGATGACCGGCAACGACCCCACCATCCTGCGCCGCACGCTGACCATCAACATCGAGAGCGAATAAGCGCGCCCCTGCCCGGTCAGTCGCCCATTCGCTCAGTCGGCCGCTCCGTCAGCCGCCGACGCATTCGTCCCGTAGAGGCTTGTCAGCAGGCCGGCGAGCTCCGTTGAAAGCCGCTCGTTCATCGGCAGCGAGAGATGGTCGGAGTCGGCGAACATCAGGATCTTGTCCTTGACGCCGTAGCAGAGCCCCACGTCCTCGGAGCAGGTGAACTTGCGCGGGTCCACGATACTGACCTTCGGATTGCTGCCGTAGCGGCTGTCGACGAAATCGTTGAACTCCTTCAGGCGCGCCGCGACCACCGCGCTGGGGATCGCCAGCTTCTCTTCCAACTCCTTCAGGCTGCCGACGCTTTTCCGTAGCCGCAGAACTTTGTCGGGAACGTTCCAGCCATTGGTGTGGGTCGGCAGAACGAAGACGACATAGTCGGTAACCGCCAGGACACCCTGCATGGTCGCCTCCAGGGACTGGAAGTAATCCCGCTTCAGCGCTTCGCCCTCTGCGGTGATCGACTTGGCCGCAATGATGCGGTCGCGCCGCTCGACACCGCCAACGCTGTTGTCGAAGCCGTCACCGTAGAGATAGAGCGGCCAACGCGCGGCAAGCACGGCGACCTTGTTGTAGCGGCCCTGTGCGGTCAGGAATTCCAGGCGCCGTTGCTGATAGAGCGGGTCGCAGCGGTGGGCCTCCGGCCCGATGAAGACGGTCAGCCCCAGCAGGAAAGGGCACCCCCCGGCCGTCAGATCGAAGAATTCCGTATAGAACGAACGGTCCTCGTAGACTGCTTCGGTCAGTACGCGGGCATGGCTGTCGCCGATGACGAAAAGCGAGATCTCGTTTTCCGGCGCAGCGCGCTCCCCCTCGATCCGGCAGTATTCGTCCGGCAGCTTGGGAAAGCTGCAGTCCTCGCCGTCGATCTCGATGCCGCCGAACTTGTGTGGGACGGCGAGCTTCTCCGAGGCCACCTGGATTTCCATCGGCGGCTTATAGATGAGCCCGGCAACGCCCAGCCCGACCAGCAAGGCGCCGCAGGCGGGCGCGGCATAGGCGATGCTTTTTGCAGCGACCACCTGCCGGTTGCGGAAAGGCTGTTCGACCAGCCGCCAGGTGAGATAGCCGAGGACGACCGAAGCGACGCAGAGCGTAACCTTCACTGACAGCGTGGGGTCGCTGAGCGACCAGTGGCGATAGAAGGCCAGCAGCGGCTGATGCCACAGATAGACGCTGTAGCTGATGAGACCGATGCCGACGACAAGCCGGCCGCTGAGCACACGGTGAACCGGCGTCCCCGGCGTCGCGAACAGCAGAATCAGGGCCGTGCCCGCGGTCGGGACGAGCGCATAGAGGCTGGGAAACGGCGTATGCCGGTCGAAGGCGAAGACGGCGAGAGCGATCATGCCCAGGCCGAGCAGGCTCAGCCAGGCATTGCCCCTGCCCGCCCCGGCACTCTCGCTTTTCTTGCGCAGGTAGAGCGCCGCCAGCACCCCGATCAGGAATTCCCAGACCCGGGTCGGCAGCAGGTAGAAGCTGGCCGTCGGAAAGGCGTAGGCACCCCAGTGCGCGATACCCAGGCTGACCACCGCCACCGCCGACAGCACCATGACAATCTTCCGCGTGCTCAGCCGCCACAGCAGCATGAGACACAGCGGAAACAGAATGTAGTACTGCTCCTCGACCGCCAGGCTCCAGGTGTGAATCAGCGGCTTCAGTTCGTTGGCCGTATCGAAGTAGCCGCTCTGATTCCAGAACAGGAAGTTCGACCAGAAGGTCGCCACGGCGATGATGCTCTCGGCGAAACCCTCCATGTGGCGCGGCGCCAGCCACAGCCAGGCCAGCGGGATGCAGGCGGCGGTGATGAAGAACAGCGCCGGCAGGATACGCCGTGCCCGGCGCTCGTAGAAGCGCAGCAGGCTGAAGGTGCCCTTGTCCAGTTCACCGGCGATGATCGAGGCGATCAGAAATCCGCTGATGACAAAGAAGACATCGACACCGACGAAGCCGCCACGGAAAATCTCGAAGCCCGCATGGAAGAAAACGACGGCGAGGACGGCAACCGCCCGCAGGCCATCGACCTCCGCGCGATACCGCAGAAGGTAAGCCCCGCCACCTCTTCCAGATTCAAAATCCCGCATTTCCCCGAAGCCCCGACTCGCCCGCCGCGCAATAACATAAGTTAATCTAGCGCAGGAGAATGAGGCGGTGAAGCGAGACCGGCCAGGAAATTCAACCGGCGGCGGCCAAGCTTGACGTCAATGGGCGCGAAAGAGAATGCTTCGCAAGCTTATCTGGAGCTTTTCCCTGGGGCTTTTCCCTGGGGCTTTTCCCTGGGGGCTTATGCCGGGCGTTTGGATCCGCGACCGTCTTTCACCAGCTCGACCTTGCCATGTTCCAGGCGGTAGGTCCGCTCGGCGATCTCGGTCCAGGCCTCGCGGTGGGTAATCGCCAGGATGGTCATATCGCGGCCGAGAGCGTCGATGTTGCGGCAGATGTCCTGTTCGGTGCGCGGGTCCAGCGCCGAGGTCACTTCGTCGAGGATCAGCAGCTTCGGCCGCCCCGCCAGGGCGCGGGCCAGGGCGATGCGCTGGCGCTGGCCGCCGGAGAGCTTCGCGCCCTTTTCGCCGACGATGCTGTCCAGCCCTTCGGGCAGCGCCGAGACGAAGTCCCAGGCACCCGCCTCCTTCAACGCACGGGTGGCCTCCTCGATCCCCAGACGCGGGTCGCCCAGGGTGACGTTGGCCAGGACGGTGTCGTGGAACAGGATCAGTTCCTGCGGGACGTAGCCGACCATGCCGCGCCAGGCCTGCAGGTCGATCTCGCTGAGCGGCACGCCGTCCAGCAGAACACGGCCGCCGGTCGGCTGGTAGAGCCCCAGCAGCAGATCGGTGAGCGTCGTCTTGCCGGAGCCGGAGGTGCCGGTGATCACCGTCAGGCAGTTCGACGGCACGTCCAGCGTCACCCCGTCCAGCACCTGATGATCGCCGTAGGAGAAGGTGACCGACTCGAAGCGGCAGCCCCGCTCCAGCGTCGGCACGGCCGTGCCCGGATTCTCCTCCTGCGCCTTCTCGGTCTCCTCGATCAGTTCGTACATGGCCCAGTAGGGCCGTTCGAACAGCACCGCCTTTTGAAACTGCCGCTGCATCTTGCCGACACTTGAGACTGCCTGGTGCAGCAGCAGCCCCATGACCAGCAATTGCGAAATCGGCACGTCCCAGTGCGTGGTGGCGACGTAGAAGCCGATGCCCACGGCGATGGCGACCAGCATCTCCTCCAGGTTCTGCAGAGCATACTGGCTGACCACCTGGCGGCGCAGCGCGCGGTTCAGCTGCTGGATCTTGCGGTCGAAGAGGTTGGCAAACTTGCCGGCCTTGGCCATCGCCTTCAACGGCTTGATGTTGCTCAGCGCATCGCTCAGGTAGATCACCAGTTCGGAGGTCCGCTCCACCTGCCGGCGACCGGCCTTCTTACTGATGCGCACGAGGAAATGCAGCGAGAGGGCGATGGTGCCGCCCAGCGCCAAAGCGGCGATCGCCAACTGCCAGGAGATCAGCGCGGCGACGGCACTGTAGATCACCGTCTGAATGGCGTTGACCTGGAAATTGGCCGCCATGAGATAGCCCTGGCCGGCGCGGGTCGCATCGACGCTGACCGCGTTGGCGATGCGCCCCAACGGCTGATGGGTGAAATAGCCCCATCGCACGTTCAGCAGGCGCATGATCAGCTCGGCCCGCAGGCCGGTAGCGACCCCGGCCACAGCCCTGCCGACATAGTTCATGGCGGCAATGGTCAGCAGGCATTTCACGACGATGCCGCCGATCACCAGGGTCAGCAGCAGGCCCAGGCCCGGCGTCTGGCCGAAAAAGGCCAGAACTGCGGTGACGTAGTCCGCCATGGCCGAGGATTCGGCGGCCCCGTCATTGATGGTGAGGGAGAGCAGCGGCAGCAAGGTGGCAAGGCCGATGCCTTCGGCGATGCCGGCCGCCAGCAGGCAAGCCAGAACGACCCAAGGGCGCGTGCCCCGGGCGCCGTAAAAAATACGCAGGATACCGATCATCGCCCATCTATTTGCGGGAATCCGGCGGGGGGTCAAGGCCAATTACGGCCTCGCCCGCCGCCCCCGCGAAGGAAGGCCGGGGTCCTGCGCCTACTTCAGGACCAACCCCTGGCCGGTCGGGACGTGGATTACCTTGCGGCCGACCCGGGCCGCCGCCTCGTCCAGGGCCTTCCTGGCGCCCGGGCAGGTCTTCTGGCCGTAGTCGTCGCAGACGATGGCGCCACCGGCCACCAGGCGCGGAAAGAAGAAATCGAAGGAGTCGCGGGTCGGCTCGAAGAAATCGACGTCGATATGCACCAGGCTGAACTGCTTGTCGGCGACCTCGGCAAATCGCTCCGGGATCCAGCCCTGGTAGAACTGCGCCTGCGGGTGCGCCGCCAGGTTCTGCCGGGTCCGCTCCAGCGGGCTGGCGAACTCCCCCGCCTGCAGGGCGCGCACGCTTTCGGTCTTCGGCTTGTCGTGCTCGGTCGGCTGCGACAGGCCGCTGAAGGAATCGAAAATGTGATGCGGACGATCGTCCTCGAAGGCTGCCATGATGATATGGCTGGAAGTGCCGCCCAGGGCGCCGCATTCGGCGGTCTCACCCGGCAGATGCCGCAGGCTGCGGGCCATGTTGTAGAGGAAGAAGTGGCGCTCCCTGATCCGCGGATACTTCGGATCGAAGCGGCGCATGACCGCCAGGACTTCCGGATCGTCCTGCCAGGAGTTGTGCTTGTTGTAGATCCGCATGTCCAGCCACTTGGCGAGCTGGTTCATCACATAGAAAGCGAAGTCCCGCTTTTCGTGCGGTTCACCGGTTACGGCCCGCCAGCCGTAGCGGGCAAGTTTGCTAAGCTGCACGGGTGACTATTCCCCCTGGAAAAGTCCGTATTTGGCAGCATTTCGCCAAGGGTGCAAGCCGCATCGAGTCGCCACGCCGGCAGCGGCCGGCCCGCCGGCTTCCGGCAGCTATGGCCGCGAACGGGGCGGCTAGGCCGCCTCGTGCAGTTGCGCGACGGCGGCCAGCACCAGCGGCGCCAGCCCCTCGCCGCCGCCGGCAACGTAACCCAGCAGCCCGGCGCGCATGCGCGGGTCCCAGAAGCTGCGGATATGGGCGGCGACGCCGTCCAGCGCCTCGGCCTCGGGATAGGCCTTGTAGTAGTCCGCGATCTGGTTGGCCATGCGGACGAGTTCCTCGGTATTCATGCGGCGGTCTCCCGGATCGAAGCGGTCTCGAAGATCATGATGTCGTCGCCGGCCAGGCCGGCTAGGCCCATGCCGGCCGCGCTGGCGGTGCGCAGCGCCAGCGCGCTGGGCGCCGAGACGGCGGCGAGGAAGGGCGCGCCGAGCACGGCGGCCTTCTGCACCATCTCGACGCTGATGCGGCTGGACAGCAGGATGAAGCCGGTGCTGGCATCCTGGCCGTTGCGGGCCAGCGCGCCGCCCAGCTTGTCGAGCGCGTTGTGCCGCCCGATGTCCTCGCGCAGCAGGCGGACCGCCCCCGCGCTGTCGCAGAAGGCCGCGGCGTGGGTCGAGCAGTTCTCGGCGTTCATCGCCTGCAGCGCCGGCAGGCCGGCGTAGGCCGCTTCCAGCGCCGCAATGCTAGGCGCCGCCCCGGCAACCCGTGGCGGCCTGGGCAGGGCCGCGGCGATGGTCTGCGCCCCGCAGACGCCGCAGCCGCTGCGTCCCGGCAGGCTGCGCCGGCGGTCATCCACCGCGGCGACCCGGGCGGGATCCAGCCGCAGGTTCAGGACGAAGCCATCGGCGGCCTCGGCGATGCGCAGGCTGGAGAGCTGGGCGACATCCTCGACGATACCCTCGGTCAGCGCGAAGCCGACGGCGAAGTCTTCCAGATCCGCCGGAGTGCCCATCATGACGGCGAAGGAACGGCCGTTCAGCAGCACCGCCAGCGGCGTCTCTTCGGGCACCCGCCACACAGTGGCGCGTCCGGCCGCGCGCGAGTCGCGGCGCGACACCACGGCGCCGCGCACGGCGGGCGAGACGGGCAGCGGCGCCCCGGTGAGGCGGCGGATCTCCATGGTCACTCGGCCGCCGGGGCGGCCGCCGTCGCCAGCCGGTAGTTCTCCACCTCCATCCGGTGGTGGCGTTCCTGCCAGTCCGAGGGCTGGTTGGAGCGGGTGATCTGCACCGCCGTCACCTTGTACTCGGGGCAGTTGGTCGCCCAGTCCGAATTTTCGGTGGTGATGACGTTGGCCCCGGTCAGCGGGTGGTGGAAAGTGGTGTAGACCACGCCCTGGGGCATGCGCTCCGAGACCGTTGCCACCAGCGTGGTGGCGCCGACGCGGCTGGCGATGGTCACCTTGTCACCGTCGCCGATGCCGCGTTCCTCGGCGTCGAAGGGATGGATTTCCAGAATGTCCTTGTCGTGCCAGCGCGAGTTCTCCGTCCGCCGGGTCTGCGCGCCCACATTGTACTGGCTGAGGATGCGCCCGGTGGTGAGGATCAGCGGGTAGTAGCGCGAGGTGCGCTCCTCCGTCGGCACGTACTCGGTCAGCATGAAACGGCCCTTGCCGCGCACGAAGCCGTCGACGTGCATGATCGGTGCGCCCTGGGGATAGGCCGCGTTCACCGGCCACTGCAGCGACCCCTCGGCATCGAGGCGGTCATGGCTGACCCCGGCGAAGGCGGGCGTCAGGCGGGCGATCTCCGCCATGATCTGGGCCGGCCCGTCGTAGTGCATCGGATAGCCCATGGCGTTGGCCAGGCGGCAGACCGCCTCCCATTCGGAGACCTCTACCTTCTCCTCCACCACCGGGCGGACGCGGTTGATGCGCCGCTCGGCGTTGGTGAAGGTGCCGTCCTTCTCCAGGAAGGAGGTGCCCGGCAGGAAGACATGGGCGAAGGCCGCGGTCTCGTTCAGGAACAGGTCCTGCACCACGACGCACTCCATCGCCTCCAGCCCGGCCTCGACGTGCTGGGTGTTGGGATCCGACTGGGCGATGTCCTCACCCTGGATGAAGATGCCCTTGAAGGTCTGATCGACGGCGGCGGCCAGCATGTTGGTGATGCGCAGCCCCGGCTCGTCCAGCAGCGGCACGCCCCAGTCGCCCTCGAAGAGCTTGCGGGTCTCGACTTCGGAGACGTGGCGGTAGCCGGGGAACTCGTGCGGGAAGCTGCCCATGTCGCAGGAGCCCTGCACGTTGTTCTGGCCGCGCAGCGGATTGATGCCGACACCGTCGCGCCCGATGTTGCCGGTCGCCATGGCCAGGTTGGCCATCGCCATCACCATGGTCGAGCCCTGGGAGTGCTCGGTGACGCCGAGGCCGTAATAGATCGCCGCGTTGCCGCCGGTGGCGTAGAGCCGCGCCGCCCGGCGCAGGGTCTCCGCCGGCACGCCGATGGTCGCCGACAGGGCTTCGGGGGCGTTGCGCTCTTCGGCAATGAAAGCGCGCCAGCGGTCGAATTCCGCGGTGTCGCAGCGCTCGGCGACAAAGTCCTCGTTCACCAGACCCTCGGTCACCACGACGTGGGCCAGGGCGTTCATCAGCGCCACGTTGGTGCCGGGGCGCAGCTGCAGGTGATGCGCCGCCTGGATGTGCGGCGAGCGCACCAGATCGATGCGGCGCGGGTCGGCGACGATGATCTCGGCGCCCTCGCGCAGGCGCTTTTTCATGCGCGAGGCGAACACCGGATGGGCGTCGGTCGGGTTGGCGCCGATCAGCAAGATGACGTCGGCCTTCTCCACCGACTTGAAGTTCTGGGTGCCCGCCGAGGTGCCGAAGGTCTGCTTCAGGCCGTAACCGGTCGGCGAGTGGCAGACCCGCGCGCAGGTATCGACGTTGTTGTTGCCGAAGGCGGCGCGGATCATCTTCTGGACGACGTAGACCTCTTCGTTGGTGCAGCGCGACGAGGTGATGCCGCCGATGGAGTCCGTGCCGTACTTGGCCTGGATCGCCTTGAAGCGCCCGGCGGCGAAAGAAATCGCCTCGTCCCAGGATACCTCGCGCCAGGGATCGGTGATCCGCTCGCGCACCATGGGCTTCAGCATGCGGTCCTTATGGGTGGCGTAACCCCAGGCGAAGCGGCCCTTGACGCAGGAGTGACCCTCGTTGGCGCCGCCGTCCTTCCACGGCGTCATGCGCACCACGGTATCGCCCTGCAGCTCCGCCTTGAACGAACAGCCGACACCGCAATAGGCGCAGGTGGTCAGCACCGAACGGGTCGGCGTGCCGTGCTCGACCACCGACTTCTCGACCAGGGTCGCCGTCGGGCAGGCCTGCACGCAGGCACCGCAGGACACGCAGTCGGAAGAAAAGAAGTCGTCGCCGCCGGCGCCCGGCGAGACGCGGCTCTCGAAGCCCCTGCCCTCGATGGTCAGGGCGAAGGTGCCCTGCACTTCCTCGCAGGCGCGCACGCAGCGCGAGCAGACGATGCACTTCGACGGGTCGTACTGGAAATAGGGATTGGACACATCGACGGCGACCTTGTGCTCGGCGTCGAAGTGGTTCTCGCCGGCCATGCCGTAGCGCACCTCGCGCAGGCCCACGGCGCCTGCCGTGTCCTGCAGCTCGCAGTCGCCGTTGGCGGCGCAGGTCAGGCAGTCCAGCGGATGGTCGGAGATGTAGAGTTCCATGATGCCGCGGCGCAGCTTTTCGATGCGCGGCGAGTTGGTCGTCACCTTCATGCCGGCACGCACCGGCGTGGTGCAGGACGACGGCGTGCCGCGCACGCCCTCGATCTCCACCAGGCACATGCGGCAGGAGCCCCAGGATTCGACGCTGTCGGTGGCGCAGAGCTTGGGCACTTCGCGTTCCACCATCGCCGCGGCGCGCATCACGGAGGTGCCTTCGGGCACCGTCACCGCGACGCCGTCGATGCTGAGCGTTACCTCGGCGCCTTCGCGCGCCGGGGTGCCGTAGTCGGTTTCGGGGTGCAGGGTCATGACAATGTCCTCACTCAGCCGCGAGCCGCGGCGCGCGGTCGAAATCTTCCGGGAAAAGGCGGATGGCGGAGAGCACCGGCATCGGTGTCAGCCCGCCCATGGCGCAGAGCGAGCCGTCGCGCATCAGCTCGCAGAGATCCTCGACGAGGGCGATGTTCTGGGCGACGTTCTCGCCGCGCAGCACCTTCTCGACGGTCTCGCGCCCCCGAATCGCACCGATGCGGCAGGGCGTGCACTTGCCGCAGCTTTCGATCTCGCAGAACTCGAAGGCGAAGCGCGCCATCTCGGCCATGTCGGCCGTCTCGTCGAACACCACGATGCCGCCATGGCCGAGCATCGCCTGGGCGTCCGCCAGGGCCTCGTAGTCGGCCGGCAGGTCGAGCATGTCTTCGGAGACATAAGCCCCCAGCGGCCCGCCGAGTTGGGCCGTGCGGAACGGCCGTCCCGAGGCGGTGCCGCCGCCGAAATCCTCGATCAGTTCGCGCAGGGTGACGCCGAAGGCCTTCTCGACCAGGCCGCCGCGCTTGACGTTGCCGGCGATCTGGAACGGCTGGGTACCGCGCGAACGGCCCATGCCGAAGTCGCGGTAGAACGAGGCACCCTTGGCCAGGATGATCGGCACCGACGCCAGGGTCAGCACGTTGTTGATCACCGTCGGCTTGCCGAACAGGCCGGCGATGGCCGGGATCGGCGGTTTCGCGCGGACCGTGCCGCGCTTGCCCTCCAGGCTTTCCAGCATGGAGGATTCTTCGCCGCAGATATAGGCACCGGCACCTTTACGCACGTGCAGGCGGAAGGCGCGGCCCGAGCCGCCGACACTGCCGCCCAGCCAGCCGGCCTTCTCCATGACGGCGGCAGCGGCCTCCATCTGGGCGACGGCGCGCGGATATTCGGAACGGATATAGACGTAGCCCTCGGTGGCGCCGCTGGCGAGGCCGGCGATGATCATGCCCTCGATCAGCATGAAGGGATCGCCCTCCATCACCATGCGGTCGGCGAAGGTGCCGCTGTCGCCTTCGTCGGCGTTGCAGCAGACGTACTTCTGCGGCGCCGAGAGGCCCTGCACCGTCTTCCACTTGATGCCGGCGGGAAACCCTGCCCCGCCGCGCCCGCGCAGGCCGGACTCGGTGACCTCCTCGCAGACCGTCTCCGGGTCCATGATCAGCGCCTTGCGCAGCCCGGAAAGGCCGCCGTGAGCCTCGTAGTCGTCCAGGGCGAGCGGGTCGATGACGCCGATGCGCGCGAAGGTCAGGCGCTCCTGGTTCTTCAGGTAGGGAATGTCCTCGGTCGGGCCGTGGCACAGCGGGTGATCGCCGGCCACCGCCAGGGCGTCCATCAGGCCGGGCACGTCGGTGGCCATGACGGGGCCGTAGGCGACACGGCCCGCCGTGGTCATCACCTCGACCAGCGGTTCCAGCCAGAACAGGCCGCGCGACCCGTTGCGCACCAGCTTCAGGTCCAGGCCGCGCGCCGCGGCTTCCTTGAGGATCGCCGCCGCGGTCTCCTCGGCGCCGACGGACTGGGCGGCGGAGTCGGCGGGAACGTAGACGGTGACGGTCATGACTGCGCCTCCGCGATGATGCTGTCGAGGCGCTCGGCATCCAGGCGGCCATGCAGGCGGTCGTTGACCATCGCCGCCGGCGCGCAGGCGCAGTTGCCGAGGCAGTACACCGGCTCGATGGTCACGCCCGCCGCCGAGGTGTCGCCCAGCGACACGCCGTGGCGCCCGCAAAGCTGCTCGATCAGGCCCATCGCGCCCATGGACTGGCAGGCCTCGGCCCGGCAGACCTTCACCACCACCTTGCCGGCGGGGGCCTCGCGGAAGTCGTGATAGAAGGAGACGACGCCGTGCACTTCGGCGCGCGACAGGTTGAGGACATCGGCGATCAGCGGCACCGCCCGCGCATCGACATAGCCGAAGCGGTCGTTCAGGGCATGCAGGATGGGCAGCAGGGCGCCATCTTCGTGCTTATGCGCATCGGCGATCTCTTGGACGAGATCAGGGTTCCAGGGCATTGCTCTCTCATTAGGAAGTTGTTTTTCTTGGAGGCTATGATCGCCGTCAATGAAATCGACTTCAAACGAGTTTTTTCACATTCGTAATCGATTAAGCCGATTATAAGAATTGCCCTTCGGCCCTGAAAATCCAGCGAGAAAGGGCGGAAAGTCCGGGCGCCGCCACCGGCAGCGCCCGGTCCGTAAACCTCACTCCGCCGGCGCGGCCGTCGGGTGGGTATTCTCCACGTGGTGACGCTCGTCGACCGGACGCACCGTCAGGTTGGCGAAGAAAGCCAGCACCAGCAGCCCGGCCATGGCGTACATGGTCGTGTTGTACAGGCTGGGCGTCGGGTCGACCGTCCCCGCTGGCACGATCTGCATCAGCGAGGCGATGGTGACCGTCTTCGCCTCCACCAGTTCGCTCAGGCGGTCGATCGGCGCCCCGAACTTCTGCGCGAAGGCGACCGGGTCGACCTTGGCGGCGAGATCGCGGATCGCCTGCCCGCTGGACCGTTCGCGCAGGAAGGTAATCGCGAAGGGCCCGAGAACGCCCGCCGTCGACCAGGCGGTCAGCAGCCGGCCGTGGATGCCGCCGACGTGCATGGTGCCGAAGACGTCGGCCAGGTAGGCCGGGATGGTCGCGAACCCGCCACCGTACATGGTGAAGATGATCATCGTCGCGGCATAGAACAGCACCAGCCAGGTGATCGCGGGATCGGCGCTGACCTGCGAGGCCGCGTAGGGGATCGACAGATAGAGCAGCGTCCCCAGCACGAAGAACACATGATAGGTGTTCTTGCGGCCGATGAAGTCCGAGGTCGAGGCCCAGAAGAAGCGCCCGCACATGTTGAAGACGGAAATCATCAGCACGTAGGTGCCCGCGAAGCTGGCGGTGGCGACGTCCGGCAGGGTGGAGCCGAAGATCTCCACCATCATCGTCTTGGCCACGCCGATCACACCGATGCCGGCTGTCACGTTGAAGCAAAGCACGATCCACAGTTTCCAGAACTGCGGCGTCCGGATCGCCTGGTTGATGTGGACGTGGTTGCTGGTGATCATCCGCTTCTCGGAGACGTCCTTGGCGGGCGGATTCCAGCCCGCCGGCTTCCAGCCCTGGGCCGGAATACGGTAGGAGAAGGCGGCAATCAGCATGACGAGGAAGTAGACGATGCCCAGCGTGATGAAGGTGCTGGCCGCGCCGGTGTCGCCGGTACCCACGACATAGACGCCGGCTTGCCCCGGCACCGCCATGCCGGCGGCCTGCGAGGCGGTGGCGACCACGCCCTCGACCTTGCCGGCGGCGGTCTCGGCAAAGCGCCGCCCGCCCTCGGTCACCAGGCTCACCGCATCGGCGGAGCCGAGGTATACGGGCGCCTTGGCGAAGATCCCCAGCAGCCAAGACTTCAGCGGGGCGCCGATCATCGCGCCGCCGCCGAAGCCCATGATGGCCATGCCGGTCGCCATGCCGCGGCGGTCGGGAAACCAGCGGATCAGGGTCGAGACCGGCGACACGTAGCCGAGGCCCAGGCCGCAGCCGCCGAGTACGCCATAACCCAGATAAATGAGCCAAAGCTGATGGCTGACGATCCCGAGGGAGCCGATCAGGAAGCCGCCGCCCCACAGCAGCGCGGCGGTCACGCCGACGCAGCGCGGGCCGACTTCCTCGAGCCACTTGCCGGCAATCGCGGCCGACAGACCGAGAAAGACGATGGCCACCGAGAAGATCCAGACGACGCTGGAGAGACTCCAGTCCCCCGCGGCGCTGGTGACGACGCCCAGTTCCTTGATCAGCGCCGGGTTAAAAATGCTCCAGGCGTAGACCGATCCGATGCAGAGGTGGATCGCGATGGACGCCGGCGGAACCAGCCAGCGGTTGAACCCCGGCTTGGCGACGATGTTTTCCTTCATCAGGATGGACAGAGGGCCATTCCTGCGCGTCGATGTATCGGCCATAGTTTCGTTTTCCTCCCCTTTCGTGGGCTCTGCGTTCTCGACAGCGTCGGGAGGATTGCTATGCAGACCGCCGCCCGCTGCCGGAGCGTGGCGGAGAGCGATCGTTTTCCTCCCGTTTCGTTCGCGTCGGCCCGGCACTGCCCCGGGCGCGCGCGAATTCTGATTCGGCTGACAGCAAACGCCGTGCCAGACGGTGAAGACGTCGGAATTTCAGGGAAGCCGGCCAGGCGGCCGGTTGCGGAAGAGACAAAATGTACCACTGCCCGGTCGTCGTCGGACAGGCTGTCGCGCCCGGTGCGGCTGTCAGAAGCTTATGACGACAGAACCTGGTCGTCGGACGGCAGCCAGATGGTGAAGGTCGTGCCCTCGCCGGGCGTGCTGACGACGCGGATCTGCCCGCCGGCGCGCGAGGCGAGCTTCTGACTGATCGACAGGCCGAGGCCGGTACCTTGCCGGACCTTGGTGGTGAAGAAGGGATCGAAGACCCGTTGCAGCACCTCCGGCGGCATCCCGTGTCCGCTGTCCTGCACCTCGATGGCCAGGCCGGGCGTCCCGGCACGGTCGGCGTCGAGACTGCGCAGCACCAGGCGGCCGCCATCGGGCATGGCCTGGATGGCATTGGTCAGCAGGTTGATGATGACCTGCTGCAGTTCGATCTAGTTCATCTCCACCAGCCGGCCGGTGCGATCGTCACGCTCCACCGCGATCTCCACCTTGTTGCGCAGGTGCTGGACCAGTAGCAGGCAATCGGTGATCACCTCCGCCGGCGCCAGCCGGCCGGCGCTGTCGGCATACTCCTCCGGGCGGGCGAACTGCAGCAGCTTGGTGACCAGCAGGTTGATCCGGTGGATCTGTTCGTCGATCAGCCGGAATTCGGTGCGCGCGGCGTTGCCGGCCGGCCCGATCACATCGCGCGCGACATCCAGATTGCCCTGGATCACGGCAATGGGATTGTTGATCTCGTGCGCGACGCCGGCGGTGATCTCGCCGATGGCGGCCAGCTTCTCCGACATGACAAGCTGCTGCGTCGTCTCCTCGAGACGCAGGTTCGCCTCGCGCAGTTCCCGGGTCCGCGCCTCCACCCGGTCGTTCAGTTCCTGCGCCCAGTCCCTCAACTGCCGGTCGCGCTCCTCGACCAGGTCGAGCAATTGATCCAGGTGGCGCGCGACGCGGCCGATCTCATCCTCGCCGGTCTGCCCGCTGCGGGCGCCGAGGTCGCCCTCTTCGACCCGGTTGATGGTCTGCGTCATGCGCTCCAGCGGCCGGAAGATATTGCCGACCCAGCGCAGGAACACCGGCACGATGATCGCCGTCGCCAGCAGGAAGGCAAAAGCGAGAGCAACAACGGTCTGATACTTGGCGATGCGGAAAGGGGTTTCCAGAAAGCCGACGTAGAGCATGCCGATACGCGCGCCCCGGCTGTCGACGATCGGTTCGTAGGCCGAAATGTACCAGTCGTTCACCACGAAGGCACGATCGAGCCAGATGCGACCCTCGTCCAGCACTTGGTGGCGCACCACCGCCGAGACCCGCGTCCCCAGCGCGCGCACATTTTCGAACAGGCGCACATTGGTGCTGATTCGCACGTCTTCCAGGAACAGCGTCGCGGTGCCTTCGCTGCCCTCGGGCAGGCTGGCGGTGCGGTAGACCAGATCGTTGATGGTGTCGATGAAGGCCAGGTTGCGGTTCAGCAGAATGCCGCCGACCAGGACTCCGCGACGTCCCTGCCCCAGATCGGCCGCCGCCGCGACGTGGATCACCATGCCGCGGGCCTCGACGGTCCGCTCGCTCGGCACTGCCGCTTCGGTCGGCACCAGATCGATCCGCGCGCGCTGCGCCAGTCCGGGGTCGATGGCGGCGAGTTCTTCGCGGCTGAAGAGGTCGATGGCCGTCGCGACGCCCGTCGCCCGCGCCTGTGCGATCACCGGCCAGGTTTCCGGCTGCGATGTCCCCGTGCCGGCCGCCGCGCCGGCCAGAAATCCATCCGCCTCGTCGAGCAGGTAGAGAAAATCGAGCCGCAGCCTGGCGCGGCTATCGTCCAGGAAACCGGTCATCTCGCCCAGGTCGCGGCTGTCCAGATGCCGCTCGAAGGCCGCGGAGGCGGCCAGCGCCTCGACCCGCTCCCCGCTGTTCTCCAATAGCCGGGAGAGGTACTGGCGGGCGATCGTCAGGTCGCCGTTGACCTTCACGATCAGCAGGTTGTCGAACTTCTGCCACCAGCGGGCGACGCCGCCGCCAAGCAGCAGCGGCAGCACGACCAGCATCGGCAGCAGCGCGATGACGATGAGCCTCAGCCGCACCGTGGGGGAGCGGCGCGCCGGCCGTGGCGGCACCGCGTCAGACATTCCAGGCGGCACACTTGCGCTCGATCGTCTTGCGCGACACGCCGAGAATACGGGCCGCCGCCGCCCGGTTCCCGCCAACGTCCGCCAGGACCTTCAGGATGTGGCGCTTCTCCACCGCCTCCAGGCTTTCGGCGGCCGGTGCCGCTCCGCCCTCCTCCCCGCCCCGGAACTCGGGCGGAAAGCGGCCCAGGATCAGCGCGCGCTCGATGGTATTGCGCAGTTCGCGGACATTGCCCGGCCAGTCGTAGCTCTGCAGGGCGGCGCGCACCCCGTCGTCGATCAGCAGCGGCGGCACACCCAGTTCGACGGAGACTTTGCTCATGAACAGCGCCGCCAGTTCGTCGATATCGTCACGCCGCTCGCGCAACGGCGGCATCTCGATGCGCACGACGTTCAGCCGGTAGAAGAGATCGGCCCGGAAGCGCCCCTCGGCAACCGCGACCTCCAAGTCGGCGTTGGTCGCAAACACCAGGCGCACATCGACGGGCACCTCGCGGTTGGTGCCCAGCGGGCGCACGCGCTTGTCATCCAGGATGCGCAGCAGCTTGCTCTGCAGGGCCAGCGGCATTTCGGCGATCTCGTCGAGAAAGATGGTGCCGCCCTGGGCATAGAGGAACAGGCCCTGGCGCAGGCTTTCGGCTCCGGTGAAAGCGCCCTTCACGTGGCCGAACAGTTCGCTCTCGATCATCTCGGCGGGGATCGCCGCGCAATTCAGCGGCACGAAGGGACCCTCGGCGCGGCTTGAGAGCGCGTGGACGAGCCGCGCGGCGACCTCCTTGCCGCTGCCGGATTCACCGGTGATCATGACGGAGGTCGGCATCGGCGCCACCCGCTCGATGGTCTCGCGCACTTCCGAGATGCGCGGCGAGCGGCCGATCAGACGGTTGCGCACGCGGATCGCGCTGTCGCTGGCGTCCAGTTCGTAGCGCAGCACCACATTCTCGCGGCGCAGGCGCATGCGGTCCAGGCAGCGCGCCACCGCATTCAGAATCTGGTTTGAGCGGAACGGCTTCAGGACGAAGTCCGCCGCGCCGGCGCGCAAGGCATCGATCGCGGTTTCCAGGTCGGCGAAAGCGGTGATCAGGATCACTTCGGAGAAAAAGCCGAGTCGGCGCTGCTCCTGCAGCCATTCCAGCCCCGACTGGCCCGGCAACAGGTTGTCGATGATGACGACGTCGAAATGGCTGTTCTCCAGCAGGCGCGTGGCCGCCGCGGCATCGTTGGCCGCCTCCAGCCGCTGGCAGCGCGGGCCCAGGGTCCGCACCAGGAAATTGCGCATGCCGGGCTCGTCGTCGACCACCAGAATCGACGCCTGAGCCAGCCAGGGGCTGAACACGGCCTGCGCGTCTGCTTGACGTTCGGCAATCTCCGACATGGCAGTTGGTCCTTCAGGTACCTCCCGCTGCCCGGGGCTCCCGGCAGCCCGCAACCTTTTACGGCCGGAATTTCAACCGTTGGTCTATGTGTTTTATTGTTTTTCTATGCATTTTCTTGCATTTTCTCCGCGCAATGGCAATTGCGGTTCCCGGCAGGAGGCCACGCCCCCTTGCTCCACGCGGTTGCCCGGCCTTCAGCCCCCCGGCCAGGGAGGCCCGGCGATCAGCCCTGGCGGGGCTTCATGCGCGCTTCCAGGCCGTCCGCCTGCACCGATTTCACGAAGGCATCGACCAGCGGGGGTTGGGGTTTCTGCTGGCGGACCACCATGCCGACGGTAAAGCTGCGCTCCGGCTCCACCAGGGGCAGGGCCAGCATTCCCTTTGGGGTGCCGAACAGCCACAGCAGATTGTGCGGCAGCACGCTGGACCACGCGCCGGTGCGGATGTGCGAGCACAGCGTCATCAGCGAGTTGCTCTCGGCATGGACATTGGGTGTGCAGCCGACGCTGGCGAAGACGGAATTCACGAGGCGGCGATTCTGCATGTCCGGCGTCAGCAGGCAGAGCGGGGTCTCGGCCGCCTCCCGCCAGGTCACCGACTTGCGCCCGCGGAACGGCCCGCGCGTGGGGGTCAGCAGAATGTAACGCTCCTCATACAACGGATAGGTCGCCACGCCGTGCAGCGGCTCGGCCCCCAGGTAGGTAATGCCGACATCGAAGTCGAAGCCGTCCAGGGAGCGCTGAATCTCGTCGGAGGTCCGCGACAGAATCTGCAGCGTCACCTTGGGATGCGCCTCGCTGAGCGGCGTGGTCAACAGGCCGATGGTCGGCAGCGCCGAGGGGATCACACCCAGCGTCAGCTCGCCGGTGAGTTCGCCGCGCAACAGGCCGATCTGCTGGTCCAGCACCTCGCGCTCGGCCACCACCCGCGTCGCCCAGTCCAGCAGCACCTTGCCTTCGGCGGTGAAGCCCTTGAAGCGCTTGTCGCGCTCGATCAGCGGCGCGCCGATCTCGCTCTCCAACTGGCGGATCGCCGCCGACAGCGTCGACTGCGTCACGTGGCAGGTCTCCGCCGCACGGCCGAAATGCTTCTCCCGGCCCAGCGCGACGAAGAAGCGGAGATGGCGGATCAGCATCGCAGGACGGTCCCGAAATTACGCCTCCCACCAGGAAGGCCCCAACCCCTCATAGGGATTTGGCGCCAGGGCGGCAACCACCAATAGCGGGCCTCAGGTCTGAGCGGCCTGCGAAAATCCCTTCCCCTGCCAGCCCCCGACGTGCCTTCTGTAGGTGCGACTTTCCTTCGAGTCCCGCCAGCAAAGGACCAGCGCTGCCCGATGGACTTCCACGAGATTGCCGTGCTCACCGTGTTCGCCGCCGTCTACCTGGGCATGGCGCTGGGGCGCTGGCCGGCACTGGCACTGGACCGCACCGGCATTGCCGTCTGCGGCGCCATCGTGCTGCTGTTTCTCGACGACAGCACAGGCGGCTTCGTGGCCGCCATCGATACCGGCACCCTGGCCGTGCTGTTCGGCTTGATGGTGCTCTCGGCGCAGTTCGCCGCTTCCGGCCTCTACGAATGGTGCGCCGCGCGCCTTGCCGCCACCGCCGCCTCGCCCGCCGTGGTGCTGGCCCTGGTAGTGGCCGTCACCGGCGGCCTCTCCAGCCTGCTGGCCAACGACATCGTGGTCTTCGCCATGACGCCGGTGCTGTGCCAGGGACTGCTGAAGGCCGGGCGCGATCCGCGGCCCTATCTGGTGGGACACGCCGGTGCGGCCAATGTCGGCTCGGCCGCCACCCTGGTCGGCAACCCGCAGAACATCCTGATTGGCGAACACGGGGGGCTCGACTTCTGGCACTACCTGTTCTTCGCCGCCCCTGTCGCCCTGGCCGGCCTGATCGCGGTCTACCTGGTGGTGCTGGCGGTATGGCGCCGCCGGCTGCAGGCCGATACCGCCGCCCGGCCACTGCCCCTGGAAGGGATCGTGCTCGACAAGGCTGCCCTCACCAAGGGGATCCTCGCCACGCTGCTTTTGCTGGGGCTCTATATGACCGACATCCCGCGGTGGCACAGCACGCTGCTGGTCGCCGGCCTGCTGCTGGTCAGCCGCCGGCTGTCGACACGGGAGATGCTGGCCTCCGTGGACTGGCATCTGCTGGTGCTGTTCGGGGGCCTCTTCGTGGTCACCGGCGCGCTCGCCGGCACCGGCGTGAACGGCCAGATCATCGCCCTGCTGCAGCACAGCGGCCTCAGCTTCGAGAATCCCCTGCTGCTTGGCGCGACGGCGCTGGCTGGCAGCAACACCGTCGGCAACGTCCCGCTGGTGATCCTGCTGTTGTCGGCGCTGCCCGGCCTCAGCGACGCGGCGCTCTATGCCCTTGCCCTGCTGTCGACCTTCGCCGGCAATCTGCTGCTGATCGGCAGCCTCGCCAACCTGATCGTGGCCGAGCGGGCGCGCCGTGAAGGGGTGACGCTCTCCTTCGCCGACCATCTGCGCGCCGGCGTGCCGATGACCGTCATCACCTTTGCCCTCGCCTTCGGCTGGCTTTCACTGGTGAACCTATAGGCCCGCCGCGGCCTCAGCGGGCCACGGACCGGTCGTTGAAGCGGTCGTTGAGGCGGGCGATCTGCGGCATGCCGACGTCGGCGGCATCGCCGCGGCCCCGTTCCCAGCCGTCGCGGAACTGACTCTCGTCGGCAATGTGCCGGTAGTTGTCGAGCAGGGCATCGGCTTCGTTGCGGTCGACGAAGTTGCTGCGCAGAACGAGATTGCGCATGAAGCGGGTAAAGTCGGCCGCGGTCTTGCCGGCGGCTGGCGCGCAGGCCTCGACCAGGCCCACCATATAGCCGAAACGGTAGAGCGCGGCGGTCTCGTCGCCGAAGGCGGCGGCGTTGCGGGCCAGGAAGGCGGCGAGCTGGTCGACGGCCAGTTGATCGGCCGATACCTCGGCGGCGACGTTCAGGCAGTTGGCCTCGCGGCTGTCGGCAGCCAGCGCTTCCAACGCCTTGATGGCCTTGTCGCGGCGCCCGGTGCCGTCGTCGACCGAGCCCTTGCGCGACCAATAGCGCACGCGCTCCAGGATCTCCGCCAGCGGGGCCGATTTCATCAGGTAGTCGTCGCCGCCCGCGCGCAGGCATTCCAGAATGTTTTCCGGTTGGTCCAGCGCGGTGAGAAAGAGGATCGGACAGGGCTTGGGGCCCTGCATGTTGCGGATCCGCGTGCAGGCCTCGATGCCGTTCATGTTCGGCATCATCACATCCAGGATGATCAGGTGCGGATTGACGATCTTGTGCAGCAGGGCGATGGCCTGCGCCCCATCGCTGGCGCGCATCACGCTATAGCCGACCGCTTCCAGCATGTCCGCATACACGCGGCGCAGCTTGTCGTTATCCTCGGCCAGAATGATCGGTCTTGCGCCCATTGGGGGGCCCTCTCGGAACGGCGGCGAAGTTCAGGGGTCCGTATCCCTGGTATTTGACGCGCATTAGATTAATTATCGGTTTCAACCGAAGAGGGAATTGGGCGACCGCTTCCTGCCTTCATTTGTATGCATCCGGCGGCGGCGCACCGGGCAGCCCCGCGCCCCATTGACCCTGCCGAGGCCGGCAGACTAGGGTCCAGCCATGAAGCCACCCGCCGCCCCCCTGGGCGATTCCCGGCGCACCCCGCAGGTGCCAGAACCTGTCCCGCAGGAGCGAATCCGGGCGGCGGCGGTGCTGCGCAACCGCGCGGCCGCCCTGCTGAAGGATGGCCGCCCCGGCGAGGCCCAGGTCCTGCTGGAAGAAGCGATCCGGGTGTTTCCCGGCTTCGCCGAGGCGGAGCTCCGCATCGGCAACATCCGCCGCGCGGCGCTGGACCTGGATGGCGCCGCAGCCCGCTACCGCCGGGCCCTGGCGATCAAACCGGACTACGCCTGGGCCCACCTGGAGCTGGCGATCTGCCTGCAGCGCGCCGGCAACGCCGAGGCCGCGATGGACCACTACCGCCAGGCGGTGCGATACAATCCCAAGCTCTACAAGACCGTGCTCTTCGCCCTGGTCGACCAGCAGAACGGCTGCTTCTGGCTCGACACCGCCGCCCTGAAACGCGAACTGCTCGGAAAACGGGACCTGCCGGGCGACACCGCGCCGCAACACATCAAGGGAAGAGACGCCGGATGAAAATCAAGTTCCGTTGCTTTCCCGAACTCGAGCCCTATCTGCCCAAGCCTCAGCCGGCCAAGCGCGGCACGCCGTCCTGGCTGAAGACCATGCCGCTGACCGCCTGGGCCACGGACTTCGAGGAAGAGGTCAAGACGGTCAAGGGCTGCCCGCCGGTGATCGACGCGATGACCCACGGCTTCCTGCTGCCGCTGGCCTGCGACCTGCACGTCGACCGCGGCCGCTTCGAGTGGCACTGGGAGGGACTGCCGGCCGAGATGCCGCCGCACGTGCCGCGCTCGCCGATCCACTTCCACGTCGCCGAGCAGGTCGAGGGATCGCCCCTCTTCCGCCCCGGCTGGATCCCGGTGAAGTTCCGCAACCTCTGGGCCGCCGAGCCGGAGGACGGCTGGTCGATCCTCTACACCCATCCGCTGAACCGCCTGGACCTGCCCTACCGCACCATCACCGGGCTGGTCGACAACGACCGCTACCACAACGTCTTTACCCATATCCCGGCGGTGTGGACCGATCCGGACTTCGTCGGCACCCTGCCGGCAGGCACGCCGATCGCCCAGTGCGTCCCGATCAAGCGCGAAAACTTCGAACTGGAAACCGCCGCGATGACGCCCGACGAATTGCGTGTCTTCCTGGACGCCACTCAGTCGATCAACGAGAACCCGGGCGAGTACAAGCGGATCTACCGCGTCGCCCGGTAGCTTCGTATCGTGTTCTGACCACCGGCGTTTTGGCCTACGGCTTTTGCAGCCGGCGCCGATTGGCCCTGACCTTGCGGCCATAGTGCTTCAGCGTTTTCGCCGCCGCGGCGGGCGCGGTTACCCCCCGCCCGCCGGTCAGGACGAGCGTCTGCCACGCCACGGCAGCCTCGATCTTCTCGCTCACCATCCGCCGTGCCTCGGCCGCGCCGGAAGCGCCGCCGGCCGCGATCCGCAGGCTCCGCAGACCGACGACCGACGAGGCCTCCAATCCCAGCGCCCAGCTATCCCACGCCAAACCGACCCAGGGATTGCGGCGGCGCGCCATCAGGAGGCGAGCCGGGTACGGGCGAGACTGGGGGTGGCGGGCTTGGGCAGACCGCGCGATTTGTAGGCCGCCAGCAGTTGCTTCTTCTCGGCGGCCATTTTTTCGCCCAGAGCGTCCATATCCAGGCCCGCCTTGCGGGCCCTGCTGAACAGCCCCTCGACGCGCTTCTCTTCCTCTTCCACATGATGCTGGATCATCTCGGAGAGGACCTTGACCTTGGCGTCGTAGAAATCGTCGTCCGGCCCGCCGGCGGCGATCTCGGCGATCAGAACCTTGGCGCCGTCGTGCTCGACATGGGCTTCCTGCAGCAGATCGCCTTTAACGGCGCCCTCACAGGCGGGATAGAAAATGTCTTCTTCGATCTTGGCGTGGACGCTGAGTTCCATGCAGATCTCGCCGGCCAGCGACTTTTTCCGCTTCTTGTCCTTGGCCGCTTCGAATTTCGAAAAGAGCTCCTCGACCTTGCGGTGGTCGGCCTTCAAAAGGGCAACGCCATCCAGCTTCTTTGCTTCAGCCATATCAACCATCCTGAGTTTAATGTGTTCAAGCTTCCGACAACGGCGGGGATGGCCTTTGGTTCCGGCCGGAAGGAATCGACCTCGCGGGCCTGGGCGAAGCCGGTCAGTCGAACGCCCCTTCCGCGTCGGGCCGTTGGCCGCTTCCGCGTCGGGCCGGGCCGGTCAGCTGACGATGTAGCGCAGCGCCTTGTCGGACTGGAAGAAGGCCCGGCACGCCGCGGAGAAGGCTTCCATCAGCGGCGTGGGATAGTCGTGCGCACGCCGCGCCAGCACGAACCAGGGTGCGCGCACCGCCCCGGCGAGCCGGCGGCAGGCGATGCGGCGGCCGGTGTAGGTGCTGTCGATCAGCGGGCGGGTGTTCAGGATGCTGAAGCCCAGGCCGGTGGCCACCATGCCGCGCACCAGTTCATAGGTGCGTGTACGGTGGACGATTTTCGGCTGCGCGCCGGCCGCCTCGAACATCAGCTCGAAGTAGGTGCGCGATTCCGGCAGGTCGAGCAGGATCATCGGGCGCCCGGCGAGGTCCTTCAGATGCACCGCCTCCTGTTTTGCCAGCGGGTCGTTGGCGGCGAGGATGACGTGCGGCGGCGCCTCGCGCAGCGGCTCCATCTCAAAGGCGCTGTCGAGCCCGAGGTCGTAGGTCAGGATGACGTCGGCAACGCCGTCGCGCAGGTGGTCCTGCACGCTGCGCAGGTCGCCTTCATGGATGTGCACGGAGACGTCTTTGTGCTTACGGGTCATGTCGCGGATGATCGGCGGCAGGAAGTGCGGTGATACCGGCGCGAAGCAGCCGACGTTCACGGCACCCTCCAGGCTCTCGCCCAGGCCGGAGAGGTCCTGTTCGAAACTGTCGGCCTCCGACAGGAAGCGTCCGATGCGCCCCAGCACCTGGGAGCCGACGGTCGTCAGCACCAGGCCTTTTGCCTGCTGACGAACGAATATCGTAACGCCGAACTCTTCCTCGAAGTTGTTGATCGCCGCGGCGATGGACGACTGGGAAATACTGAGATGCTGCGCCGCCTTGCTGATACTGCGCAGGCGTGCCGCCGTCATCACGTAGGTCAACTGGCGCAGGGATATATTCATCTATTTTTTCGATTAAGTTAGTTCATTAAAAATATTATTCCATGCAACGAACGCTCTGTAAACTCACCGTAATCACATAACAAATCCGCAGCGTCACCGTCACAACCACGGGACGCAAGGGATCGAACAGGGTATCGTCCGAAGGGGTTCGGGCGGACTGAAGAAGGGGCGCCGATGCAGCCGACTTCCACCCGGGGGCCACTGACTTATCTTTCCGTCGCCGACCTGCTGGACGGCTACAAACGGAAATCGCTGTCGCCGAAAGACGTCGCCGAGGCGGTGTTCGACCGTATCGAGGCGCTGGACGGCCAGGTGAACGCCTTTGCCCAGGTCGACCGTGCCGGCGCGCTGCTGGCCGCCGAAGCCTCGGCCAGACGTTGGCAGGCGGGCACGCCCATGGGGCCGCTCGACGGCATTCCCACCACCGTGAAAGATCTGCTGTGGATGGCAGGCGAATGCGCCGGCATGGGCAGCCGGGTCATGAACATGACCGCGCCCGCTACCGAGGATGCTCCTGCCGTGGCGCGCCTGAAGGAAGCCGGCGCCATCCTGGTCGGCACCACCCATTCGCCGGAGATCGGCTGGAAGGCGGTAACCGACGGACCCGCCTTCGGCATCACCCGCAACCCCTGGAACAGCGGGCGCACCCCCGGCGGCAGCAGCGGCGGCGCCGCGGTGGCTGCGGCCCTGGGCATGGGCGTGCTGCACATCGGCACCGACGGCGGCGGCTCGATCCGTATCCCCGCCGGCTTCACCGGCATCGCCGGCCACAAGCCCAGCTTCGGCCGCGTGCCGGCCTACCCCTCCAGCGCCTTCGGCACCGTCGCCCATGTCGGCCCGATGGCACGCAGCGTCGCCGACTGCGCCGCCATGCTGAACGTGCTGGCGCGGCCCGACGCGCGCGACTGGTTCGCCCTGCCCTACGACGGCGCGGACTACCTGGACGGCTTGGATAGCGGCATCAAGGGCCTGCGCATCGCCTACAGCCCCGACCTCGGTTACGTGAAGGTCGACCCGGAGATCGCCGCCCTGGTGCGCCAGGCGGCCGGAACCTTCGAGGCGCTCGGCGCCACGGTCGAGGAAGTGAATCCCGGCTTCGACTGCCCGCTGGACATCTTCCACAAACATTGGTTCGCCGGCGCACTGAACCGCACCCGCGATCTGACCGCGATCCAGATGGCCGCCCTCGATCCCGGCCTGGTCGAGATCGTCGAAGAGGCACGCGGCTTCGGGCTGCTGGATTATATGCAGGCGGCCGATCGACGGGCTGCACTCGGCCGTACCATGCGCGCCTTCCACCAGACCTACGATCTGCTGATCACGCCCACGCTGCCGCTGCCCGCCTTTGAAGCCGGGCTGGAGTTTCCCGCCGGCAGCGACTACCGTCGGTGGACCGAGTGGGCGGCTTTCAGCTATCCTTTCAATCTTACACAACAGCCGGCCTGTTCGCTGCCTTGCGGCTTCACCGCCGACGGCCTGCCCGCCGGCCTGCAGATCGTCGGGCCGATGCACGCGGACGCCGCCGTCCTGCGTGCCGCCAAGGCCTTCGAGACAGCCTGCCCGCCGCGCTTTCCAGATCACGTATACCCGGGCCGCCAAGAACGCCTGGAGGGGGAAACAAAGACGTCCGTACCCATCGCATAAAACTCAGGAGGCACCACGTTGAAACGCTTCGCCAGGATTCTATGTGCGGCCGCCGCCACGCTGTTGTGGTCGGCCGCCGGCAGCCAGGCCGCCGAGAGCGGCGGCACGTTGATCATGCTGGTTCAACCCGAACCGCCGACCCTCGCGTCCTACATCTCGACCTCCGGCCCTGTCGGCCAGGTCACCACGAAAATCTATGAAGGCCTGCTAGAGTACGACTTCGATCTGCAGCCTCAGCCCGGCCTCGCCAAGTCGTGGGACATCAGCGAGGACGGCAAGACCATCACCTTCAAACTGCAGGAAGGCGTCACCTTCCACGACGGCACGCCCTTCACCAGCGCCGACGTGCAGTTTTCGATCATGGAGGTGCTTCGACAGGTCCACCCGCGCGGTGCCAACACCTTCAAGGAGTTGGAGAGCATCGAGACGCCGGACGACAGCACCGCCATCTTCCACCTGACGAACCCGGCGCCCTATCTGATCCGCGGCCTGTCCGGCTACGAGACGCCGATCGTCTCCAAGAAGAGCTTCGAAGGCACCGATTTCCGCGACAATCCGACGGCCAACAAGCCGAACGGCACCGGTCCCTTCAAGTTCGTCGAATGGAAGAAGGGCCAGTACATCCGGCTCGACAAGAACGAGAACTACTGGAAAGAGGGCCTGCCCTACCTGGACCGCGTGGTCGCCCGCTTCATTCCCGATGCGAGCACCCGCACCGCCGCCTTGGAAAAGGGCGAGGTCCAGTTCGCGGCCTTCAACGCCATTCCCAATGTCGACGCCAAGCGGCTGAAGGACATGGACGGCATCTCGGTCACCACCGAGGGCTATACCATGATCAACCCGCTGACGCTGCTGGAGGTGAACACCACGGTCGCCCCCTTCGACAAGAAGGAAGTGCGTCAGGCGATCTCCTATGCCATCGACCGCCAGTTCATCATCGACAACGTCTTCTTCGGTTATGGCAAACCGGCGACCGGCGCGATCGTCTCCGCCTTCGACTCGGTCGGCCTCTATTCCGCCGATGTCCGCGACTACACGGTGGCCGACCGGCTCGACAAGGCCAACGCGCTGCTCGACGAAGCCGGCCTGAAGCGCGATGGCGACGGCACCCGTTTCGAGATGACCCTTGACGTGCTGCCCTACGGCGAGTCCTGGCAGCGCATCGGCGAGTACCTGAAGCAGGCCCTGGCCGAGCTGGGCATCAAGGTCACCATCCGCTACGAAGACGTGCCGACCTGGCTGAAGCGGACCTACACCGACTATGCCTTCGAGCTGAACCTGAACTTCTTCTATCAGCTCTCGGACCCGGTGATCGGTGTCCACCGCCAGTACCTGACCCGCGAAATCCGCAAGGGCACCGTGTTCGTCAATGGGGCGCAGTACAGCAACCCGGAAGCCGACGCCCTGATGGACTCCGCCGCCACCGAGGCGGATCCGGCGAAGCGGTCGGAAACCTACGCCAAGCTGCAGAAGCTGCTGGCCGAGGACGAGCCGGTCATCCCACTGGTCGAGATGGATTTCATCACGGTCTACCGCGACGAATTGAAGGATGCCGTGATCAGCCCGCTGGGGGTCTATGCCTCCTTCGATCACGCCTGGCTGGACAAGTAGTCTGAGCCGGGGTTGAGTGGGGCGGCCATCCGGTCAGGACCGGACGGCCGCCTCTCCTCTTTCCAGATTCCACTGGCCGCATTCCGCTTGGAGATCTCTTTTTGAAACGCCTGCGCTACATCCTGCGCCGAGCCGTCCAGGCAATCCCTGTGATCCTGGCGATCGTGGTGATGAACTTCCTGCTGTTGCAGCTCGCCGAAGGCGATGCGGTCGACGTGCTGGCCGGCGAGGCCGGTTCGGCGACGCCCGAGTACATCGCCCAGCTGCGCGAGCGTTTCGGCCTGGACCAGCCCGTCTACGTCCAGCTCTTCCACTACATGACGAACATTCTTACCTTCGACCTCGGCTATTCCTTCCGCCAGGAGATGCCGGTCTCCGAGCTGATCATGGTGCGCCTGGGCCCGACCCTGCTGCTGATGGTCACCACCCTGGTCATCGCCGTCGGCTTCGGCGTGTTGCTCGGCATCCTGGCCGCCCGGGGGCTGAATACCTGGCGCGACAACCTGATCTCGGTCTTCGCCCTCATCTCCTACGCCACGCCGCTGTTCTGGATCGGCCTGATGTTCGTCGTGGTGTTCTCCCTCAAGCTCGACCTGCTGCCGGCCAGCGGCATGGAATCCATCGGCGCCTTCTACGAAGGCTGGGACCGGGTGGTCGACATCGCCCGCCACCTGATCCTGCCGGCGCTGACCCTCTCGCTGTTCTACCTAGCCGCCTACACGCGGCTGATGCGGGCCTCGATCCTGGAGCAGGCCGGCATGGACTACGTCGTCACCGCGCGCGCCAAGGGCCTGACCGAGCGTGCCATCACCTACCGTCACGTGCTGCGCAACGCGCTGCTGCCGGTGGTTACCGTGGCCGGCGTCCAGATGGGCGGCCTGCTCGGCGGTTCCGTGATCGTCGAGTCCGTCTTCGGCTGGCCGGGCCTCGGCCTGCTCGCCTACGACGCCCTCTTCTCGCGCGACCTCAACCTGCTGCTCGGCATCTTCTTCGTGTCGGCCTGCCTGGTGGTTCTGGTCAATCTCTTCATCGACATTCTCTACACCTTCCTCGATCCGCGGATCGAAGTCGGATGATCGGGCCGGGAGGAGACCAGCCATGACCGCCTTCTTCGCGCGCTTCCTGCGCAACCGCTCCGCCGCTGTTGGCGTCCTGCTGCTGCTGGGCGTGCTGCTGCTGGCCATCCTGGCGCCGATCCTGTTTCCCGGCGATCCCTTCCGCCTGGCCGGTCCTACGATGGAGCCGCCGTCGCCGGACTTCCTTTTCGGCACCGACACCCTGGGGCGCGACGTCGCCGCCGCCATCGCCCACGGGGCCGTCACTTCGCTGATGATCGGCTTCGTCGCCTCGCTGGTCGCGGTGCTCTGCGGCACCGTGCTGGGCGCGGTCGCCGGCTACTTCGGCGGGCGCATCGACGACCTGCTGATGCGCATTACCGAGATCTTCCAGACCATTCCGTCTTTCATCTTTGCCATCCTGCTGGTCGCCATCCTGTCGCCCTCGGTCCAGTCGGTGGTGATCGCCATCGCCGTGGTCTCCTGGCCGCCGGTGGCGCGGCTGGTGCGCGGTGAGTTCCTGTCCATGAAAAGCCGCGAGTTCGTACAGGCCGCGCGCACCCTCGGCATGTCGGACGGCCGCATCATCTTCATGCAGATCCTGCCCAACTGCCTGTCGCCGATCATCGTTGCCGGCTCGCTGATGGTGGCAACCGCCATCCTGCTGGAATCCGGCCTCGCCTTCCTCGGCCTCGGCGACCCCAACGTGATGAGCTGGGGCTTCATGATCGGGGCCGGCCGTTCCGTGCTGCGCAGCGCCTGGTGGGTCTGCACCTTCCCGGGCATCGCCATCCTGCTCACCGTTCTGGCCATCAACCTGGTCGGCGAGGGTCTCAACGACGCGCTGAATCCGCGCCTGCGGGAGCGCTCTGCCTGATGGGGGACGCCACGAAAACGAGCCCGATCCTCGAAATCCGCGATCTCCATGTGTCACTGCCGGCCGGCGGCGACCGCCGGCACGCCATCGCCGGCGTCAGCCTGGACCTCCACGAAGACGAGATCCTCTGCATCGTCGGCGAGTCCGGTTCCGGCAAGTCGATGATGGCCCGCGCCATCATGGGCCTGCTGCCCGGCCCCCAGGTCTTCGCCAGCGGCGGCGAGATCCGCTTCGAGGGCGAGGCCCTGCTGGCGGCTTCGGAAGCCCGGCTGCGCGCGCTGCGCGGCAGCCGCATCGCGATGATCTTCCAGGAACCGATGACGGCGCTGAACCCGCTGATGACCATCGGCGAGCAGATCGACGAAGTGCTGCGCATCCACACCGACATGGACCGCGCGGCGCGGCGCCGGCGCGTCGTCGACATTCTCGGCGACGTCCATCTGCCCGAACCGGAAACCATCCTCTCCGCCTACCCGCACCAGCTCTCCGGCGGCCAACGCCAGCGGGCGATGATCGCCATGGCACTGATCCTGGAGCCACGCGTCATCATCGCCGACGAGCCGACCACGGCGCTGGACGTTACCACCCAGGCGCAGATCCTACAGCTGATCAAGGAAGTCCAGCGCAACCGGCAGACCGGCGTCATCTTCATCACCCACGACTTCAGCGTGGTGGCCGAGATCGCCGACCGTGTCGCCGTCATGCAGGGCGGCAGCCTGGTGGAACTGGGCCAGGCGGCGGATATCCTCGACCGCCCGCAGCAGCCCTATACCAAGGCACTGATCGCCGCGGTGCCCAGCCTGGTGCCGCGCCCCGCCACGGCCGCCGTGCGGCGCGACGAAGTGCTGCAGGCCATCGGGCTCAGCAAGACCTTCACCTCCGGAGGCGGCTTGTTCGGCGGCAACAAGCGCGAAGTGAAGGCGGTACAGAACGTCGACCTGACGCTGAGGCGCGGCGAGACCATCGGCATCGTCGGCGAGTCCGGTTCCGGCAAGTCGACCCTGGCACGGCTCGTCATCCGCCTGATCGAGGCCGACCGGGGCGAGGTCCTGCTGCACGGCGTCGATTTCCTGAAACTCAACGCCCGCCAGGTGCGCAGCCAGCGCAAACGCATCCAGATGGTGTTCCAGGATCCCTTCGCCTCGCTGAACCCGCGCTACAAGGTCGGCCACATCATCGCCGAGGGCATGCTGCTGCAGGGCACACCCAAGGCCGACGCGACCCGCCAGGTGAACGAGCTGCTGGACCTCGTCGGGCTGGACCGGAAGTCTGCCGAGCGCTTCCCGCACGAGTTCTCCGGCGGTCAGCGTCAGCGCATCGGCATCGCCCGCGCCCTCGCCCTCGACCCGGAAATCCTGGTCGCCGACGAAGCGGTCTCGGCCCTGGACGTCTCGGTTCAGGCGCAGGTGCTGCGCCTGCTGGCCGACATCCGCGACCGGCTCAATCTTTCCATGCTGTTCATCACCCACGATCTCTGCGTCGCCGCGCAGGTCTGCGACCACATCGTGGTCATGCGGCGCGGCGAGATCGTCGAGAACGGCCCGACCGCGGAAGTCTTCGCCGCGCCGAAACACGACTACACCCGGGCGCTGTTCAATTCGATCCCCGGGCGGTCCTGGATCGCCCACAAGGAAAGCCTGCTCTAGCGCCTGCTTCCTCCGGCCTGTCGGCCCTGTCGCTTCACTCCGCGGGATTACTCCGCCGCCTGGGGCAGGAACCGGCTCTCGAACTCGTCCATCGGCACCGGGCGCCCGAACAGGTATCCCTGACCGGAATTGCAGCCGAGCGACTTGAGAGCGTTCAGCTGTTCCACCGTTTCGATGCCCTCCGCCACGCAATCCACCTGCAGCGCGTGCGTCATCGACAGGAAGATGGCCGCCAGGCTTGCCGGCGCCGTTTGCAGGTCCAGCGGCGTAATGAAGCGACGGTCGATCTTCAGCGTGTCGATAGGCAGCCGATCGAAGTGGCCGAGCGACGAGTAGCCGGTGCCGAAGTCGTCGAGCGCGATCCCGAACCCGGCGTCCTTCAGCATCTGCACCTGCAGGATCGCCCAATCCGCTTCGCCCATGGCGATGCCCTCGGTGATCTCGAACTCGATGTCGCCGGGGGAGAGGCCGGCGCTCTCGATCTGGCGCAGCAAACGCTTGCTGAAGTCGGGGTTGTTGAGATCGGCCATCGACAGATTGATCGAGACGGGTAACGCCTTCGCCTGCTCGCTGCGCGCTTGCCACGCGCCGACGCTGTGAATCACGAAGTCCGTGAGACTCTGGGTCAGGCCGCTGGATTCCGCGATGGGGATAAATTCGGCCGGCGAGATGGCGGCATCTTCGTGCTGCCATCGTAACAGCGCCTCGGCGCCGGTCACCTCACCCGACTCCAGGTTCACCTTGGGCTGCAGATGAACGGCGAAGCCTTCGTCGCGGGCGACCGCCACCTTCAGCGCATCCTGCAGCTTGCCCCGACGCTCCAGATCGCTTCGAATCTTGGAATCATAGACTGCGCAGCGTCCCCGCCCGGCTCTTTTGAGATGCAGCAAAGCCGCGCTCGCCGTCCTCAGGATCGCGTTTGAGTCCGCCTCGACGCCCGCGAGGTCGACGATGGCAGTGGTCGCTTTCGCCAGAATCTCGATCCCGTCGACCATGAACGGCTTGTCGAAGATAGTCATCAGTTGGGTTTCGTCGACGGCTTCGAGGTCGCCCAGCAGCGCGAAAGTGGCATCGCCAACCCGCGCCGCCATGAAGTTCTGATTGCTCCCGCTGTTCAGTTCGGCATAAACCGTCGCCAACAGCCGATGCGACACCTTCGTCCCGTAGTCGGCAAAGATAGCGGAGAAGTGATCCAGGGTCAGCAGTGCCATCCGGCCGCCCGCCCCTGCGGCCAACCTCGCACCGAGCGCAACCTCAAAGGCGTTCATATTCGGCACATCGAGCACCGGGTCGATGTAGGCCAGCCTGTCGAGCTCTCCCAGCAGGCTCAGGTTTTCGAAGCCGATGGCGACGTTTGCCGAGAACAGCTTGACCAAGGTCCGCTCCGTTGCAGCGACTTTGCCCGGCGTTTCGACGAAGACCGACAGATCGCAGCCCGCGTCGCTTTCGACGTTCAGCGCCATGAAACCATCGTCCAGCAGCGGTGCCCCCAGCGCCCGCGCTTCCTGAACGAAGTTCAGGGTTACCGGATCGGCGAAGTCGACGAAGGATTTTCCGACATAGCGCTCAAAACGGCCGGCACCGGCAATCACCTGCAGCCTGTAGTCTGCCGCGCTGACACGGCCGTTCAGGCAGACGACGCCATTGGGCTGAATGTCGAGCAGAACCGCGATCTGCGTCAGGACACTCTCGGCAAAGGCCTCCAGACTGGCACACTGAAACAGCCTGCTGGAACTTTCGACGATCGACTCCAGCCCAGCCTGGTTCCGTGTGATGGTCTGGATCTGGTCGTAGGCACGGATACCCGTGGTCAGCACAGTAAGGAGGTGGCTGCGCGTCAAACCGCTCTTGGTCTGATAGTCGTCGATTTCGAAGAGCGAGATGACCGACTGCTCCGGCGCGTGGCCCGGCTGGCCGGTGCGCAAGACTATCCTTATCGCATGGAACCCGGCCTCGCGGATCTTGCGCACCAGTTGAAGACCGGCATCCGGCGTCTCCATCACGACGTCGACAAGGGCGACGGCGATATCCGGCTGAGAGGTCATCCTGGTCATCGCCTCGGTCACGGAGTAGGCGTGGATCAACTCCAGCGGACGCCCGAGGATGATCACGTCCTTAAGGGCAAAACGGGTCGACTCGTGAACGTCGCTATCGTCATCGACAATCAGCACGCGCCAGGGAAATGACTGCCGAGGTGAAAATTCGCGCACGTTATCCACGACCTCGATCATGTCGTCATCGATATCAACTTGAACACTAGACATCGTATATCCTCCTGAATTCGCCACTTGCCCCGCCCGGGGCGGAAGCGGGAAGCCGCAGCACCATGCGCGTCCCGACGTCGGGTCGGCTCTCGACGGCAATCGTGCCGCCGAGGATGCTGGTGACAATGTTGAAGACGATACTCAGACCCAGGCCGCTGCCGCCCTTGCCCAGCCGGGTCGTGAAAAAGGGTTCGAAGATTCGATCCTGGAGGTCGCGTGGGATACCTTTGCCGCTGTCCTCCACCACCACTTCGACTTCGCTTGAAGACAGGTCGCGCACGGCAAGGATGATCCTGCCGGTCTGCCCCTCCTCGAAGCCATGGACAAGGGCATTCTGATCGAGGTTGAGCAGCACCTGGCTCAAGGCACCGGCGTATCTGTCGAGTTCGAGCTGCGAGTCGATCCGGGTGTCGAGGATGACCAGGCTGGACTTGAACCGCGGCTGCAGGGTGCCGACAACGTCGTGAACAAGGCTGCTCATGCGGAACCGCCGCCGCCGCTCGCTCGTCTGGTCGACGGCGATCTGCTTGAAATTACCGATCAGATCGGCGGCGCGACGTAGGTCCCTCAGCATCAGCGCCGTTCCGTCGCGCAACTGCCCCATCAGGCCTTCCAGACCCGATCGGCTGATCCGGCCGGATTCCAGGCCCTGGTCGAAGCCGGCGGCCTCGTCAGACAGCGTGCTGGCGACGGCCACGGCGTTGCCGATGGGGGTGTTCAGTTCGTGGGAGATCCCGGCGACGAGACCGCCAAGGCTGGCCAGCCGCTCGACGCGTACCAATTCGGCTTCCGTCCGTTTTCGGACATCTTCCGACCGGCGGCGCGCCATCGCCGCGTTGCTCCAGGCCAGGCTGATCGCGGCGACAACCAACAGGGCAACAAGAACCACGGGCAGACGCTCAAGGCGCCAGGTCGACGCGAGCGAGACGCTGGGCACCACACCGACGATCTTCCAGAGAAGCTCCGCTCCTTCGTCGCTGCGCGTCGCGCCTCCGGGTGCCGCACGCTCGGCATCCATGACATCCGAAGGCGATAAGGTATCGAAGATATAAATATCGCTGCCCTGCCGGACGCTGCCGCTGCGCTGGGCGTGGATCTCCTGCCAGGCCTGGGGCGCGCGCGCCGCCATGGTGGTCTCGCGATTGAACATGAAGCCGAAGAGCTGGTCGCTCGGCACCCCGGCGAGCCAGTATCCCTCGGCATTCACCAGTTGCAGGGGCGCACTGTCCAGCGGGCGGGAGCGTTGCAGGTCAGCGAAGAAGTCGGCGACGTCGATATTCAAAATGACGATACCCGCGGCCTCGCCGCCGCCGCCCCGAATCGTGATCGCCAGGCGCAGCATCTGGCGCCAGGGAATTTCGACGGCGCCGTGTTCCACGTTGAGGTCGATGCGGGAGACATAGATGCGCCCCTCCGGCAGCCCGATGCTCTCGGTGAAATAGTAGCGTGTGCTCTTGTTCTGCAGCGCGTCGCCCGTCGCCCGGACGATCGCCTCGCCGTTGCGCACAACGCGCACGACCTCCTGGCCATCGCGGTCCAGGTAGCGAAGCTGCGCCGTCGCCGGCTTTTCCCGGACGAAGGCGGTGAAATCGGCCTCAGCCTGCGCACGTGCCGATGCGTCTCCCCGCGCCAGGCGCTGCACGGCCGCGCCGGCGGCGAGAATTTTTAAATCGGCGCCGAAGGTCTGCAACTCGCTGCCGAGCAGATCCCGCGCGTGCCACGTCGCCTCTGCCATGGCCACACGCCGCTGACGATTCTCCCACAGGGCGTCGATGTAGAGGGAGGTCTGCCAGAGAACGAGGAACGCCAGCGATCCGGCCATAAAGATCCGCACGAACAGGAGGGCCTGCTCGCGATCGATCGCCTGAAGGCGCTGCTGGCTGACGGTATACATTACCTTAGCCCTCGCGGGTCACCGTTCCCCCGAGAGCAATTTAGTCGAATTGATTATAAATATTTGTTAAAGGCAAATCTGCCGTTTTGGGCAAGGTAAAGTGCCGCTAACCATCTTGTCCGCGCAGCGATTGGACCGTCGTCAGGGCAGATGGAGCAGCACCGGCAGGTGCCACAATCCATGCAGTGCCTCGATGCCCTCGATAACGGGCAACGCCAACAGCATCAGGCTGGCGTCGCGGAAGGTCGTCAGCACCAGTCGCGGCCGCACCTCCAGATGCTCGGCGTCGCGCCACACCGACCGCGGCGACAGCCAGCGCGGCGTGCGCCGCCGGTACCCCAGGTAGGCGGCGCCGAAGCGGTCGTCCAGGAACACCTCCTCGCGGCGGATCACCATATCGAAGACAATGAAGGTGAAGGCCGCCAGCAGCAGGCCCATGCTGAAGCTGCCGCTGGTCATGCCGATGCCCAGGGCCCCGGCAACGGAGAACACATAGAGGGGATTGCGGCTGAGGCTGTAAGGACCGACCTCAACCAGCACATGCTTCTTGCGCCCGCCGATGTAGAGCGTGCACCAGGTCCGCCCCAGCACCGCCAGGCCGATCAGGATCAGGCCAGCCAGTTCGATGGCTTCCTCGCCGGCGCTGCCTTCGCGCCAGAACGGCGCTACCGCGAAGAAAGCGGCGGCAAAGGGCACCGCCGCCAGCCAGAAGGAAAGCTTGCGGTTATGCTGGACCTGCGACAGGGGGGAACGTCGGCTGATCATCGTTGGTATCGCTATCGGTCGGGAGGACACGACGATCCTGCTACCCTTAGCTGACCGCAAGCTGACTCAAATGAGGCAGTTCACCGATCCCGCTGGGCTACAGCCCGGCAATCCAGGCCCGCAGGTGACCGGCCGTCGCCTCCGGGTCCTCCAGGAAGGGCATGTGGCCGATGTCCGGCATCAGGACCAGTTCCGCGCCCGTTACCTGGGCGGCCATGTGGCGGGCCATGGGGGTCAATACGATGCGGTCCTCCGCACCTTGCAGGATGAGGAACGGCAGATCGAGCGCCTGCAACAGGGCATCGCCGTCCAGCGGGCGGTCGTTCATCCAGCGCAGGGCCTCCGGCGCCGCCCCCCTGGCGGTCGCCAGCAGTTGCGCTACCAGTTCCGGTCCCGGCGCCGCGTGAAAAAACAGCCGGACCAGGCGATCCAGCGTCGCCGCGCTGCGCGCCTTATCGCCCGAGGCGATCGCCTCTGCCATACCCATCACCTCCGGCGCGAGGAAACCGTCGCCGTCCTGGGTCGAGGCGCCGATCAGGCAGAGTCCCGCCAGGTCTTCCGCCCCAAAATAACGCAGGTAGTCCACCACCACGCGGCCGGCGTAGGACCAGCCGACCAGCACGGCCGGCCGCCGCGGCAGGGCGTCGAGTACCGCGCGCAGATCCTCGGCCCAGTGGCGCCCGTCCTGATAGGCGGCGGGTGCCTGCGGCCGGTCCGATCCGCCGTGGCCCCGCAGATCGTAGCTGTAGACCGCCACGCCCGCGGCTGCGAGTTCGAGGGGAAGCCCGCCCCAGACCCGATGATCCTGACCGTAGCCGTGAATCAGGACCAGGTTATGGGCCCCCTCGCCGCCCCAGTCCTGGGCCGTCAGGGTGACGCCGTCTGCCGAGGTTGCCGTGAAGCGGCGCTGCGGGGCGGGCTGCGGGGCGACCGTCATCGCTTCGGTCATACCGGCCGGCCGCTGCCCTTGATGGTCGCGCGGTGCATGACCCGGGTGTAGGCCTTGTCGTCGTAGGGCGTCGCCTTGTGCATGGTCGAGCGGTTGTCCCAGATCACCACGTCGCCGACCTGCCACTTGTGGCGGTAGACGAAGCTGTCGGAGATGGCGTGGCTATTGAGCCGCGCCAGCAGGGCCGCGCCCTCTTCCGCCGGCAGGCCGACGATTTCCTTCACGATGTCCTCGCCGACGTAGAGCGACTTGCGTCCGGTTTCCGGATGGGTGCGCACGATGGGGTGCACGACGTCCGGCGTCTTTGCCTTCTGCTCCTCGGAGAGCGGATCGCGGTCGGCGAAAGCCTTGGCGTAGTACCCGGAATAGGAATGCACGGCTTTCAGGCCGGCGATCGTCGCCTTGGTCTCCGCATCCAGCGCATCGTAGGCGGCGTACATGGAGGCGAACAGCGTGTCGGCGCCCTCCGGCGGCACTTCGCGGGAATACAGCACGGAACCGAGGCAGGGCACCTCCAGGTAGGACCAGTCGGAGTGCCAGTTCCAGCCTTCCTTGTGGTTGCCGATGGGCTTGCCGGCGACCGCCTTGTTGGACAGCACGTAGAGTTCCGGATAGGGAGTCGTCAGAAACTGCTTCAGGACGTGAATTTCCAGGTCGCCGAACCGCTTGGCGAAAGCGACGTGCTCGGCCTCGCTCATCTCCTGGTCCCGGATCAGCACCAGGCAGTGATCGTTGAGGGCCTGGCGGATCGCGGCGAAACTCTCGTTGTTCAGCGGCTCGGAGAGATCCACCCCGGTCACTTCAACGCCCAACACGGGGCCGAGCGGCTTCAGCTCCATAACGAAAAGTCTCCTTCCAGACAGAAAAACGAAAATTCAGTCGCGATAGCTCGGGTCGAGATCGTCGAGCAGACGCACGAAGCCCGGCCACTCTCGGCTGCCGGGCCAGCGGATGTCGCCCTGCAGCTCGGTGAACTGCCGCGCGGTGTGCTCGCAGACCTCCGGCGGCGGCAGGTGCAGGGCCTCGCCACGTGCCGCGGCGGCGGCCTGGGCGGCGAGTTGGATGCGGGCTGCCCGCTCGAAGTAATAGACCAGCATGAAGGCCTCCGGCACCGTCTGGCCCACGGTCATCACACCGTGGTTGCGCAGCAGCAGCACCCGGTAGCTGCCCAGGTTGGCGGCCAGCCGCGCCTGCTCCCCGGTATCCAGCACCACGCCCTCGTAGTCGTGCAGGCCGACCCGGTTGTAGAAGTGCATGGCGAACTGGCTGAGCGGCAGCAGACCGCTCTGCAGGGCGGAAACGGCGGTGGCCGCGTCCGAATGGGTATGCAGCACGCAGCGCGCGTCCGGACGCGCACGATGCACCGCTGCATGAATGACGAAGCCGGCGCGGTTCACCTCATAATTGGTCGCCTCGACCTGGTTGCCCTCCAGGTCGATCTTCACCAGCGACGAGGCGGTGATCTCCCGGAAGAACATGCCGTAGGGATTGATCAGGAAATGCTCTTCGGCTCCGGGCACCCGCGCCGAGATATGGTTGTAGATCAGGTCGTCCATGCCGAAGTGGGCGACCAGCCGGTAGCAGGCGGCAAGCTGCACACGCAGCTCGGCTTCGCTCTGTGGATAGACGGGGCCCGTTGCCGCGCTCATCACTTCCACCATACGACCTTGCGGTCGATCCAGACCAGAATGAGATAGAGGACCATGCTGGCCGCCGACGATACGGCGATGGCCGCCCAGACCTGCAGGAAGTTCACCTGCTGGGTCGCCTGGAAGATGATCCAGCCGATGCCACGGTAAGCGCCCAGCATTTCGCTGACGATGGCAATGATCATGGCGCGCACGATGCCGACGCGCATGCCGTTGACCAGCGACGGCATCGCCGACGGCAGCCGCAGGGTCCACATGATGCGCAGCGGGCTGGCGCCGAAGCTGCGCAGCAGGTTGATCGCCGCGTCCTCCGGCCGCTTCAGGCCCTGCAGGGCGTTCAGCAGGATGACGAAGGAAACCGCGATCACCACCATGGCGATCTTGGAGGCCGGGCCGATGCCGAGCCAGATGAGCGCCAGCGGGGTGTAGGCCACCACCGGCACGCAGTTGATGGCGACCAGCATCGGCATCAGGGCGGTTTCCAGAGGCGGCACCAGGACCAGGATCATGGCCAGGACCAGGCCGATGGCGATACCGAGGGCAAAACCGGTGAGCGCCTCGTTGAGGGTCGCCAGCACCGCCTTCTGCAGCACCACCCACTCGTCGACCACGCCGCCGGCGATGGCCAATGGTGAGGGCAGCACGAAGACCTGGACGTCGAAATACCACACCGCGGCTTCCCAGATCCCCAGCAACAGGACCAGGCTGACGACCAGCGGCAGGAACCGCTCGCGGATCATGCGTCCGTCCGCCACCACACGACCCTCCGTTCGATAACGGCGACCACCGCATACAACGAGGCGCCCAACAGACCGCAAGTGATGATCAGCGCCCACAGGCGCGGCACCGACTCGCTGTACATGGCCTGGATCAGCATGACGCCCAGCCCGACGGTATCGCCGAACCATTCGCCGACGATGGCGCCGATGAGCGACAGCGAGATGCCGAGCCGCAGGGCCACCGCCACGGTCGGCAGGGCCGCGGGAAAGCGCAGCTTCCAGAAGATCTGCACGGCGCTGGCCCCGAAGGCGCGCAGCAGTTGGATCTTCTGCGGGTCGACGGAGAGCATGCCGCTGTGGGTGTTCACCGTGACCGGAAAGAATGTGAGGTAGAAGGCGATCACCACCTTGGAGAGGATGGTGTTGCCGAACCAGATGATGACCAGCGCCCCGAAGGCGACCACGGGAATGGTCTGCGACACCACGAAGATCGGGAACAGCGCGCGCTCCAAGGGACGGACCAGGGCAAAGGCAACGCCGCAGAGGATGCCGAAGGCGGCGCCGCTGACGAAACCGAGGCCGGTTTCAATGAAGGTGCGCAGCACGCTGCGGGCCAGGAAGGGACCGACCCGCCACGCCTCCACCGCCACGGCGCTGAGCGGTGGAAAGATGTGGGGGGAGATTTCGGCGCCGCGGGCGACCGCCTCCCACAACAGTCCCATCGCCACGATGGTGCCCAGCGGCAAGGCGATGGCACGCCAGAGCGAAGCGGCAGCGGATTTCATCGGGCGGGCTCGGCGGCGCTGAAGGTCTTCATGCTCTCCTCCTCCACCGCCTCCAGCAGCCGGCGCTTGACGGCGATGAAGCCCTCGGAGGTGACCACGGAGGATTCGCGCGGACGCGGCAGCTCGATGGTCTCCTGGCACTTGATGGTGCCGGGGCGCGCGCTCATCACCAGCACCTTGTCGCCCAGGAAGATCGCCTCGTCGAGGTCGTGGGTGATGAACAGTACCGTGCGCTTGTAGCGCTGCCAGAGGTCGAGCAGCCAGCGCTGCATCATGGCGCGGGTCAAGGCGTCGAGGGCGCCGAAGGGCTCGTCCAGCAGGATGAGTTCGCGCTCGAAAAGAAAGGTGCGCATCAGGGCGACGCGCTGGCGCATGCCGCCCGAGAGCTGGTGCGGATAGTGTTTCTCGAAGCCGCTGAGCCCGAAGTCGGGCAGCATATCCAGGGCCTTCTCGCGCGCCTGCTTTTTGGACACGCCCTCGATCTCCAGCGCCAGGATGGCGTTGTCGACAACGTTGCGCCAGGGGAACAGCAGGTCGCGCTGCGGCATGAAGGACACCTTGCCGAGCAGCTCGCCGTCCTTCTGGGGAACACCCTTCATGACGATGGAGCCGTCGGAATCGGACGGCAGCAGGCCGCCGATCATATTGAACAAGGTCGACTTACCGCAGCCGGAGGGACCGATCAGGGTAATGAATTCGCCGGGTTGAATCTTGAGGTCGACCTTGGAGACGGCCGTCACCTGTGACGGGCCGTCGCCAAAGCGCTTCCAGACATTCACTAACTCAAGAAGGGGAACCTCTCGCGATTCCCTTGTGCCTTTATGGGCAACAGGGTCGGACAAACTCATTACCGATCGGATCTCCGCTGCGGAAAGCTTACTGATTTAAGAACATACGGCCGAAGCCGGTTACGGCATCTTGATGTCGTCCGGGGCCGCCTTCAGGAAGCTGTCGTCGAACGCCGCCTTCACGTCGACCGGCTTGGAGAAGACACCGGCGCCCATCAGGATGTCCTGCTGCTTCTGCAGCGCGTCGTACTGAATCTCGAACATCATCTTGGTTCCCTCCGGCACCATCACCTTGGCGATCATCTTGATCATCGCTTCCTGATGCACCCGCTCCAGCGACGGATCGGCTTCCAGGATGATATCGACCGCCTCGTCCTGATGCTGCAGGGCGTACTGCCAGCCTTTCAGCGTGGCATTGACGAAGTTCTGCACCAGTTGCGGCTTCTCCTTGATCAGCGTCTCGGTGGTAACCAGGGTGTCGCGCTGCACGGTGATGCCGAAATCGTCCGGCTGGAACAGGCGCAGGTTGGTGATGCCCTTCTCCAGCAGTGTCTGGTACTCGTTGTAGAGCGTCGCTACGGCGACATCGACGTCCTTCTCGATGAAGGGGTTCATCGACACCGACTGCGGCACCAGCTCGTATTCGCCTTCCTTCAGGCCGGCGGTCGCCAGCATGGCGCGCAGGGTGTGCTGCGAGCCGGAGAACCACGACGAGATGGTCTTGCCCTTGAAATCGGCCAGCGTCTCGATGCCGGAATCGTCATAGGTGACGAAGGTGTAGGGGGTCTGCAGGTGCGCCACGCCGATGGCGACCAGGGGCAGGTCCTTGTCGCGCGCCGCCAGATGGCTTTCCACGCCGCCGGTCAGCCCGAAGGTGTCGGCGCCCGAGGCCACCAGCGAGTCGGCATTCAGGTTCGGGCCGCCCGGGTTGATGGTCAGGTCGATGCCGGCTTCTTCATAGAACCCCTTCGCCTTGGCCACGTAGAAGCCGGCGAACTGGGCCTGGGTCAGCCACTTCAGGCGCAGGCTCGCCTGTTCCATCGCCTGGGCGGCGCTGCCCAGACCCAGGATGAGCGCAGAGCCCACCACCAAGGCGCCGACCCCGGCGACAAACCGCCGGCGCCCCGCCGTCTCCCTGCTCTGCTTTCGGAAGGAATCCATGCTCAAGCCTCCATGTTATTGCTGCAGGCGCACTATGCCCCTGCCCCCTTTCAGCAAGCGCCGTGCCAGATGTCCGAAGAGACCGCCGACAGCCGCCAAAGGCCATCGCCACGCAGCCCTGGCGCCCGCCAAGCCGGCGGCCTGACTGGGTTTGCGGCGGGCGGCCCGGCCGGACCTGGCGGCGCGGTCCGGCCGTCCGCGGCATGCCGAAAACAGCTTCGGTGTACACAAATGCTATTTTTTGTGCACATACCGGAAGCAAATGCCCAAAATCTGTCCGCATACCTGCCCTAAATCGCGACATTCATCGCTCAGACGTCCTATTGGCCCAAGGTTTTCTGAATTCGCATGGACAGATTTCCCCTCTTTGGATACACAAGAGGAGATCACCGCATTTCCGGGGCCCCGCATGAGCGACTCACAGCAGCAATCCGACCTGCCCGCCGAAGCGTCAGGAGAGGCGTCAGGGGAGGAACGGGCCTCCTACCGCTCCATTCTGGAGAGCGGGCCGCAGGACTACGTGATCCAGGGGCGCTATCTGAAGCAGCATCACGCCGGCATCGCCGACCTCTATCTGGGCCTCCTGAAATCCCTGGAAACCCCGCACCTGGGCTTTCCGGTCGACCGCTTCGAGCACTCGCTGCAGACCGCGACGCGGGCCCTGCGCGACGGCCGCGATGACGAGTACGTCTTCGTCGCCCTGTTCCACGACGTCGGCGACGCGGTGGCCCCGGCCAACCATCCGGAGGCCGGCGCGGCGCTGCTGCGGCCCTATATCTCCGACGACAACTACTGGCTGGTACGCAATCACGGCGTCTTCCAGGGCTACTACTACTATCACTTCCTGGGCCGCGACCGGGACCTGCGCGAGCGTTACCGCGGCCATCCCATGTTCGAGAAGACGGCGGAGTTCTGCGAGCTCTACGACCAGGCCGCCTTCGACAAGGACTACGACTCAGCGCCGCTCAGCGCCTTCGAACCGCTGGTGCGGCGCGTGCTTTCGCAGCCGCCGCGCTTTGTTTTCGAGTGAACCGCCAAGCCTTTGGGCCCCGGCGCCACAGGCACCCTGCCCTTCGGCGGCCAAGCCTGTCATGATGACCGTGAGTTGAAGAACGACTCCGAATAACGACAAGAGACCGATGAAGCTGAAGCTCCAGACCGCCCAGAACGAAACCCGCGCCGAGGCCTTGCGGCGCACCCTCGAGGCCGAGATCCTGGGTGGCACCCTGCGCCCCGGCGACCGCCTGGACGAGGTCGAACTGGCCGCCCGCTTCGGCGTTTCGCGCACGCCGGTGCGCCAGGCCCTGCATGCGCTGGCCGCCGGCGGGCTGCTGGACATCAAGTCGCGCCAGGGCGCCTGCGTGTCCTCGCTGTCCATCGCCATGCTGCTGGAGATGTTCCAGATGATGGCCGAATTGGAGGGGCTCTGTGCCAGCTTTGCCGCGCGCCGCGCCCGCCCCGAGCAGCGCCGCCAGTTGCAGGACATCCACGAGCGCCTGGTGCGCACCTTCGACGAGCACGATCCCGAGCGCTTCTACGAGGTAAACCGCGAGTTCCACGAAGCGGTCTACGCCGCGGCCAACTCCGAATTCATCGCCGACCAGACCCTGGCCCTGCGCAACCGGGTGTCGCCCTACCGGCGCTACGTGACCTTCCAGCCCGGGCGCATGGCCGCCACCCTGGGCGAGCACGAAGAGGTGCTGAAGGCGATCCTCGCCTCCAATCCCGCCGCCGCGCAGCAGGCCATGCGCAGCCATGTGAACCTGCTGGGCGACAACCTGACCGATTTCATCGCCGCCATTCCGGCCGAAACCCTGAAGGCCGGCTGAGCCGTCCCGGCCCTTTCCCGCTTCACGGCGGGAAAAACGCCCGGCGGGCGGAATCCCGGTTGACGGCAGCCCTTCATGTATGCACGTTTGGCTTTCTTGTATTCACATGATGGCGAAGGGCTAGGGGCAGCACATGGATCTCGGTCTACAGGGAAAGCGGGTTCTCATCACCGGGGCATCGAAGGGTATCGGCGAAGCCGCGGCCTGGTCCTTTGCCCGGGAAGGCTGCGCCCTGCAGCTGGCGGCCCGTTCCGCCGAGGCGCTGGAGCGCATCCAGCAGGACATCGGCGCCGAGCACGGTGTCCCCGTGACCATCCACCCCATGGACCTGGCCAGCGACGCGCAGATGTGCGCCCTGGCCGAGGCCGTCGGCGATGTCGACGTGCTGGTGAACAACGCCGGCAACATCCCTTCCGGCCCGCTGGACGCCGTCGACGACGCGGCCTGGCGCCAGGGCTTCAACCTGAAGGTCTTCGGCTACGTCTCCCTCCCCCGCGCCATCTACGCGAAGATGCAGGCGCGGCGCGACGGCGTCATCATCAACGACATCGGCAATTCCGGTGAGAACTGGGACGCCAACTACATCGCCGGCTCCACCGGCAACGCCGCGCTGATGGCCTTCACCCGCGCGCTGGGCGGCGTCAGCCTGGACTACGGCGTGCGCGTGCTGGGCGTGAACCCGGGACCGGTCGAGACCGACCGCATGGTGCGGCTGATGAAGCGGCGCGCGACCGACCTGTTCGGCGACGAGGACCGCTGGCGCGACCTCTTCGACCGCTATCCCGGCGGCCGCCCGGCGACCGCCGAGGAAGTGGCCGACCTGATGGTCTTCCTCGCCTCGCCGCGCGCCGGCTACATCACCGGCACCATCGTCACCATCGACGGCGGCATCGCCTCGCGCGGCTCGATCATCAAGGAGGGCGGGCGCAAGTGAGCACCCCCGCACCCAAGGCGACCTCCCAACCTGCCGCGAGCGATCTGGAAGCGAAGAACGCCTACTTCGACCGCCTGTTCAACGATGCCGACCTGAAGTGGCTGGGCCAGAACACCAATCACGTGCCGCTGCACCCCAAGGTGCGCCAGGCGCTGCACGTCGCCGTCGACGCCGAGGGCTTCCACGGCTACGCACCGCCGGCCGGGCTCGAGACGCTGCGCCGGGCCATCGTCGACGACCTGGACCTGCCCGGCGCGCGCGCGGTCGTCACCGACGGCGCGGTTTCGGCGCTGGCCATGGCGGTGCGCGCCTTCTGCGGGCCGGGCCGCAACATGGTGACCACCGATCCCGGCTGGAAGTGGCCGCTGCTGTTCGCCCGTCAGGCCGGCGCCGAGATTACGGAGATTCCGATCTGGGGCGCCGAGCACGCCTTCCGCCTGTCGCCCGAGCGGCTCGCCGCCGCGGTCGACGAAACGACCGCGGTGATCTATCTGGTCGATCCCAACAATCCGCTGGGCATCTGCTATACGCCGGAAGAGATCGCCGCCTTCTGCGATATCGCCCGCGAGGTTGGCGCCGTGCTGATCCACGACAGCACTTACCGCGACTTCGCCAAGGTTCACACCCCGGCAACGCGCCTCTATCCCGAAGGCGCCCTTACCGTCGTCAGCTTCTCCAAGTGGCTGGGCCTCGCCGGCCTGCGCATCGGCGCCCTGGTTGGCGAACCGGCACTGCTGGAACGCGCCGCCGCCTGGTCCCAGGCGCCGCTGGGCGCCAACGTCATCGCCCAGCAGGCGGCACTGGCCGGCCTCGCGGTGAAGGCCGAATGGATGGCCGAGGTGCAGCCGCTGCAACTGGCCAACCAGGCGCGCATCAAGGCCGTGGTCGACACGCTGGACGGTTTCTCCCTGCCGGTCTATCCGTCCCAGGGCAACTTCCTGGTGGTGGAATGCGCCGAGGCCGGCATCCGGCCCGAAGCCCTGGTCGCGGAGTTCGGCGCGCACGGCATCATGATCCGCCAGGGCAGCTATCACACGCCGCGCTTCGGCGACCGTTTCATCAAGGTCAGCACCACGGTGCCGGCGGACTGGATGGAAGCCTTCTGCGCGCTGCTGCCGGCGCTGGCCGAACGCGCGCGCACGCGCAACGAGATACCCGCCCTCTTCTAGCAGGGCCGATGCAGGGGACGCGACGCATGACCTACGCAGTTGCCCAAGACGGCACCCGCCTGTACCTGGAGGAGGCCGGCGACGGCACGCCGATCGTCTTCGTCCACGAGTTCGGCGGCAACTACGACGCCTGGGAGCCGCAGATGGCGTTCTTCGCGCGGCGCCACCGCTGCGTGACCTTCGCCGCGCGCGGCTATCCGCCCTCCGACATCCCGCAGGACGTCGAAGCCTATTCCCAGGCCATCGCGGTGAGCGACATCCTGGCGGTGATGGACCACCTGAAGATCGCCAAGGCCCACATCGTGGGTCTTTCCATGGGCGGCTTCGCGACGCTGCACCTGGGCCTGACGGCGCCCGAGCGTGCGCTGTCGCTGACCATCGCCGGTGCCGGCTACGGCGCCGAAAAGCAGTTCGAAGACTACTTCAAAGGCGTGTCGATGGAGGTCGCCAAGAACTTCGAGACCAAGACTGCCAAGGTCTTTGCCGAGACCTATGCCGCCGGCGCCAGCCGGGTGCAGTTCCAGAACAAGGACCCGCGCGGTTGGCGCGCTTTCGCCGACCGCCTGGCCACCCACTCGGACATCGGCGCCGCCAACACCATGCGCGGCGTGCAGGCGCGGCGCCCGTCGCTCTACGACCTGGAAGCCGAGATCGCCGCCATGACGGTGCCGGCGCTGGTCATGGTGGGCGACGAGGACGACCACTGCCTGCAGCCCGGCCTTTTCCTGAAGAAGACCCTGCCGGCCGGCGGCCTCGCCATCCTGCCCAAGACCGGCCACACCCTGAACCTGGAAGAGCCGGAGTTGTTCAACACCCTGCTGCGCGAATTCATCGCCACGGTCGAGGCCGGGCGCTGGCTGCCGCGCGACCCCCGGGCCAATCCCGGCGAAGTCATGAAGACCTCCTGATCCCGGTTATGGCGGCTCTCTCGGAAACGGCGCGGCGCGTCGCCGAAGCGGTCAGCGAAGAACGCCTGTTGCGCCGCCACGACGACCTCGCCCGTTTCGGTGCCACCGCCAGGGGCGGGGTGAACCGCCAGGCGCTGTCGCCCGAAGACGCCGCCGCCCGCCGCTACCTGCTGGACGTCGCCGCCGAACGCGGCTTCGCGGCCGCGACCGATGCCGCCGGCAACTTCTTCCTGCGCCTCGAAGGCGCCGATCCGGCGCTGCCGCCGGTGATGACCGGCTCCCACATCGACTCGCAGCCCAGCGGCGGGCGCTTCGACGGCATTTTCGGCGTGCTGGCCGGCCTGGAAACCCTGGAGGCCCTGCGCGACAGCGGCGTCACGCCGCCGCGCGCTGTCGAGGTCGTCGCCTGGATGAACGAGGAAGGCTCCCGCTTCGCCCCCGGCATGATGGGCTCGGAAGCCTTCACCGGCGTGCGCGCGCTGGCGGACATCCTGGCTGGCACCGACAGCGACGGGGTCACAGTGGCCGCCGCCCTGAAGGTGCTGAACGACGCGCTCCCCGCCCTGCCGGACCGCCCCTTCGCCCGCCCGCTGCACGCCTATGTGGAGGCTCACATCGAACAGGGGCCGGTGCTGGAACAGCGCGGCATCGACATCGGCCGCGTCACCGGCATCCAGGGCAAGCAGACCTACCGCGTCACCGTAACCGGCGAGGAAGCCCACGCCGGCACCAAACCGATGGGCGAACGCCGCGACGCGCTGGTCGGCGCGCTGCGTTGCGTCGCGGCGCTGCATTCGCTCTGCACCCAGCGCGACGCGGCGGTGATGTTCACCGTCGGCCGCTTCGAGGTCACGCCCAACGCGCCCTCGGTGGTGCCGGGCAAGGTGGTCTTCTCGATCGACCTGCGCCACCCCGACACTGCGCTGATGCGGGCTCTGGGCAATCGCTTCGCGGCGCTCTGCACCCAGGCCGCCGGCCCCTGCGCCGTCGAGCTGCACCCCCTGGTCGACACCCCGTCGATGACCTTCGATAACGGGATCGGCGCGCAGATCACCGCGGCGGCGACAGCGCTGGGCCACAGCGTCATCGACCTGCCCTCCGCCGCCGGCCACGACGCCCGCCACCTGGCCGGCCACGCGCCCGCCGGCATGATCTTCATCCCCTGCCGCGGCGGCGTCAGCCACCACGAGTCCGAATGGTGCGAACCGGACCAGCTGGCCGCCGGCGCCCGCGTTCTCGCCGCCGTCGTGACCGAGCTTGCGGAGTCCACCGGGCAGTGAGACGTCTCACATAAAGTGGCGCCGCTCAGTGCCAGAAGCTGCCGTCGGCTCCGGGCGCCGTGACAGACAAATCATCGGCCGAACGCCTTAGCGTGATGCGGCTACAGCCGTATCATTCTCGCTGGCACCGGCGGCGCTCAAGCGCCCGGCTGGACCTGCGCCAGCGCAACTGGGGACGCATCGTGAATATGTCCTCCGGCTACGGTTTCATGGTTGCCGCGGACCGGGTCGGCTACGTCACCATCAAGACCGCCCTGCTCGGCTTTACCCGCGCCGTCGCCGTAGAAACGGCAGCCCTGGCACGCCAGTGTGCCGGCTTCGGCGTCGGGCCAGGCGCAGAAGCGGGCTGGAGCGCATCCACTCCTTGCCTGGCCACACCGTTCATTTTTTAAGCTGATCCAGGAAGTCCCGCAGGTTGGCTTCGGCAAAATCCAGGATCGCGTCGTCGACCAGCATGCCGTCCGCGACCTTGGAATTGGCATCCGCCACCACGATCTCCTTGCAGACGAAGGTCTCCGCCAACATCCCCTGCAGCGAGTACTTCAGGTGTGCCTGGGCCCGCACGCCACCCAGGGCGCCGCCCGAGATCGAGACGACGAAGCACCTCTTGCCTTTGAAAACGGACTCGAAGGCTGGTCGGGAGGCCCAGTCGATGGCGTTCTTGAGCACACCCGGGACACTGTAGTTGTACTCCGGCGTGACGAAGACAACGCCATCGGCGGCGCCGACCTGCGCAATCCAGGCCGCCACGCTGGGGTCGTCCGTCACGTCGGCGTTGTAATGCGGCAGCAACCCGATATCGGCAATGACGCAGTCCGCATCGTGGCTCACCCGTTGAACCAGCGCGCGCGCCGTGGCGCGCGAGGCCGAAGCGGCGCGCAGGCTGCCCGGCACGAAGAGTAAAGTCGACATTCGTAAAGTCCCGTTCCGTTCTGTTGGAGCCGAGCGAGCCTAAAGCCGCGCAAGCCTAAAGCCGCGCAAGCCAGGTCGCGATGGGTGGAAAAACAACGATCACCCCCAGCGAGAGCACCGTCGCAAGAACGAAGGGCAATGCCCCCCGGAAGATCTCGCCGACCTGGAGGTCGGGATCCTCCGTCGCCGACTTGATAACGTAGACCGAGAGACCGAAGGGCGGCGTCAGCAGGCCGACTTCAACCGCCAGCACCGTCAGTACGCCGAACCAGATCAGGTCGAAGCCGGCCGCCTCGGCCACCGGCAGGGCAACCGGCAGCAGGATCAACATGATTGATATGGAGTCGATGAGGCAGCCCAGGAAAATGATCAGGATAAGGTAGGCCAGCAGGAAGCCGAAAGGCCCGATGGGCCCCGACAGGAAAACCTCGGCAAGTTCGCGGGGCACGCCGGACAAGGCCAGCATGCGGCTGAAAAAGGTCGCCGCCATGATCAGGAACAGCACCGAGACGGTGATCTGGCCCGTCTCCACGAGCAGGTTCCAGAATGTCGGGCCGTTCAGCGAACGACGCAACAGCGCAATGACAAGCGCTCCGAAGGCGCCTGCCGCGCCGGCCTCCGTCGGATTGAAGAAACCGCCGTAGAGGCCGCCCAGGACGAGCAGCATCAGGGTCAGGATGGGCACCGATTTGCGCAGCATCGCGAGAGCACCAAGCTCGTCGTAGCAACGGGTATCCCCCTGGCTTTCGAAAACGAAGCTCCTGCGGCTGTGCGCCAGCAGGATGATGGTGGCCGAGAAGACAACGGCGAGCAGCAGACCGGGACCGACACCCGCCAGAAACATGCGCCCCACCGATTCCTCGGCCAGCACCGCGTAGACGATCATCAGCAGCGATGGCGGGATCATCATGCCCAGCACCGAAGAGCCGGCGACGACACCGGTCGCGAACCGCTTGGTATAGCCATGGCGGACCATCTCCGGTACGGCCACCCGGCTGAACACGGTTGCCGAGGCGATGGAGATGCCGGTGATCGAGGCAAAGATGGCGTTCGCGAAGACGGTCGCGATTCCAAGGCCGGCGGCCACCTTTCTCAGCAGGCGCTCGAACACGTCGAAGGTATCCTTGCCGACGTTCGAAACGGTCACCAGCAGACCCATCAAGACGAACAGCGGCACCACGGCGAAGAGGTATTCACGCAGGGAATCGTTGGCCACGGCGCCGATCATGCGCAGCGCGATCAGATCGCCACGGATGGCCATCACGCCGGCGAAGGAAACCGCCAGCATGCTGATTCCGATCGGCATCCCGAGGATGATCAGGACAATCAGCGCAACGATCGCACAACTACCGATTTCGAGCGGACTCATTCGTGATGCTCCCCCCGGGCGTGATGCTCCCCCCGGGCGTGATGCCCCCCGCGGGCGTGATGCCCCCGCGGGCGGTCCGCAGAGCGGCGGCGGTCCGCACCAGGAACTCGACGGCGGCGACGCCGACACCGAGCAGGATGAGACCCCGGAAGGGCCAGGTCACCAGCGTGGCGATGCCGGGCACGCCGATGAACTCACCGGAAGTCAGGTCCTTTTCGACGATATGAACCGTCGCCAAAGCGATCAGGGCGACCAGCACCGCCCCGGCAAGGTCGAAGACCCCTGTCAGCAGCGCCGCGGCGCGCGGACGCCGCTGCCGCAGAACGGCAAGGAAGACCTGGGTCCGGGCGAGGCGATCCGCCCTCACCGTTGCCGCGAGCTGAAGGTAGACAATCATCACCAGTGTGAGGGCGCCGAGTTCCGAGACCAGCGGCAGAGACGATCCCATCAGGTTCCGCGCGACGATATCGGCGCAGATGATCAGCATCAGCACGCCAATCAAGACCGTGCCCAGCGCGGCGAGGCCGTCGACCAGCCACGACCACGCCCGCGCGAGGAAGCCGAACCGGTGCCCGCCTGTGGCGCGGGCACCGGAAGAGGTTTCGGGAGTCGGCATTCGGGGGCGGTCTACTTGCCCCAGTCGCGGACCGGCTCCTCGCCGCGTGCCCGCAGTCCCGCCATGTACTGGGCCAGGAACGCCTTGGCCGGAATCCCGCGCGCCTCGACCGAGGCCGCCCATTCACCGGCCAGATCGGGCAGGCTGTTCACCCACTTGACGCGTTCCTCCGCCGGCATGGCAATGATGGTCACCGGCGGGTCCTGGTCGGCGCCCAACTCGACCATCTTGTTCAGCGCAAACTCGTGACGCTCGACAAGATCCTGGCCGTGCGACTCGGTATAATACGTTCCGGCCTCAATCATCGCGTTCTGCACCTCTTCCGGCAGGCCGTCCCAGACGTCACGATTGATCGCCAGTGCACCGGAAAACGCGGCGCCCGCATCGAAGCGGTTGATGTAGGGTGCGACCTCGTAGATCTTGACCGGCAGCGCCCCGAGGGCGAGCGTCAGAACGCCGTCCGATACACCCGTTTGGATGTCGGTGTAATAGGTCGTCAGGGCGCCGTCGACGGCGTTGGCGCCGGTACCGCGCAGCCAGTTGCCCAGCACGCCGGGCGCCGACAGCTTCATGCCCTCGATATCGGCAATGCCCGACAGCGGCTTCTTGGTATAGATGTCGTAGAGATCGGTCGCCGTCAGGCCGAGAACCTTCAGGTTATGACTCTCCCACTCCTCCCGGAAAGCCGCGCTGGTCTCCAGCAACTCTTCCATGACATCCAGCAGGACCGGCGGGTTCGCGGTGGAAAAGGGTGCGTTGGATGAGGCCTGGCTGAGCGGCAACTTGGCCGCCTCGAGAAAGGAGAACACCCAGCCGATGTCCGTGATGCCTTCCTCGACCGAGGTGAGCGTCGCATTGGCCTTGTAGAGCTGGCCGCCGAAGGCCTCGTTCCAGGCGATCTCGTAGTTTCCTTTCTCCGCCAGGATCTTGTCAGTGCGCGCCATGAAGTGGGTCTTGATCATGCCGACCCACGGCACCACCGTGGGATGGCTCGAGGCGATCGTGAGGTTGATGGTCTCCTGCGCCGACAGCGTGGCCGGAAACGTGATCACCGCGGCGGTAAGGACGCCCAAGAATCTTCTCATAACATTTCCTCCCTTCGATGTTCGTAGCCGTTCGGCGTTGATCCGCCTTTTGGCGTTTATTCGAGAGTGAACTTCTGGGTCGAGTAGTCGAGCTTCAGGGTCAGCGAACCCTCGTTTACCAACCAGGGACGCACCTTGAAGCTGCGCGCCCCGCTTTTGTGCATCGGATCACGCTCGGCAATGCGGACCGCCTCCTGGCGGGAGGCCGCGCGGACGACGACCAACCCCTCCCCTTCCCAGTGCTGCTCGTCGTCGCTCCACAACGGGCCGGCGGCGTACATGATGCCTTCCCGTTCGATCTTCACCTGATATTCCAGGTGTTCTTCAAGGTGGGCAAAGACCGCCTCCAGGCCCTTGGTGGGCGTGGTGAAGATGGCGTAGAGCTGCTTCTGCAGCATCTCCTTGCTGGCATCCAGCACCGCGGCCGCCGGCACGGACTGCATATTGGCGGCGTCGTCGTTCATGGCGATTCCTCCCTGAAGCCCCGGCCCGCCTAGCTCGCCTTCCGGCGAGCCAGCTCGGCCCGGATCTCGGCGCCGTGCTCATCCAGCGTCGGGGGCGGCACGACCTCGAACTCCGGCTTCCCGTCGAAGCTATAGGGTGAGCGGACCGTCGTGAATTCTCCCATCTGCGGATGCTGGGCATGCACGGCGATATGCAGGTGCTTCGCCTGCGGGTCTTCGAGCGCTTCGTTCGAATCGTAGGCCGGGGAGTGCGGGACCTCGGCGGCGAGCAGCTTTTCGCACCACGCGTCCCGCGTATCGGCCTTGAAGACGGGGGTCAGGATGTCGATCAGCTCGCTCTGGTGCTCGATGCGCCGCAGCCGCTCGGCGAAGCGCGGGTCGTCGTTCAACTTCTGCTGCCCGGTCGCTTCCAGCAGCCCCTCCCAGAACTTCGTCGGCGACGACATGTGGATCGCGATCCACTTTCCGTCGCTGCATTCGAAGGTGTAGCTCTGCGACACCACCGGGCGCGACAGAGGGCCCATGACCTCGTTCACCGAGTAGTAGTGCGTGAAGCTGTCCAGGTTGAAGTGGCACATCGCCTCGAGCATCGAGATGTCCAGGCGGTGGCCCTTACCGGTCCTTTCCCGGTCCAGCAGGGCTGCAATGATGCCCATGGCCGCATACTGGCCGGTCACGGCGTCGGCGATGGCCGGGCCGATGACGCGGGGATTGGTGGGCGGCGTCAGCAGGCGGAGATAGCCGCTGGCGGCCTGCGCCACCGTGTCGTAGGCGGGGCGGTCGCGGGAGGGGCCCGTGCGCCCGAAACCGGAGATCGCACAGTAAATCAGGGAGGGGTTGATTTCACGCAGCTCGTCCTCCCCGGCGCTCAGCCGTTCGGCCACGCCGGGGCGGAAATTCTGGATGAAGACGTCGGCGCTGGCCACCAGGTCGTGAAACACCGCAAGGTCCTCGGGCGACTTCGTATCCAGGGCGATGGAGCGCTTGTTCCGGTTGTAGGTCTGATAGTGCGGCGAATAGAGCCCGCCCTTGAAGGCCCGGAACGGGTCCCCGCTGCCGGGGCGCTCCACCTTGATCACGTCGGCGCCGAGGTCGGCGAGATGCATCCCGGCCGCCGGCCCTGTGATGTAGGTGCCCAGTTCGACGACGCGAACGTCCTTGAGCATTTTTACCATCGCCCCCTCCTCAGGCCGTCTTCTGCGCGGTATCGCGGGCCGACTCGCGTCCGTCGTAGGAGATCGCCCTGTCGGCCTGATGCGACATGATGAAGCCGATAGAGCGCAGAGACTCTTCATAGAGATGCGCCGCAAGCCCCGCCGTCCGCGCCAGCAGGGGTACCGCCTTCAGCGCTTCCAGCGGCCAGCCCGCGTCCAGGACGGTGGCCGGAATGGCCCCGGAGACATTGATCGGCAAGGGACGTTCGATGATGCCCGGCGCATGCTTTGCCAGCACCCGCAGGGCCTCGGTGTAGCGTCCGGAGACGCCGAGGTCGTCGGCGATCTGCAGCAGGCGGTTGGCGCGGGGATCACCCTCGCTGTGCTGGGGATGGCCGAGTCCCGGCACCTTGCGTCGCTGGGCTTTCAGGTCCTTCAGGCTGGCGACGGCCGCCGTCTCGATATCGGTCCCGTCAGCCTCCGCCTTGGCCAGCAGCTCGGCCAGATAGCGGCCCGCCGCTTCGGAACTGCCCGCCACCACGCTGCCCATGCCCAACAGCCCGGCGGCGACGGCGCCCTGCCAGGCTTCCGGGCCGGCCGCGAGGGTCATGCGCGCGGCCTGCACGCTCGGCACGAGGCCGTGCTCGGCAATGGCCACCAGGCAGGCGTCCAGCATGCCCTTCTGCGCCGCCGTCGGTTTCTCGCCCAGCACCAGAAACCAGAAGTAATCCGTGAACTCGATCTTGCCGATCAGCTCATCGCACAGGTCCAGGCCGCGAACGGTCACGCTGTCAGCGTCCGACGCCGCGATCGCGGTGAACGCTTGGTCCTGCTTTCCTATTCGCATACCAACCTCTTTTTTCGGATTCCGAAATATTTTGCTCTTGTCGAAATTTATTATCTGAATTAGCGTTCCGTCAAGTCACAATGTTCTGGCCCGCGGGCAAGCACGCGTCTTCGCGGCCGCACCGGGGAACAGCTCGGGGAGGAGAATCATGCCGAACATCAATCAGTTCACCCTCACGCAGGCGGTCAAAGACTCGTTTCAAACCGAAGCGGGCAGCCGGTTCGAAAAACTGCTGCATGGCCTGATCGATCATCTTCATGACTACACGCGCGAGATGAACCTGACCCACGAAGAGTGGATGCGGGTCCTCACCTTCCTCTACGACTGCGGGAAGATTTCGACGCCGGAACGTCAGGAATTCATCCTGCTGTCGGACGTCCTGGGCTTCTCCGCCTTGGTCGACATGATCAACACGCGCGGCGGCGCCACGGAGGGATCGAACCTCGGCCCCTTCTACCTCGACAACGCGCCGAGGAAGGAACTGGGCGCCGATCTCGGCGGCGGACGCGACGGCGTGACCGTCCTGGTCCACGGCAAGGTCACCGCCTCGCTCCATAAGCCGCGGCCGGGCGCCATGGGCGACACAGGGCAGGCGGATTCCGCCTGCACCTATCCGATCCAGGAACAGGGCCAAGGCCAGGACAAGTACGACCTCAGGGGACTCTTCCAGACCAACGAGAAGGGCGAATACTATTACACGACGGTGCTGCCCAAGCCCTATACCGTGCCCTACGACGGCCCGGTCGGCGAACTGCTGCGGGCGGGTAACAGGCACGCCTGGCGGGCGGCGCACCTGCACTACATCGTGCGAGCGCCCGGCATGAGCGCAATCACGACCGAGGTCTTCTTCGAAAACACCGAGTACCTCGACAACGATGCCGTGTTCGGTGTGCGCAAGTCTCTCATCGCCAAGCTTGAGCCCTACAAGGCAAGCGGCGAAGATGACATGAAGCTGGAGAAGACTCCGGATGCCAGGTTCAAATTCGACTTCATCCTGGCGCCCGAAGGTTGAGACCGGTGGATGCCCGGATGGATGCCCAGGTGGATGCCATGGACGAGAAAACCACGGACCAGGAGCGCCCGGCGGAGTTCGTCGAGGCCTTGGCCAAGGGCCTGGGGATTCTCGAGAGCTTCGATGCGACCCATCCGGAGATGACGCTCAGCGAGGTGGCGCGCCGGGTCGGCCTCACTCCCGCCGCCGCGCGCCGCAGCCTCCTTACGCTCTCCGCCCTGGGCTACGTCGGCCAGACCAACAAGCGCTTTCACCTGCGCCCCAAGGTGATGACCCTGGGGTCGGCCTTCTACTTCTCGGCGCGGATCGATGAGGTGCTGCAGCCGGACCTGCGCGAACTGGTGGAGCGCTTCGGCGATGCCTCTTCGGTCGGGACCCTCGACGGCCACGACGTCATCTACATCGCCCACGTCTCGGTCCAGCGTGCACGCCGCGCGGCGGCGGTTGTCGGCGCACGCTATCCCGCCTATGCCACCTCGCTGGGCCGCGTCCTGATGGCCGGGCTCAGCGACGCTGAACTGGATGAATACATCGCGACCGTCGATCTGAAGCCCCTGACATCCAAGACGATTGTCGACCGCAAGGCCCTGCGCCGCGAGATCATGGCGGTCCGCGAAGCCGGCTACTCGACCACGGTCGACCAGCTCGACTACGGCATTACCGCCCTGGCGGTACCGATCCGCGATCTTAACGGCCGCACCATCGCCGCCCTCAACTCTTCGGGCTACACCGGGATGGTGACGCCGAAGGCGCTGACCAAGGAGCGGCTTCCGGAGTTGCGGACCGTCGCGTCGCGGATCGCGCACGCCATCTCCCGCTACCCGGTCCTTCAATCGATAATCGGCGCCTGAACGCGCAAAGGCGCGATGGAGGAAAGTATGTGCAGGCTATGTGACTCCACGACCCGGGCAACCCTCTCCCCCACCCGGCGGGGCTTCCTCAAAACGAGCTTGGGCACCGGGCTGGCGGCGGCAGCGACGGGCCTTTCCGGCCCGGCGCAGGCGCAGGGCGAAACGCCTATGCCGGAGGGACTGGCGGCAGGCGGGCGGCGCATTCTGATCCGCGGCGGCGCCGTGCTGTCGATGGACGAGACCGTCGGCAACTACCCGGCCGGCGACGTGTTGATCGATGGTTCCAAGATCGTCGAGGTTGCCGCGCGCATCGACGCACCCGACGCCGCCGTGGTCGAAGCCGCGGGCAGGATCGTCATGCCCGGATTCATCGACACCCACCACCACCAGTTCGAAACGGCGCTGCGCAGCCAGCTCGCCAACGGCATCCTGATCAACGACGGCCGCCCGGCCAACGCCACCAACTACTACGATACCATCCTGCAGCAGTTCTCGATGGTCTACCGGCCGGAAGACGTCTACATCAACGAGCTCTACGGCTCGATTGCGCAGATGGACGCTGGCGTGACGACGGTGATGGACGTGAGCCAGATCCATCACTCGCCGGAGCATTCGGACGCGGCGATCGAAGGCCTGCGCGATGCCGGCCGCCGCGCGGTCTTCGGCTACTTCGAAGGCTGGGGCGACCGGGCCCGGTATCCGGGGGACGCCACGCGCATCCGGCAGCAGCACTTCTCCTCTGACGACCAGTTGCTGACCATGGTCATGGGCGGCGAGATCTATCTGCCCGGCCATGAGGAGGCCTGGCGCATCGGACGGGAGCTGGACCTGCCGATCGCGCTGCACGTCGTCGGCACCTTCGGCATGCAGCCGACCTTTGACGAGCTCGGCGCCGCCGGCCGGTTCGGCCCCGACAACATCTTCATCCACATGACCGGCATGTCCGAGGCCGGCTGGCAATACGCCGCCGACGCCGGCGCCCACGTTTCCCTGGCGGTGCCCATCGAAATGCACATGCGCCACGGCACGCCGCCAATTCAAAAGGCCATCGACCTCGGCCTGAGCCTTTCCCTCTCGACCGACGTCGAATGCACCATGACGGCCGACTTCTTCACGCAGATGCGCGGCGTGGTCACGCTGCAGCGGATGCTGGCGAACGAAAAGGCGCTGGCCGGCGAAGACTATCCGGAACTGATGACGACGCTGCAGGCCATCCGCCTGGCCACCCAGGGCGGCGCCGCCGGCCTGCGGCTGGACCACAAGACCGGCAGCCTGACGCCGGGCAAGGAAGCGGACATCATCCTGCTGGATGCCGAGGCCGTCAATGTCGCCCCGCTTAACAACGTGCCGGGCGCTGTGGTGACGCTGATGGAGCGCCACAACGTCGAGACCGTCTTCGTCGCGGGGCGGGTCAAGAAGTGGCGCGGCCGGCTTCTCGGCTTCGACCTGGACCGCCTGCGGGCGGAACTGGAAAGCAGCCGCGACTATCTTTTCGAAGCCGCCGGCGTGAAGCGCGACCTCTTCGCCTGAGAAGGCAAACCGCGGGGCCGGGTCATAAACAAAAAGAAAACCAAGGGAGGAAGACGTGCTTTTGCCTACATCCCTCGTCGGCAGCTACTGCCAGCCGGAATGGCTCATCGACCGCGCCAGGTTGGCGGGTCGTTTCCCGCCGCGCACCCGCGCCAAGGAGCTGTGGCGCATCCCGCCGGAGCATCTTGAAGAGGCGCAGAACGACGCCACCCTGGTCGCCATCCGGGAACAGGAGGAGGCCGGCCTGGACATCCTCACCGACGGCGAGATCCGGCGGGAGAGCTATTCGAACCGCTTCGCCACTGCGCTGGACGGCGTCGACATCGACAACCCCGGCACCGCGCTGGACCGCTCGGGCCACCCCAATCCGGTGCCGCGGATCGTCGGCAGGATCCGCCGCAAGCATGCCGTCGAGGTCGAGGACCTGAAGTTCCTGAAGGCGCATACCGACCGCAAGGTGAAGATCACCCTGCCGGGCCCCTTCACCATGAGCCAGCAGGCGCAGAACGACTTCTATGCCACCCCTCGCGAGGCAGCCCTGGACTACGCCCAGGCCGTCAGGGAAGAGATCGCCGACCTCTTCGCCGCAGGCGCCGACGTCGTCCAGCTGGACGAGCCCTACATGCAGGCGCGCCCCGAGGCGGCCGAAGAGTACGGGCTCGATGCCCTCAACGCCGCCCTGGAGGGCGCCGCCGGGACCACCGCCGTGCATATCTGCTTCGGCTATGCGGCGATCATCCATGAACGGCCGGCCGGCTACTCCTTCTTACCGCAGATGAAGGCCTGCAGCTGCAAGCAGGTCAGTATCGAGACCGCCCAGTCGAAGCTGGACACCTCGGTGCTGGAGGCGTTGCGCGGCAAGGCCGTCATCCTGGGTGTATTGGACCTGTCGGACCACACCGTCGAAACGCCGGAAACGGTCGCCGGGCGGATCCGTCGCGCGCTGCCGCATGTCGACGCCGACAAGCTGATCGTCGCCCCGGACTGCGGCCTGAAGTACCTGCCGCGTGCGGTCGCCTTCGGCAAGATAAAGGCGATGGCCGCCGGCGCCGCGATCGTGCGGTCTGAGCTCGCGTAGCCGGAAAACTCTAACGCCCGCCGAGGGTACGTTGGGGGGCAGCGCAAACAACCTAGGACTCTCATATCCGCAAAGGGAGCCTATGGGGAGCAGGTCAGTCCCTGCCCCAGGCATGATCTAAGGATCTACACTGCAGCTGCGGTTCGCGGCAGATTTGCTCCAGCCCGCTTTCGCGTCAGGCGTAGGCCACCCAACCGCGCCACGTGAAACCGGCGTAAAATAGGTTCACATCCGAAAAGCCGGCTTCACGCAGGATGGCCTCGTCCTTATGGGGGTCGTACATCGGAACATGGGCATCCACCGTACCGCGCATCTTCTCCACCTGTGCCGGATCGGCGCCCGATGCGAGGGCGAAGGCGGCGTAGCGCGACAGCCAAAGGGCACGCGCGCCGTCGTGCTGCGGAAAGCTGGAATGCGCCGCCACGAAGGGTGAGCCGGGCTTGAGCCGGCGGCGGAGTTCATGGACCGTCCGCGCGCGTTCCTCGGCGTCCAGGAAGTGTAACGTCAGAAGGCACGTCGCGGCGTCGAATGGGCCCTCTGGCGCATCATCGATATAGCCTTCGCAGAATGTAACACGCGCCACATCAGGGCCCAGTACGCGCTTTGCCTCGTCCAGCATCGCGCCCGCCGGATCGACGCCGACAAACGTCCAGCCCTGCTGCGCATCGGCCAAGGCGCGCAATTCCTGGCCGCCGCCGGCGCCAAGTACCAGTACACGGGCATCTTCGGGCGCACGCTCGGCCAACAGGATAGCGATCATGCGGTGCAAGTCGGAGTAGCCGGGTACGAAACGCTGCGGACCGTCGCCGTAGCGCTTCGCGTGCTCGGGATCGTTAAAGGACGCGAGCAGCGATCGCATCGTATTGTCAGCCGTCATGAACCGTCTCCGGATCGTAGGGTTGCTTGTGCGCGGCGAGCCGCGCATGGAAATCGGCGCTGAGTTGGGCGAGCGTCACCGCGCCGAAGCGTGAGAGCAAGATTGCTTCGGCCTCGTCGAAGGCGTGCTCTAACGCCGCGTTGACCGCCTGCTCGACCAGACAGCCCGGCGTCTCCGTCCGATTGCCGATGGCCAGGAGCGAGGGTTCGCCCAGCGCCTCATAGACTTCGCGCAGGGTAAGCTTCGAAAGGTCGCAGGCGAGCGTCCAGCCGCCGCCATGCCCCTTCTCCGAGCGCACATAGCCGCGCTCGCGCAGGCCCGCCATAACCCGCCGGATCACCACCGGATTGGTCTGCATCGCCATTGCCAGCGTTTCGGATGTAGCCGGCCCGTCCTGTTCGGCCATGTGCAACAGCACATGCAGCACGCCCGACAATCGGCTGTCTCTTTTCATGTAACTTCATATATTACATAAAATTAAACCAGTCAAGCCGGTGCCGGAAGCGGCCGTCGATCAGCAGGTGAGGCATCCTACACAAACCAGTGGACGCCCGATCCGGCAGATCTTGAGACCTGCAACGACACCGCTATGAGGGCGAGTCGGGTATGAGGGGCGAGTCGGGTATGAGGGGCGAGTCGGGCAGCCTGACTTTGCCCTCCCCAAAAGGAGTTCTCATAGGCCATTTCTGGAGAATATAACGTTAGATCAATGGCTCATTCTCAGAACGCCTTCGATCGCGCCTTCGTCTATTTCTGAGACTCAGCGTCTTTATGTGAGACGCCTCAGCACGCCTACCTCAGATACCGCGCCGCCTCTTCCAGGTCTTCCGGGCGGTTGGTGTTGAAGAAGGGGTCGAGCGGGCCGGCGGGGCTGTCTGCGTCGGGGAAATCGACCGCGACCAGCCGGTAGCGCGCGGTCCACAGGTCGACCTTGCGCATGTCTTCTTCCACCATCGCCTTGCGCAAGTCCTCGCGCAGGCTTACCGGCCACAGGCCGAAGACCGGATGGGTGCGGCCGTGGGTGACGGCGCAGGCCATGTCGGCGCCGGCCGTTTCCACCGCCGCCAGCATCCGCGCCACCATATCGTGGGGAAAGAACGGCGCATCGCAGGCGAAGCTCGCCAGCCAACGCGCGCCGGGCGCGTTCGCCGCCGCCCAGTCGAGGCCGGTCAGCACCCCGGCCAGTGGTCCGGCGTAGCCTTCCACCACATCGGCGGCGACCGGCAGTCCGAAATCCGCGAAGCGCGCCGGATCGCCGTTGGCGTTCAGCACCAGGGCCCCCACCTGCGGCGCCGCGCGTTCGACGATGTGGGCCAGGATCGGCCGCCCGCCAAGATCGCGCAGGCACTTGTCGCCGCCGCCCATGCGGCGCGACAGGCCGCCGGCCAGCAGCACGCCGGCAACGCTGTTGGTCTCGGTCATCCGCTATGGTCCGGCTTGGTCACGCCGCGTCATCGGCGCGGCTGCTCTTGCGCTGGTGGCGCGGGTCTTCCTCGTCGGCCGCATCGGGATCGTGATCGAAGATCAGACGCTCTTCGCCGGCCAGGGCGAGGAAGCGCTTGCCCTTGGCGCGGCCCACCAGGGTCAGGCCCGCCTGCCGGGCCAGGTCGACGCCCCAGGCGGTAAAGCCCGAGCGCGACACCAGGATGGGAATGCCCATCTGCACCGTCTTGATCACCATCTCCGAGGTCAGCCGCCCGGTGGTGTAGAAGATCTTGTCCTCCGGGCTGACGTCGTGCAGCAGCATGTAGCCGGCGATCTTGTCGACCGCGTTGTGGCGCCCGACGTCTTCCATGTACAGCAGCGGGCGGTCGCCCTGGCACAGCACGCAGCCGTGGATCGCGCCGGCCTGCAGGTAGAGGCTGGGCACCGCGTTGATCTTCTTCGACAGTGCGACCAGCCAGGAGGTTTTCAGCACCGCGTCCGGCGGCAGCGCCACGGTCTCGAATTTTTCCATCAGGTCGCCGAACACGGTGCCCTGGGCGCAGCCGGACGTGCGCACCTTCTTCTTCAGCTTTTCCTCGTAGTCGGTCTCGCGCTCGGTGCGCACCACGACGACGTCCAGTTCCTCGTCGTAGTCGATGCCCTCGATCACGTCGTCGGGGCGCAGCATGTTCTGATTCAGCAGGTAGCCGACGGCGAGGTAGTCCGGGTGGTCGCCGATGGTCATCATGGTGACGATCTCCTGCCCGTTGAGGAACAGGGTCAGCGGCCGCTCGACCACCACGGCGGTCTCCACCGCCTTGCCGTCCTGGTCGAGGCCCCGGACGCGCTCGGTCAGCCGCGGATCGTCCGGATCGGGGCGCAGCTCGAACTCGGCCAGGGCCGTCGCATCCGCCTTGGCGCGGCCCTTGCGCAGGGTTTTCGGCGTCTCTTCGCTCACGTCCTAACCTCTTTTTAGGATCACGCGCCCAACTATGAAGGCCGCGGGCGGCCCCGGCAAGGGGACCCGCCCGAGAGTTCATTTGGTCCCGCAACGCTGAAAAGCTATAAGAAATCCATGCGATTCACCGCTTTGCTCCCGGCGCTCGCCGTCGTTCTTCCGCTTTGCCTGCCCGCCCCCGCCGGCGCGCAGCAGGCCCAGGAGGTGCCGGAGCCGCCGGGCCTGCGCCTCGACCTGGCCAGCGGCAAGCTGCCGCCCCTGGCCGAGCGCCTGCCGGCGGAGCCGCGCCGCGATGTCCCCACCCGCAAGGGCTGGCAGGACGGGCGCTACGGCGGCAGCCTCACCATGCTCAGCCGCGGCGGGCGCGATGCCCGCGACCTGATGCTGTTCGGCTATGCCCGCCTCGTCGTGTGGGACGACGCCGAGCTGACGCTGGTGCCGGACATCCTCGCTGGCATCGAGGTGGAGCAGGACCGCGTCTTCACGCTGACCCTGCGCCAGGGCCACCGCTGGTCCGACGGCGAGCCCTTCACCACCGACGATTTCCGCTTCTGGTGGGCCGACGTCGCCAACAACCGGGAGCTTTCTCCTCAGGGACTGCCGCAGGAACTGCTGGTGGCGGGCCAGCCGCCCAAGGTGGACATCCTCGACGACACCACGATCCGCTTCACCTGGGCGGCGCCGAATCCGCAGTTCCTGCCGGCGCTGGCCGCCGCCGATCCGCTGCTCATCTACCGGCCGGCCCACTACCTGAAGCAGTTCCATGCGGCCCACGCCGAGGCGGACCAACTGAACAAGGCGGCCGCGGCCATCGGCCTGCGGTCCTGGCCGGAGCTGTTCCGCCGCCAGGACCGCCTGTTCTTCTTCGACAATCCGGATCTGCCGACGCTGCAGCCCTGGGTGAACACCTCGGCGCCGCCGGCCGAACGCTTCGTCGCCCGGCGCAACCCCTACTTCCACCGCGTGGATGCCCAGGGCCGCCAGCTTCCTTATATCGACACGGTGATCCTCGCGCGCACCGAGCCGCGGCTGATCCCCGCCAAGGCCGCCGCCGGCGAGACCGACCTGCAGGCCCGCGGCCTGTCCTTTGCCGACGGCGCCGCGCTGAAGCAGGCGGAGAAGGAAGGCAAGATCAAGGTCCATCTCTGGCCCATCGGCCGCGGTTCGCAGCTCGCGCTCTATCCCAACCTCAACGCCGCCTCGCCGGGCTGGCGCGAGGTGCTGCGCGACCTGCGCTTCCGCCGCGCCCTCTCCCTCGGCATCGACCGCAAGGAACTGAACCAGGTGCTCTACCAGGGCACCGCCCTGCCCGGCGCCAACACCCTGCTGCCCGGCTCGCCGCTGTATCAGGAATCCTACCGCGGCGCCTGGGCGGCCTACGACCCCAAGCAGGCCAACGCCCTGCTCGACGAGATGGGCATGACCTGGAAGGACAGCGACGGCATCCGCCACCTGCCCGACGGCCGTCGCGCCGACCTGGTGATCGAAACCGCCGAGGTCGACAGCGCCGAGACCGACGCGCTGGAGATCGTGAAGGCGCAATGGGCGAAGATCGGCATCGCCGTCCTGGTGCGCAGCCAGCCGCGCCAGGCGGCGCGCCAGCGCATCGCCGCCGGCGCCACGGTGATGAGCGTGTTCTACGGCCTCGCCAACGGTCTGGCGACCGCCGACATGTCGCCGGCCGAACTGGCGCCGACCAGCGACAAGCAGAACAACTGGCCATTGTGGGGCCTGCACTACGAAAGCGGCGGCACGGCCGGTGAACAGCCGGCCCTGCTGCCGGCCCGCAAGCTGCTGGCGCTCTACAACGATTGGACCCTGGCCACCGACGTCGCCACGCGGGCCGACATCTGGCGTCAGATGCTGGAAATCAACGCCGATCAGGTCTTCACCATCGGCCTGCTGGGCGCCGTGCGCCAGCCGGTGGTCGCCAACGCCCGGCTGCGCAACCTGCCCGCCGACGCCGGCTACATGTACGATCCCGGCGCCTACTTCGGCCGCTACCGCACGGATACCCTCTGGTTCGCCGCGAAGTGACCCCCGCAATCCCCAGCCCCCATTTCCCCCAGGAAAATTGGGGTCGTCTTGCCCAGGCCCGGGCCGCTAGTATGCGGGCAATAGCCGGCCGGAGGGTTGCAGATCAACCCGCCATGGGCCCGGCAAAGAAAACCCTGCGCGGCCCCCGGAAATCCGGGACAAATGCCGCGCCCCAGAGGTTACGGAGAGTATTCTTATGGAGATGCGCGGCAAGCGCGTTCTCGTCTGCAACTGCGACTCCACCATGCCGTTGGAGGAGGCCGCCCTCACCCGCGCCTGCCAGGCCGTCGGGGCGACCGGCAAGGCCGAGCTGAACACCCAGCTCTGCCGCGCCCAGCTCGGCACTTTCCAGCGCGCCATCCTGGGCGACCAGCCGGTGACGGTGGCCTGCACCCAGGAGGCGCCGCTGTTCCGCGAGATCGCCGGTGAGGACAATCCCGCCGCCGAGCTCGACTTCCTCAACATCCGCGAGACCGCCGGCTGGTCCGACGAAGCCCGGGCGGCGACGCCGAAGATCGCCGCGCTGATCGCCGCCGCCATGGTCGAGGCCGAGCCGACGCCGATGGTGGCGCTCGCCTCCCAGGGCATCTGCCTGGTCTACGGCCGCGACGAGCAGGCCATCGAGGCCGCCCGGCAACTGGCCGGGCGCCTCGACGTGACCGTGCTGCTCAGCCAGCCCGGCGAGATCATCCCGCCGCAGGTCATGGACGTGCCGATCTTCAAGGGCACCATCGTCCAGGCCAAGGGCCATCTCGGCGGCTTCGGCATCACGGTGAACGACTACGCCCCGGCAACCCCTTCGGGGCGCGGCGCGCTCGGCTTCGACACGGCGAAGAACAACGCCTTTTCCGAATGCGACCTGATCCTGGATCTGACCGGCGGCACGCCGCTGTTCCAGGCGGCGGAGAAACGCGACGGCTACTTCCGCCCCGACCCGGGCGATCCGGCGGCGGTGCAGCGCACCCTCTTCGACATCGCCGACCTGGTGGGCGAATTCGACAAGCCGCGCTACGTGAAATTCAACGCCGACATCTGTGCCCACGCGCGCAGCCGCAAGACCGGCTGCACCCGCTGCCTCGACGTCTGCCCGACCGGCGCGATCGCGCCCGCGGGCGACGTGGTGCACATCGACCCGCTGGTCTGCGCCGGCTGCGGCTCCTGCGCTTCGGTCTGCCCGACCGGCGCGGCGAGCTACCAGCTGCCCGCCGGCGACAGCCTGTTCCAGCGCCTGCGCGGCCTGCTTATCGGTTATCGCGAGGCCGGCGGCGACGGTGCCATCCTGCTGCTGCACGACGGGACCCATGGCAACGAGATGATCGGCTTCATGGCACGCCTGGGGCGCGGCCTGCCCGCCAGGGTGCTGCCCTTCCCGCTCAACGAGGTGACCCAGGTCGGCATCGACTTCCTGGCCTCGGCTTTTGCCTACGGCGCGCAACAGGTCGTGATCCTGGCCGATCCGAAGAAGCGCGACGAGTTGAGCGGTCTGGCCGGCCAGATCGGCCTCGCCGAGTCCGTGCTGAGCGGCCTGGGCTACGGCGGCGGGCGCCTGCACGTCATCGACGACGCCGATCCCGATACGGTGGAGGCGCAGATCTACGGCCTCGCCAGGCCGAAGACCGCAATCGCCGCCGGCAGCTTCCTGCCCATGGGCGGCAAGCGCAGCCGCGCCTTCCTGGCCCTGCGCCACCTGCACGAAAAAGCACCCGCGCCGGTCGACCACCTGCCGCTGGCGCCGGGCGCGCCCTTCGGCCGCGTCGCCGTCGACACCGCCGGCTGCACGCTCTGCCTCGCCTGCGTCTCCGCCTGCCCGGCCGGCGCGCTGCTCGACGACGAGACGCGGCCCTGGCTGGGCTTCAAGGAGGACGCCTGCGTCCAGTGCGGCCTCTGCCGCACGACCTGCCCGGAACAGGTCATCACCCTGGAGCCGCGCCTGAACTTCACCAACGAGGCGATGGGCGCGGTCACCCTGAACGAGGACGAGCCCTTCGAGTGCATCCGCTGCGGCAAGCCCTTCGGCGTGCGCAAGTCGATCGAGCGCATCGCCGATCAGCTCGCCGGCAAGCACTCGATGTTCCGCGAAAGCGGCCAGATCGACCGCATCAGGATGTGCGAGGACTGCCGCGTCAGCGATCAGTTCCAAAGCGGCGACAATCCCTTCCAGATGGGGGACCGGCCGGCGATCCGCACCACCGACGACGACCTGCGCGAACGCGACGCCGAACGGGCCCGCGGCAAGGCCAACGGCAAGGCGACCTCCGATTCCCATGAAAACTGACATGGCCGTCGACGGCGGTTCGCTTGGCTGAACTGGAAGCCGCCTTCGCCGGCCTGCACCTTGTGCAGCTTGCGGTGGCCAACCTCATCATCCTCGCCGCGACCGCGGTGCAGTCGGCGACCGGCATCGGCTTCGCGCTGATCGCCATTCCCCTGCTGGCCCTGGTCGACCTGGCCTTCGTGCCGGGGCCCTGCATCTTTGTCGCCCTGTTCCTTGCCCTGTTCATGACCTCGGCGGGACGCGGCGTCATCGTGAAGGCGGAACTGCTGCCGGTCGGCATCGGCGTGGTGGCCGGCGCCGCGCTGGGGGCCCTGCTGCTGGCCTTCCTCGACCTCGAGAACATGGCACCGGTGTTCGGCGGCGTCATCCTGGCCGCCGTCGCCATCAGCCTGACCGGATTGCATCTGCCCTTCACGACCCGCAACTTGGTGAGCGTCGGCTCCATCGCCGGCGTCATGGGCGTGCTCTCCGGGATTCACGGCCCGCCGCTGGCGCTGCTCTATCAGCGCAGCGCGCCGGACAAGGCACGCGCCATGATCGCCTCGATCTTCTTCGTCGCCTACATCGCCACCATCCCCGCGCTGGCCAGCGCCGGATATTTCGGCACGAAGCAGATCCTGCTCGGCCTTTCCCTGATGCCCGGATTTTTCCTCGGCTACGTCCTCTCCCGCCGCTTCTTCGTCATCAAGAACCCGGCGGCCTTCCGCAGCGGTGTGCTGGTCATCGCCGGCGCCAGCGCCATCGCGCTCATCCTCAAGGGCTAGGTCCTGTCCTCATAAATGTCGGGACCAGGCCACAGGGAACGGCCTGCGCGCTGAGGCGTTGATGATGGGAACACTGTCACCTTCGAGGACACCACCGAGGAAACCACGATGATCCAAATCGAACATGACCGGGAGAACTACCTGGTCTGCCGAATCTCCGGAAAGCTCACCAAAGCAGATTACGATGCGGCTCTGCCGGAGATCGAGAACGCGCTGCAATTGAACGATGCACCGCTCCGCCTGATGGTGGTGCTGGAAGACTTCCGGGGCTGGGAGATCGGCGGCCTGTGGCAGGAGCTGAAGTTCGATGTCCGTCACGGCGACGACTTCGGCCGGATCGCCGTCCTCGGGGAATCGACGCTGGAAGAATGGGGCACGACCCTATCCAAGCCGTTCTTCGGCTCGGAAGTCCGCTATTTCGACCTCGGCGACCGCGCCGCGGCCCGGGCCTGGCTGTCCGAGGACCGGCCCACCCCGGCCTCTGTTGCCAGCGCGGATTCGCGCCCACGGTAATCTGCGCCCCCCCCGGCGCCTTCAAACCGGGGCCTTCAAGCCGGCGCTTTCAACTTGGGTTAACTTACCCTCGCCTAGACTCTCCGCCCTGTCCTATTGTAGCGGTGACATGAGCGATCTCGACCCCCGCCTGAACGCCTTTCGCGACGACCTGGCCGACGCCCGGCTGCAGGACCGCGTGAAGGCGCCGCGCTATGCCCAAGGCCGCCTCGCCGGCGTGACGCGCGGGATCGTCGACCTGCGCCGCGCGCCCGACGCAGGCGCCGGTCTCGACACCCAGTTGCTGTTCGGCGAAACCGTGAAGGTGTTCGACCAGAAGGACAACTGGGCCTGGGTGCAGAGCGAGACCGACGGTTACGTCGGCTACCTGGACCGCACCACCCTGGGCGACGCACCGCCACCGCCGACCCACCGCCTGCGCGCCCTGCGCAGCTTCCTCTATCCCGAGCCGAATCTGAAGACACCGCCGCTGGACTGCCTGTCCATCGCCAGTCCGGTCACCGTTGTCGCGACCGAGGGCGCCTACAGCAATATTCACGGTGGCGGCTGGCTCTACTCGAAGCACCTGCAGCCCATCGGCGACACCGCGCCGGACTTCACCGCCACGGCGCTGGAGTTCCTCGGCACGCCCTACTACTGGGGCGGGCGCAGTTCCATAGGGCTCGACTGCTCGACCCTGGTGCAACTCTCCCTCGCCTGCGCCGGGCTGGGCGTGCGGCGCGATTCCTACCAGCAGGCGACCAGCGTCGGCGAGATTCTCAATGGCCTGCCCGGCGACCTGGACCTCCAGCGCGGCGACCTCGTCTTCTCGCCGGGCCACGTCGCCATCATGCTGGATGGCCGTCACATCGTGCACGCCAACGGCTTCACCATGTCCGTTGCCGTCGAGGCCCTGGAGGCTCTGGAAGCGCGCGTGCGCGTGGAGACCAACGGCGGCGGCTTCACTGCCGTGCGGCGGGTCAGCCTCTGACGGCGAAGCCGGCGCAACCGGGCCGCGCCCACCGCTGAAATTTCCCAAGCCGGGCCCAATCGGGCATCACGCAGCTCGCTGCGACACTGGGCTCTCTGCGACACTGGGCTCTCTGCGACACTGGGCTCTCTGCTGCAAGGGGCTTCCTGGTACATAAGGTTCCGCCGCGCACTTGCCTCGTACGTCATTTGCTTGTATACGAGATACTCGTAAATAAGGAAAATGAGGGACGGGACAGACTTGGACCGCATCGAAAACTGCATCTCGTTTCAGATCGGCAAGGCGGCACAGCAGGTGTCACGCCGCGCCAAGGAACTGCTCGCCCCCTACGGCGTGACGCCGGTGCAGTATGCCATTCTGAAATGCCTCGACGAGGCGGAAGGCATGAGCGGCGCCGAACTGGGCGCGCGCATTGTGCTGGACAGCGCCAGCATCACCGGCCTGGTCGACCGTATGGTCGCGCTCGGCCTGCTGGAGCGCCGGCCCGACGACAGCGACCGGCGCGTCCAGCGGCTCTATCTGACGGCCAGAAGCAAGGCTCAGCAGGCCGGCCTCGACAAGGCGATGGACCGGCTGAATCGCGAGGCTGCCGGGATCCTCGGCACCTCCGACAAACGCTTTGCCCCGCTGCTCCGCAAGCTGGGCGACAGGAACTATTGGAAGACCGATGTTTGATACCAAGATCGCGATCGTCGTCCGCGAAGACCTGGCGACCTGGCAGAAGCTGAACGTGACCGCCTTTCTCACCAGCGGCGTGCTGGGCGCCGACGCCGGGCTGCTGGGCGATAATTACGAAGATGCCGACGGCAATCTCTATGCTCCGCTGATCGTGCAGCCGATAATCATACTCAGCAGCGATGCGGCGGGCCTGAAGAAGATTCACGAACGGGCGCTTGGCCGCAACGTGCGGCTTTCCCTCTACATCGGTGACATGTTCACGACCGGGCACGACGCCGCCAACCGGGCGGCGGTGAAGAACCATCCCGCTGCCGCCCTCGACATCGTCGGCCTGGCCCTGCGCGACGACAAGAAGACGGTCGACAAGATCACCAAGGGCGCCCGCATGCACGCCTGAACAGGGCAACCGCCCTCCGTCCTCCGTTCGATCACGAATATCAGGCGGGAGTCCGGTTGCCTTCCGCCGCGCTTGCGGTCATCCTGGCCCCGACGGTGCCTTTGGCAGAGGTGAAACGGGAAGTTCGGTGAAATGCCGACGCCGCCCCCGCGACTGTAAGGAGATCCCCCGCGTTCAAGTAACGTCACTGGCCCCCAGCCAAAAGATCGGTCGGGGCCGGGAAGGCGAATGCGGGAAGAAGCTCCGAGCCAGGAGACCGGCCGTCATGGAGTTCAACACGAATGGGGGCGGCGGGCCCCCGAAAAGGAGTTATCCATGCGCTTTCTTTCCGTCTTCATAGCCACCCTTCTGTTTGCGACGGCAGCCCAGGCCCACACCGGCGTCGGTGACGCGTCCGGCCTGAGCCACGGCTTCTTCCACCCGATCGGCGGCCTGGACCATATCCTCGCCATGGTCGGCGTCGGCCTGCTCGGCTTCGTCATCGGCGGGCGGGCGCTCTGGCTGGTGCCGGCGTCCTTCGTCGCCATGATGGCGCTCGGCGGTGCCCTCGGCGTCGCCGGTGTGGCCGTCCCCTTCGTCGAACTGGGCATCGCCCTGTCGGTGGTGGTGATCGGCGCCGCGCTGGCCTTCGGCAGCGGCGTGCCCCTGGCCCTCGCCATGGCCCTGGCCGGCGGCTTCGCCGTGTTCCACGGCGTGGCCCACGGCAGCGAAATGCCCCTGGCCGCCTCGGGCCTGACCTACGGCCTCGGCTTCATGGCGGCGACCGCCCTGCTGCACGGCGTCGGCATCGGCGCCGGCTTCGCCCTCGACAAGGTGGCGGGCGCAGCCAGCCGCCGGGCGGCCCGGGTCGGCGGCGCCCTGCTCGGCCTCTCCGGCCTGGCGATCCTGACGGGTGTCCTGTAAGGGCCGGCGTTCTCTGAAGAACGGTCTTTAAGACCTGAAGACAGCTACTGCGGCGGTGGCGGGGGACCGCTGCCGCCGCCGAGCTGCGCCTGACACAGCGCCTCGGCCCGGGTCTTGAACAGCGTGGCCTGCTGGGCGTTGATCGTCCCGTCCTCCAGCATCTTGTCGATATCCCCCGCCCGCTCGGCAAAGCAGCGCACCACCGGGTCGTCGGGGTTCGTCGCCGCCTGTTCCGGCGGAAAAAGATCGTCGCGGTGCATGAAGGCCAGCGCCGCCGCCATGAGCAGCGCCACCCCGACCGCGCAGACCCGCGCAGCCGGACGGTCCAGAAATGAGACCTCTTGGGACGAGTCGGCCATGGCCCAAAGGCTAGTGCGCCCCCGGCCCGGCGGCAACTGGAGAACGGCGCGCCGCCACGCGGCAGACTCGCTCGAAATTCCAGGAAATCCGCCAAAAACCCCCTGGATAGTCCGCAAAAAAGTTGGGGGCGAAACCGGCCCTGACTGTTACTATATTAAGGCTTACTGATCATTTGAGAGACGACGGCAACGTCGCCCCCGGCGTGGCGCCGGGATTGTAGATGGGTTGGGAGATTCCTGATGGCTGAGATGATCGATCCCTTCGGCAGGGCGGTCAGCTATTTGCGCGTTTCGGTCACGGACCGCTGCGACTTCCGCTGTGTGTACTGCATGTCGGAAGACATGACCTTTTTGCCCAAAACAGAGATCCTCACCCTGGAGGAGCTGGACCGCGTGTGCAGCGCCTTCGTGCGCCAGGGCGTGAAGAAGCTGCGTATGACCGGCGGCGAGCCGCTGGTGCGCCGCGACATCATGAAGCTGTTCCGCTCGCTCTCGCGCCATCTCGACAGCGGCGAACTGGAAGAACTCACCCTCACCACCAACGCCAGCCAGCTCAACCGCTTCGCCCATGAACTGGTCGACTGCGGCGTGAAGCGGGTGAACGTCTCGCTGGATACCCTGGACCCGGACAAGTTCGCGGCGATCACCCGCTGGGGCAAGCTGGACAAGGTGATGGACGGCCTTGCCGCCGCCAAGGACGCCGGCCTCGCCATCAAGATCAATGCCGTCGCGCTGAAGGGCGTGAACGACGACGAGGTGGACCGCCTGGTCGCCTGGTGCGGCGACGAGGGCTACGACCTCACCTTCATCGAGGTCATGCCGATGGGCGAGATCGGCGAGCAGCGCATCGACCAGTACTGGCCGCTGTCCATGCTGCGCGCGCAGCTTGCCGAGAAGTGGACGCTGGACGACATCGACTACCGCACCGGCGGCCCGGCCCGCTACTGCCGCGTGAAGGAAACCGGTGGACGCCTGGGCTTCATCACGCCGATGACCCACAACTTCTGTGAAAGCTGCAACCGGGTGCGCCTCACCTGCACCGGCACGCTGTACATGTGCCTGGGCCAGGACGACGCGGCCGACCTGCGCACGCCGCTGCGCGTCAGCGACGACGACGGTCCGCTGAACGAAGCGATCCTGGAAGCCATCGGCCGCAAACCCAAGGGCCACGACTTCATCATCGACCGCCGCCGCAAGCAGCCGTCGGTGTCCCGCCACATGAGCGTCACCGGCGGCTGACAGAGGCGCCTGACGCGCTCTTTCAGAGGGTCAGCTTTAAGCCTTCGTGGCTCGCCACAAAGCCCAGCGACTGGTAGAAGCGCAACGTATCGTCACGGCTCTTGTGCATGGTCAGTTGAACCAGCCCGCAGCCGCGTCGCCGGCATTCCCCGACAGCCCATTCGATCATGATATGGCCAAGGCCCTGGCCGCGCCGCGATGAAGCGATGCGCACGCTTTCGATCTGCCCGCGCCACATCCCCTTTAAGGACAAGCCGGGAACAAAGCTCAGCTGGAGGCAGCCGACCACTTCCCCGCCGTCATCCACCACGGCGAGAAACTGGTTGGGATCGCGTTCTATGGCCGCGAAGGCTTCGGCATAGCAAGGATCGCCCGGCGCCTCCCGCGCCTGTCCCAGCACGTCATCGGCCAGCAGGGCGACGATGGCCGGCAGGTCGCGCAGGGCGGCCTGTCTGATGGTCGCTTTTGTCATGGCGCCTGAATAGCCCAAGACGCAGCGTGAAGCTTCCTAAAATTTCTGCCACAGAGGCAGCCCGGCGACCGCGACCAGCGCGCAGAGTCCCAGCGCGGCCCAACGGTAATGCGCGTCGCTGGCGTGGCGGAACAACCGGGCTCCGGCCACGGTGGCCAGGGCGTAGACCGGCAGCAGCGTGAGCGCCTCGCGCAACGCAGCCAGCGTCAGCAGGCCGTTCAGCCATTGGGTGATCCCGGCGGCGACCGACAGCAAGCCGAAGACGGCATAGATGTTCTCGCGCACCTGGGCGGCACCCGAACGGCCGCCAAGCCAGAACAGGATCAGCGGCGGCCCGTAGAGGCTGGCCGCCCCACCGGCGAGGCCGGCAAGGCCGCCGACCGCCGCCGTCCCGGCCAGGGGCAGCGACCGCTGCAGCCGCCAGCCGCTGGCCAGCACGCCGACGGCCAGCAGCACCAGCAGCGAGATCGCCCAACGCATGGTCTGCGGGTCGACCGAGACCAGCAGGGCGACGCCCAAGGGGATGGTCAGCGTAGCGCCGCCCGCCAGCGGCAGAATTTCCATCCAGCAGCAGCGCCGGAACGACGGCAGCGTGATGTGCAGCGTGGCGAGGTTGTCCGCGACGAACAGCAGCGGCACCGCCACCTCCGGGCGCACCACGATGCCGGCCAGGGGCAGGAAGATCATCGCCGCGCCAAAGCCGGAAAAGCCGCGCACCAGGCCCGCCAGCGCCGCCGCGCCGGCCAGCCACAGGAAGCGTTCACCGCTGAAATGCGCCCACAGCGCCGCCGTATCCATGAGTCTGCTCTCCGTCCCTGCCGGGTCCGCCCGCCGTGGCCTGACGCCGTGGCCTGACGCCGGGATCCTGCTCTTGGCGCGTCGGCCCCCGCCGTGATATGCCTGCAGCGATGCAGGTTCAATTCAAAGAGTTGCAGTATTTTTCTGCAAATTTGCAGACATGAAGGCGCCGCTGCAGTGGTCGGACCTGCGGGTTATCCTGGCGCTGGCCCGTGACGGCAGCCTGTCGGCGGCGGCCCAGAGCCTTGGCGTCGACCAGACCACCGTGAGCCGCCGCCTGGCCGCCGTGGAAGCGGCCTTGGCGGGCCGCCTGTTCCTGCGCGAACGCGGACGGCTGCTGCCCACGGCCCTGGGGGAGACGGCGATCGCCCGCGCCGGCGAGGTGGAGTCCGCCGTCGGCGCCCTGGAAACCGCCGCCTCGGCGTCGGGCGATGCCGTGGCCGGGCGGGTACGCATGACGGCGGTGCCGATCCTGGTGAACCAGTTGATCGTGCCGCGCCTGGGCGATCTGCTGGCGCGCTTTCCCAGCCTGCAGGTCGATGCCATTGCGGACTCGCGCGACCTCAGCCTCAGCCGCGGCGAGACCGACATCGCGCTGCGCTTCGCCCGGCCGGAAAGCGGCAGCGGCCTGTGCCGCAAAATCGGCGCCCTCGCCTTTTCGGTCTATGCGCCGCGCGGCGCCGACCCGGACGGCCTGCCCTGGGTCACTTACGAAGACCGCTTCCTGCATTTCCCTCAGGCACGCTGGGTCGCCGCCAATGTTCCTGCGGACAAGCTGGCACGGCTGCGCATCAACGACGCCGAGGGGCTGGTGCAGGCGGTACGCTCGGGCCTCGGGCTCGGCGTGCTGCCCGACTTCATGGCCACCCGCGACCCGGCGCTGGTGCGGGTGTCGCCGGCGCCGGTGCTGCACCGCGACCTCTGGCTGCTGGTCCATCCCGACCTGCGGCAGCTGCCGCGGGTGGGCGCGGCGATGGCGTGGCTGGCCGGGCTGCCGGCGCAGCTCGCCCGCGAGGCTGCCCCGCAGGAACCCGCTGCCTGAGACCTTGTCCGCGGACTACTGGATGGTGATCTGGTGGGCGAAGTCGCGGCCGTTGGAGATGGTGATCTGCTCGAAGCCCAGCATCTTCGCCAGATCGAAGAAGGTGTAGTAGTCCTCCACCCCAAGCTCGGAAAACATCGGCAGCAGGCGGGCGGCCGCGGTCATCTGGGCAAAGATCGCGCGCGCCCGATAGAGGGTGTCGATGCGGCCGTCCTGCAGCGCGACGATGATCATCTTTTCGGCCTCGGCACCCTTGGCAAAGATCGCCGCGGTCGGCGGATAGGGCGCCTTGTTCTGGTCGTTGGTGATGCTGGTGACGAAGGCGATGCGAGACTTACGCGAGGCATCCGGGATCGTATAGGCCCGCGCCTCATAGACCTCCGAGGTGGCCGGCTCCGGATAGTAATATCCGGCATGGCGGTCGTCCGTCGCGGTCTGCGCCGCCGCTTCCGCCGCCATCATGGTCGCGGCCATCATCGATACCAGCAGCGCCGCCAGCCAAGTCCGCACCCGCATGCCACCCTCCCTGCTCACCCCTGAAGAAGACGAGGCGCCAGACTGCGGCAGCCTTCGGGAATTGGCAAGTTGGGGTTTGGTTAACCTTGGCGCCGGGCCCCTGCCCAGCCCTGGCGCCGTCCGGAGAGAACGCTATACTCCCCGCGCGGCCGGTCCGCCCGGGGGATTCGACCGGGGGGTTCACCCGGCCGCAGTTGAAGACAGTTCAGGGGCCACCAGTGCCATGACCCGACGCAGTTTCGCGCTGGTTGCCAGCGACACGCCCGAAGCCACAGAGGCCAAGGCGCGCCTCGAGGCGCGCTATGGCGCCGGCGATGTCGACAATGCCGACGTCATCGTCGCCCTGGGCGGCGACGGTTTCATGCTGGAGACCCTGCACCGCTTTATCGAACGCAGCGTGCCGATCTACGGCATGAACTGCGGCACCGTCGGCTTCATGATGAACACCTACGAGGAAGACACCCTTGCCGAGCGCGTCGCCGCCGCCCAGCAGGTCACGCTGCACCCCTTGCGCATGCACGCCGATACCGTGGCCGGCGAGAAGGCCGATGCGCTGGCGATCAATGAAGTCTCGCTGCTGCGCGAAAGCCGCCAGGCCGCCAAGATCACGATCTCGGTCGACGGCGTGAAGCGCATGGACGAACTGGTCTGCGACGGCGTCATGCTGGCAACGCCCGCCGGCAGCACCGCCTACAACCTCTCCGCCCATGGCCCGATCATTCCGATCGGTGCGCAGCTGCTGGCGCTGACCCCGATCAGCGTGTTCCGGCCGCGGCGCTGGCGCGGCGCCCTGCTGCCGGCCCGCGCCGAGGTGATCTTCGAGGTGCGCGAGGCGGCCAAGCGCCCGGTCAGCGCCACCGCCGACTTCACCGAGGTCCGCGACGTCGCCCGCGTCACCGTCTGCGAAGACCAGAGCGTCGACCTGAACCTGCTGTTCGACCCGGAACACAATCTGGAAGAACGCATCGTCAAGGAACAGTTCCAGCCCTAGAAAGCGCCGTGAACACGCGTGAAAAAATCCGGCATTTTTTCACCGACGCGCACCGCGGTCCTGCGCCTCGGCCCTGTCGGCCAATTGATCGGTATATTCGATCGTAACGGCCAATAATATTCGCTTATTCGCTCAAAGGTCCTGCCATAGCATTCATCGGGTCACCGCCGATGAACGTTGAACAGAGCCTTGAAGCATGTCGCGCCGGAACGAGCAGCCAGACGAAAAACGCGCCGCAGGGCCGACGACGCTGTATTTCCGCGTCATCGGCGATGCCCAGGCCGCCGGCCTGCCCCACCAGGTCGACTGGGCCGTCGGTGAGCTGGCAAGCCGCCTCGACAGCCTGGCGGTCGCCCTGCGCCCGGCCGGACAACCTTCCGGCGACGGCGAGGCCAGCATCGTTGTCGCCCTGGGCGCCGGCGAGGAGATCGGGCACGCGGCCCGGGCCGCGGACGTCGCGCTGCCCGACGCCCCAGAATCCTTCGCCATCTTCGCCGGCAGCGGTGCCGCCTCAGAACGGCTCTACGTCTACGGCGCCGACCTGCGCGGCCTGATCTACGCGATCCTGGAACTGGCGGACCGCGCCGAGTGCACCGGCAGCCTGCCCGATGCGGCAGCCTTTGCGGTCCCCCTCGTGGAGCGGCCGGCGGCCGCGGTGCGCAGCATCTCCCGCTGCTTTCAAAGCGACGTCGAAGACCGCGCCTGGTTTCACGACCGCGACGGCTGGCGGGCCTACCTGACGCTGCTGGCGACACACCGGATCAACCGGATCTCGCTGACCCTGGGGATGCAGTACAACTACCCCTACGGCAACGAGTTTCTGTCGGACGTCTATTTCTATTTCGCCTATCCCTTTCTCGTCTGCGTGCCGGGCTACGACGTCGCGGCCTCGAACCTGCCGGCGACGGAGCGCCGCCGCAATCTGGATACGCTGAAGTTCATCGGCCAGGAAGCGGCGCGCCGCGGCCTGGAGTTCCAGCTAGGCCTGTGGACCCAGAACTACGACTTCGACGACTGCCCCAAGGCCAATCATCAGATCACCGGCGTGACCGACGACAACCTGGCCGGTTACTGCCGCGACGCCCTGGCGACGATCCTGGCCGAGGTCCCGGAAATCAGCGGCCTGACTTTGCGGGTGCATGTGGAGTGCGGCATTCCCGAGGGGCGTTACGATTTCTGGCGCACCTACTTCACGGCGGTCCGGCAAGCCGGGCGCCCGATCCGCCTGGACCTGCATGCCAAAGGCATCGACGGCGAGCTGATCGAGACCGCCCTGGCAACGGGCATGCCGGTGTCGGTCTCGCCGAAGTACACCTCCGAACACCTCGGGTTGCCCTATCACCAGACGTCGATCCGGCAACTCGAGCAACCAGCGCCGGAGCAACCGGCGGAACAAACGGCGGGGCGCGACCTGACCACGCTCTATTCCGGCCGCGATGCCGAAAAGCACGCCGCCAAATGGAAGTTCAGCGAAGGGTCGCGCAAGTTCATGCGCTACAGCTACGGCGACCTGCTGCGCGAGGACCGGCCCTACGACATCGTCTACCGGATCTGGCCCGGCACCCTGCGCGTCCTGCTGTGGGGCGACCCTGCCCTGGCCGGAGGCTATGGCCGATCCTCCACCTTCTGCGGCGCCAAGGGCGTCGAACTCTGCGAGCCGCTGTCCTTCAAGGGGCGCATGGGCACCGGTGCCCCGGGCCGGCGCAGCGGCTACAAGGCCGACGACCCGGACAGCCCCGCGGATTGGCAGAAGTTCGCCTACACCTACCGCGTCTGGGGACGCTCGCTCTACGACCCGGAAGCCGACCCGCAGGCCTTCCACCGCGACCTGACCAAGCGCTTCGGGCCGGCCGCGGCACCGTGCGGGCGCGCTCTGGCGAGCGCCAGCCGTATTCTGCCCCTCATCACCCTGGCGCACACGCCCACGGCCTCCAACAATTCCTACTGGCCCGAGATGTACCAGAACATGTCGCTGGTTCACGAGGCGCCGTATCTGCCTTACGGCTACGAGCTGTTCAAGCCGGCCCGCTTCGGCACGGTCGGGTCATGCGACCCGCAACTCTTCATGTCGCCCGCCGCGTTCGCGCAGTGCGTCTATCGCGGCGACAGTATCCGCCGGATCGCACCGCTGACCTGGGCCAACTGGCTGGACGACCTGGCGACAACGGCCCAAGTCGACATCGCCCGCGCCACCACCCTGGCCGACGCGGGAACCGGGGAGTTCGAGCGCTTCCGGGTGGACGTCACCATCCTGGCCGCCATCGGCAAGTTCTTCGCCGAGAAAGTCAGGGCCGCCGTGTTCTGGGAATACTACCTGCTGTCCGGCGAAGCCCGGGCGGCGCAGGACGCCCTGGAGCGCTACCACCGGGCGCGCGATGCCTGGCAGGAGGCGGCGCGGGCCTGCCGCGACGTCTATGTCGAGGACATCACCTACGGCCCGCACGCCTGGCTGCGCGGACGCTGGGACGACCGCCTGCCGGCCATCGAGCGCGACATCGAGGACATGGCCGCCTGCGCCGCGGAAGACCGGCTCGCCGGCACCAGCGAGAGTGCCTTGGGCCTTGCCCACCTAGCGCATTTCCACAGCTGGTCGACGGCCCAGCGGCATCCCTGCCGCCATACCCCGCCGGACGGCTTCACCCGGGGCGGCGACCTCGCGCTGTCGTGCAAGCCCCTCGGCGCATCCCGGCACGACGTTTTCCTGCACTACCGCCACGTGAACCAGTCCGAGCCCTGGCAATGCGTCGCGATGGACTGGAGCAACGAAGCGTACCAGGCCCGCATCGCCGGGGACTACACCCGCTCCTCCTTCCCCCTGCAGTACTACTTCGAGATCCAGGAAGAGGCCTGCGCGAAGTTCTATCCCGGGCTCGTCGACACGCTTTCCAACCAGCCCTACTTCGTCCTGCACGGATCGTAAGCCGGCCAATGAATCCGGCCAATAAAGAATGAACGTAAGAAAACCAAATTGAACAAGGAGATGGCAAAATGAATGGTGTTCTAAAAGGCCTGCTTGCAGGTGTGATCGTCCTGAGCTCCGCCACGGCCAGTCAGGCGGAGACGCTGCGGCTGCTGACCTGGGGCGGCTACGCACCGGACGCGGTCATCAAGCTCTTCGAAGAAAAATATCCCGACATCGACGTCGAGGTGACTTTCTCCAACAACGAGGAAATCGTCGCCAAGCTGCGCGCCACCAGCGGTGCCGGCTTTGACCTGGCGCAGCCCAGCGTATCGCGCATCGTCGCGGCGCAGACCGAATACGGCATCTACAAGCCGATCGATCTTTCCAAGATCGACACCAGCGTACTCCAGCCCGCGATGATGAAAGCGATGGAGCAGAATGCGAAGATCGACGGCGAGATCTATTCGGTGCCGCACCTGTGGGGCACCCAGGGCCTGATCGTCGACAAGAGCAAGGCCCCCGACATCAACGGCTGGAGCGACCTCTGCGATCCCCAATACAAGGGCCGGGTGTCCATGCGCCTGAAGCGGGGAATCCTGCTGGGCATGGCGTTCGACATGGGCAAGGATCCCTTCGCCGCCTACGACGACCCCGCCGAATACCAGAAGATCCTGGACGAACTGACCGACAAGCTGATTGCCTGCAAGGAGAACGTGAAAGCCTACTGGACCGGCGGCGACGACCTGACCCGGCTGTTGCTTTCAGGCGAAGTGGTCGCTTCCGACGCCTGGGACTCGACCGCTTTCAAGCTGTATTCCCAGAACCCCAACATCGTTTTCGTGCCGACGCGCACCGGCGCGCTGGCCTGGATCGACACCTTCACCCTGCCGTCCCGGGGCGAGGCTGACGATGCGGCCTACAAGTGGATCAACTTCGTGATGCAGCCCGAAATCGTCACCATGATCTCGGAGTCCTCCGGTGCCATCAGTGCCGTCAAAGGGTCCATCGATCTGATGCCGGCTTCCGCCAAGGCAGCCGTCGAAGCGGCCTTCGACGATGCGGCGCTGGAGAACCTGAAATTCATGCCCAGTGTTCCCGCCGGGATCGAGGACATGGAAGGCAAGGTGTTCGATCGCGTGAAAGCGGCAACGAACTGACACGACGCGCCGTTCCGACCTGAACCCGTGGGGATGGGGAAAACCCCATCCCCACGGGACAGAAGATCAGCCCCCAATACCGATCCGTGAGACGCCCTTATGGACGACCTGAGTTGTGTCAACGTTACAAAGAATTTCGGCGGCTTCACCGCCGTCAAGGACGTCTCCTTCGGCATTCCCAGCGGATCGTTCTTCTCCATTCTCGGCCCTTCGGGCTGCGGCAAGACCACGCTGATGCGCATGATCGCGGGCTTCGAGAAGCCCGACCGGGGCGACATCCTCATCAGGAACCAGTCGGTCCTGAGCCGCCCGCCCCACAAGCGCAATGTGAAGATGGTGTTCCAGCATCTGGCGCTGTTCCCCATGATGACGGTGGGCGAGAACATCGCCTACGGTCTGCGCTGCCGGGGAGAATCGAAGGCGCAGATCCGTGACAAGGTCACGGCGATCCTCGACCGGATCGGCCTGCCCGGCGTTGAGGACAGGAAAATCTCCCAGCTTTCCGGCGGGCAGAAACAACGCATCGCCATTGCCCGCTGCATGGTGCTGGAGCCCGACGTGCTGCTGCTGGACGAACCGCTGGGCGCCCTGGACCTGAAGCTGCGCGAACACATGAAGATCGAGCTGAAGCAGCTTCAGCATCAGTTCCGCACCACTTTTCTCTACATCACCCACGACCAGTCCGAGGCGCTGATCATGTCCGACGCCGTGGCGGTGATGAACGGCGGCCGCTTCGAACAGATCGGGCCGCCGAAGGAATTGTACGACAACCCGGTATCGAGCTTCGTGGCCGGCTTCGTGGGCGACAGCAACCGCTGGGCCGGCAAGGTGGGCGCGGTGGCCGAGGGCGTCGCCCGCGTCGCCCTGGCCGGCGGCGACAGCGTGCTGGTCGATATCGGCCGGCACCGCGCCGACACCTTGTCCGCGGTGGAGGTCTTCGTCCGCCCGGAAGCGATCACCATCGGCCCCGGAAACGATGGCGCGAGCCTGTCCGGCACGGTCGACAGCCTGCTGTTCAACGGCGCCAACAGCCGCATCCTGGTCCGCACCGCATCGGGGCGGCTGGTCGAGGTCGCCGACCAGGTGGGCGTCCGCTCGGTGGCGGAGGGGGATACGATCCAGATCGGCTGGCCCCGCGAGCGGGCCCTCTGTTTTCCGGTGCTGCCGGCATGATGCGTTCGGACAGCAGCAAGCTGGCGCTGTTCCTGCTGATGACGCCCTTCTTCCTGTGGATCGTGCTGCTGATCGTCCTGCCGCAGATGGGCATCGGCTACGTGTCCCTGCGCGAGAAGCTGGGCCCGCGCGAGTACGCCTTCGGGCCGGGCAACTACATCGACTTTCTGATGGAGCCGATCTACTGGCACACCCTGCTGCGCACCGCCTGGATGTCGATCCTGGTGACCGTGCTGGCCCTGCTGATCGGCTTTCCGGTCGCCTACTACATCGCCAAGATCGCGCGGCAGCGGTCGCGCACCGCCCTGCTGCTGCTGTGCCTGATTCCCCTGTGGGTCAGCGACCTGGTCCGCGCCTTCGGCTGGATCGTGCTGCTGCGCGAGTCGGGGCTGATCTCCGGGGCGCTGCAATGGACGGGTCTGGCCAGCGGGCCGGTCGAGATGCTGTACAACGACGCCACCGTCGTCATCGGCCTCGTCTATACCGTGGTCCTGTTCATGATCGTGCCGCTGTATTCGACGCTCGACGGCCTGGACGACGCCCTGCTGGAGGCCGGCTACAACCTGGGCGGCGGCGGCTTCACCGTGTTCCGCCGCATCATCGTCCCCTATGCCATGCCGGGCATCGTGGCGGGCAGCATCATTACCTTCATGCTGACGGCGGGCAGCTATCTGACGCCCATTCTGCTGGGCGGCAAGAACAGCAGCTGGTTCACCGAGCAGATCTACAACCAGTTCATCACCCGCTACAACTGGGAGGCCGGGGCGACCTTCGGCGTCATCCTGCTGGCCTTCACCTCCCTGGTCATCTGGCTGGGCCTGCGGCTGACCGGCCAGAGCCTGGCCACCACCGTGGCGAAAGGCTGATCCCATGGCGGAAGAACACAAAGCGCGGATCTTCACCCTCGTCTACCGCACCTATATGGCCGCCTTCCTGCTGTACCTCGTCATGCCTCTGCTGGCGGCCGGCGTCTTCGCCTTCAACGACTCCCTCTTCCCGACCCTGCCCTGGCAGGGTTTCACCCTGGACTGGTTCTTCAACGACAGCGAACCGAAGCTGGGCATGTTTCACGACGGCCGGCTGCTGCGCGGACTGACGAACTCGCTCTACATCGGGGTTCTGGTCTCCCTGGGTTCCGTGTTCGTGGGAACCTGGAACGCCTTCCTGTTCGAGCGCGTCGACTTCCCCTTCAAGCGGTTCCTCTACCTGGTCATGGTGGTGCCCCTGGTGATCCCCGGCGTGATCATCGGCATTTCCATCCTGCTGTTCGCCAGCATGGTGGCCGACGGCGTCTGGGCGGTACTGGGGACCAGTCCGGACTGGCTGCGCCCGGGCATACCGCTGATCGTGCTGGGGCAATGCTCCTTCCTGATCACCATCACCTCGCTGATCATCGCCGCGCGTCTGCAGCAGTTCGACATCTCCCAGGAGGAAGCGGCGCTGAACCTCGGCGCGACCCGCCAGCGCGCGCTCTTCACGGTGACGCTGCCCTATCTGTTTCCGGCGATGTTCTCGGCCTTCGTCGTCGCCTTTCTGGTGTCCTTCGAGAACTTCAACACCACCATGATGCTGGTCGGCTCCGATGCCCCGCTGTCGATCACCATGTACGACCGCATCGCCAAGGTCGGCTCGACGCCGGTGCTGAACGCGGTTTCGGTGTTCCTGATGGTGGCCTCCGGCCTGCTGGCCCTGTCCAGCGTGCTGGTCCAGCGCAAGCGGCCCTGAAGCCGCCCACCGCAGATCGCGCTTACAGGGCCCGCGCGGCAGGGTAAACTGGCAGCCGGCACCGCCGGATCCCGGCCTCAGTTTGGCGCAGCATCATGCACATAGATCAAGTTCGGACCTTCCTGGAAATCGTCTCGACGGGCAACTTTCACAAGGCCGCCGAGAACCTGAACGTCACCCAGTCGACGGTGAGCGCCCGCATCCAGTCTCTGGAGAACGAATTGGGACGCACCCTCTTCGATCGCGGGCGCAACGGGGCGACCCTGACCCCCTCCGGCGAGCGCCTGCTGCGCCATGGCGAGAGCATGCGCCGCCTGTGGCAGAGGGCGCGCAACGACGTCGCCCTGCCGAAGGCCTACAGCGCGTCGATCAGCCTGGGCGTCGCCCTCAGCCTGTGGGACCAGCTCGAACTGCAGTGGGTGAGCTGGATGCATCGCGAGGCGCCCTCGGTGTCGATCCACGTGGAGTCCGACTATTCGCCGGGCCTCATGCGGCATCTGCGCGACGGCGTCCTGGACATCGGCGTGATGTACGAACCCCAGCGGGCCCCCGGACTGGTGGTCGAGGAATTCCTCAGCGACAAGCTGATCCTGCTGACGACCCACGGGGACTGCGACGTGTCCGATCCGTCGTGGTGGCAGGGCTACACCCTGGTCGACTGGGGCGAGGACTTCAAACACAACCACGACACCGAATTCGCCGACCTGCCCTACGCCCTGTCGGTCGGCCTCGGCTCGATCGCGGTGCGCTATATCCTGGAATTCGGCGGCAGCGCCTACCTGCCCATCCGCATGGTCCTGGAGCAGATCCGCGCGGGCGCCCTTTACCCGGTAAAGGGGGCCCCGGTCTTCGAGCGCATGGGCTGCGTCATCTACAGCAAGCAGCCCGCCAACCCGGAACTCCTGGAACTGGGACTGGACGGCCTGCGCCGGGGCACCGCCACCATCGAGGCGCAGTCGTCGGAGCTGACCCGGCTGGCCCTGTCCCGCTAGCAGGCCGCTGGAAAAGGCTCCCGGGCCTTTGGCCCATCCTTCGAGACGGGCCTGACGGCCCTCCTCAGGATGAGGTCTATAATTTCAAAACACCGACCTCATCCTGAGCATCCGCCATAGGTTGAGCATGTTCCCCCAGCTTGGCGGAGTCTTGCCTGGACAGACAGTCAAACGACGAAGCCGTAGAGGTCCCACTCACTGTTCGAGACCTCGTGGACCAGGCGCTCCCACTCGGCGTACTTGACCGCCACGAAGCCGCGATGCAGCGTTTCGCCCAGCGCTTCCTTCATGGCGCTTGTCCGCTCGAATGCCTCGATGGCGTCGAGCCAGCTACGCGGCAGGGTACCCCCCAGGGCGTTGCCTTCGGCGCGCTCTTCCTGCGGCGGGCCGGGGTCCGTCTTGGCCGCGATGCCGTCCAGCACGGCGGCCAGGGTCACCGCCGCGACGAGATAGGGATTGGCGTCGACGCCGGCGACGCGATGCTCGAAGTGGCGGGTCTCCGCGGCGCCCTCGGGCACGCGGATGGCGGTGGTGCGGTTGTCGACGCCCCAGCCCTCCGAAGCCGGCGAATAGACCGTGGAGGCGAAGCGGCGCCAGGAGTTCATGAAGGGCGCCAGCACCAGCATGGAATCGCCCAGGGTCGCGCGCAGGCCGCCGATGGCATGCAGCATCAGCGGGTTCAGCCCGCCTTCGGCGCTGTCGGCGAAGAGGTTGCTGCCGTCGGCGTCCGCGAGGGAGAGGTGCAGGTGCATGCCATTGCCCGCCTGCCGGCCGAACGGCTTGGCCATGAAGCAGGCTTCCATGCCAAAGCGCCGGGCGACCGACCGGATCAGCCGCTTGCCGACGATGACATCGTCGGCGGCCCGGGCGAGGTCGCGGTAGCGGATGGTGACCTCGTACTGGCCGACGGCGTACTCGGAAATCAGCGATTCCAGCGGCAGGTCGAGATGGCGCGCGCCCTCGTAGACGGCGTCGAAGAAGGGCGACATCTCGTCCAGTTCATCGACGGACATCGTATTATGGGCCAGAGGCCGCCGTCCGGTGAGGGCATAGCGCGCCGGCCGGTAGCGCCCCTGCGCATCCGGTTCCGGATCGATGAGATAGAACTCCAGCTCGAAGGCGCCCATCGGGAAGAAGCCGGCGCGCTGCGCCCGGTCGATCTGCCGCAGGAGGGCATGGCGCGGCTCGGCATCGAAGGGCGTGCCGTCCAGTTCGTACATACTGACCAGCACCTGGCCGCGCCGCGCATGAGGCTGGAAGCCGAGCGAACCCGGCACCGGCCAGCAGCGCTTGTCACTGCCGCCGTCGTTCAGCACCAGGCCGGTTGCATCGACATCGTCGCCGGCGACGTCCTGCCCGAACAGAGAGCCCGGCATCGCCCGCCCCGTCCGGTAGAGCGCCTCCAGTTCATGGCGCCGGATGGTCTTGCCGCGGCCGATGCCGTGGCAGTCGGTCATGACGATATCGATCGCCTCGGCTTGCGGGTACTGCGCGAGAAATTCCGCGGCTTCGTTCAAAGCCAAGCCCAGCGGCGGCAAAGGGGTCATCGTGGTCTGTTTCCAACAGGTTCCTGCGCCGCGGATTATTGCCGCACGCCCGAGACGATGAAAGCCCCGTGAGTTGGATCCTGTGAAGCGGCGCCACCCCTGTACCGGGGGAAAAAGAACGGCACCGGGCTCTGGGGGCGAGCCACGGTGCCGGTCAGGTAGACGCTTCGGAAATGCCCTGCCGGGCCGCCTAGCGGTTCCAGATGGCCTTGCGGGCCATGTCCTCGGCCGCGCCGCGGCTGAGGCCCATATCCTGCAGTTCGTGGTCGGCCAGCCGCAGCAGATGGGCGCGCTCCTCGGACTGACGCTGCCAGGTCGCCAGCCGGTCGAGCAGCACGCCCGGGGCGCGCAGCAGCGTGGCGGCGCCACCGCCGAAAACCCCGTGGGTGCGGGGAAGGAACGATGAATTCTTGCGGGGAGTAGCGTGCAGCATCGTCTTATTCCTTATGTGATGCCGTTCCACGATCGAACGGCGAAGCCCCTTGATCTTGGTGATTTTTGGCTTCCAGGCTGTCTGTTACCTGTAGAGATATTCCCAATTGCCGCGCGCAACAAACGATGATATTTCATGTTTCGGATAAGATTTACTAATTCGAAAAATGACCCGGAAACTGCCGCCCCTGAATGCCCTGCGCGCCTTTGAGGCCGCCGCCCGCCAGCTGTCCTTCACCCGGGCCGCCGAGGAGCTGCACGTCACCCAGGCGGCCATCAGCCACCAGGTGAAGAGCCTGGAGGAGCACCTCGGTTTCCCCCTGTTCCGCCGCCTCAACCGGCGCCTGCTGCTGACCGAGGCGGGGCAACTGTACCTGCCCGTGCTGCGCGATGCCTTCGACGCCATCGCCGGCGGCACTGCGCGGCTGACCCAGGACCGCGAGAACGGCGCGCTGCACATCAGCGTGCTGCCCTCCTTCGCGGCCAAGTGGCTGCTGCCGCGCATGTCCCGCTTCCGCGACCGCCATCCCGACATCGACGTGATGGTGTCGGCCAACAACAAGCTGATCGATTTCGCCGAGGGAACCTTCGAGATGGCGATCCGCTATGGCTGGGGCGACTATCCGGGCCTGCGCACCGACCTGCTGCTGAGCGACGAGGTGTTTCCGGTGTGCAGTCCGAAGCTGATGGAGGGGCCGCAGCCGCTGACGTCGCCCGCCGACCTGAAACATCACACCCTGCTGCACGACGAGGTCTCGCGCCAGGACGAGAGCCCGGACTGGCGGACCTGGCTGCGGGCCGCCGGGGTGGCGGACGTCGATGCCACGCGGGGGCCCGGCTTCAGCGATTCCTCTATGGTCATCGAGGCTGCCGCCGCCGGCCAGGGTGTCGCCCTGGGCCACCGCTGGCTGGCCGCCGCCGACCTGGAGAGCGGCCGCATCGTCATGCCCTTCGGCCCGGTGCTTCCCTCGAAGTTCGCCTACTACCTGGCCTCTCCCCCAGCGGTTGCCGAGCGGCGCCGGGTACGCCTGTTCCGCGAGTGGCTGCTGGAAGAAGCCGAGGGGACTGGCGCCCAGCGCGTCCCTCTGTCATCCTAAGGCCGGCTCTGATATCCACTTGGTATCAAAGCATCCTTCTCGCTTCCGAGCATCCATACACCTGGAGTATCCCTTCGCGTGTCCAATCCCCTGAACGCCGATCGCCCGGCCATCAGGCCAGAAACCCGTGCCATGATCGAACGGCTGATCGCCTTCGATACCACCAGCCGGAATTCGAACCTCGAGCTGATCCACTACGTCCGCGACTATCTGGCCGACCTCGGCGTCACCGCCCAACTGGTGCATGACAGCGAGGGCCGCAAGGCGAACCTCTACGCCACCCTGGGGCCGACCGACCGGCCGGGCATCGCGCTGTCCGGCCACACCGATGTGGTGCCGATCGACAACCAGGACTGGACCCGCGACCCCTGGGCGGTCAGCGAGCACGACGGCCGCCTGTACGGCCGCGGCACCTGCGACATGAAATCCTTCATCGCCATCGCGCTGGCCCATGCGCCGCGCTTCCTGGCCGGCGAACTGCAGACGCCGCTGCATCTGTGCTTTTCCTACGACGAGGAAGTCGGCTGCAAGGGCGTGCCGAGCCTGCTCGCCTTCCTGGCCGACCAGCCGATCCGCCCGGCCATGTGCGTGGTCGGCGAGCCGACCGACATGAAGGTCATCGTCGGCCACAAGGGCAAGAAGTCGATGTGCTGCCACGTGCGCGGCAAGGAGGCGCACTCCTCCCTCGCGCCGCAGGGGGTGAACGCGGTGAACGCCGCCGCGAGGGTCGTCGGCTACCTCGCCGACATGGCCGCGCGCAAGGCGGCGCAAGGCCCCTTCGACGACGATTTCGACGTGCCCTTCACCACCGTGCACACCGGCACCATCGAGGGCGGCACGCAGCTGAACATCGTGCCCGGCCACTGCCGCTTCGAGTTCGAATTCCGCTACCTGCCGCAGGACGACCCCGAAGCGCTCCTGGCCGAAGTGAAGGCCTACGCCGAGCGCGAGCTGGTGCCCGCCATGCAGGCGGTCGATCCGGCGACCGGGTTCACCTGGGAGGAGATCGCCGGCTTCCCCGGCCTCAACCTGGCGCCCGGCGCCGAGGTCATCGAACTGGCCAAGGCGCTGAGCGGCGGCAACGCCACCGGCAAGGTCGCCTTCGGCACCGAGGCCGGGCTGTTCGACCACAACGGCATCCCGACGGTGGTTTGCGGCCCCGGCTCCATCGCGCAGGCGCATAAACCGGACGAGTTCGTCGCCTTGGAGCAGCTCGCCCTGTGCGAGCGTTTCATGGACCGCCTGGAGGAGCGCCTGCGTGGCTGACGCATCAGTCATCGGCACGCAGTCCCCCATCGAGGCGGTGGTCTTCGATGTCGGTGGCGTGCTGATCGACTGGAATCCCCGTTACCTCTATCGGAAGCTGTTCCGCGACGACAGGGCGATGGAACATTTCCTGACGGAGGTCTGTTCCCCGGATTGGAACGAGCAGGCAGATGCCGGCCGGCCGACAGCGGAGATCACCGCCGAACTTTGCCGCCGCCATCCCGACATGCAGCCGCTGATCGAAAGTTACTACACCCGGTTTTCCGAGATGATGAAGGGCAGCATCGACGGCACGGTCGAATTGGTCGATCGCCTGCACACTCAGGGCCTGCCGCTGTATGTGCTGTCCAACTTTTCTGCCGAGACCTTTCCACTCGCCCGTCAGCGCTTCGGCTTCTTCGACCGCTTCGCCGGCATGGTAATCTCCGGCGTCGAGGGCATGAAAAAACCGGACCGGCGCATTTACGATCTTCTCATCGAACGCTTTGCCCTGCCTCCCGCCCGCACTCTCTTTGTGGACGACCGGCCGGACAATACCGAAGCGGCCCGCGCAGCAGGCTGGCAGGCGCTCCATTTCACCTCGGCCGCGCAACTCGCGGCGGACTTCCGCGTCCTTGGCCTGCTTGGCGCGGACTCCCGGCCCGGCGGGACGTAAGCGCGATGGCGAAGAAGCCCAAGGCCCCGCGCCCGCCACTGCACAAGATTCTCCTGGCCCTCGGCATCGGGTCAGCCGGCGGCATCGTCGCCCACTACCTGCAAGTCCCGCTGGCCTGGATGCTGGGCGCCATGCTGGCGACCACCGTTGCCGCGATGAGCGGCCTGCCGGTCGCCCTGCCGGTCGCCTACCGCATGGCCATGATGGGGGTGCTGGGCGTCATGCTGGGCAGCGGCTTCGCGCCGGAAATCCTCGACCGTATCGGCGACTGGACCCTCTCGCTGATCGGCCTGGCGATCTACACGATGATCGCCACCGGCGTGGTCGCCCTGTTCCTGCGCAAGGTCGCCGGCTACGATCCGGTGACCGCCTATTTCTCCGCGGCGCCGGGCGGCCTGTCCGAAATGGTTCTGATCGGCACCCACAACGGCGGCGACGAGCGCATCATCTCGCTGACCCACACCTCGCGCATTCTGCTGGTGGTCCTGGCGCTGCCTTTCCTCATGCAGCTCATCTTCGGCTACACACCGGGCCCGCGGGTGCCCGGCGGCATTCCGATAGCGGACTCCAATCTCTTCGATATTTCGGTGCTGACCTTGTGCGGCATCGCCGGCTTCGTCCTGGCGCGGCTGGCGCGCCTGCCCGCCGCGGCCATCCTCGGCCCGATGATTTTCTCCGCCGGCTTTCACCTCAGCGGCGTCACCTCTGCCAAACCGCCGATGGAACTGGTCGCCGCCGCGCAGGTGGTCGTCGGCACCACCATCGGCTGCCGCTTTGCCGGTGTGAAGATGGCCCTGGTGGGGCGCACCATCCTGGCCTCGTTCGGCAGCACGGTCCTGCTGGTCGCCGGCGGCCTGCTGTTCGCAGTGATGCTGCATCCGCTGACCGGCCTGCCGACCATCGGCCTCTTCCTGGCCTACGCCCCCGGCGGCGTCGCGGAGATGAGCCTGATCGCCCTGGCGTTGTCGATCGACGCGGCGCTGGTGGCGACCCACCACATCGTGCGCATTTTCTTCATCGTGGTCTTCATGCCGCTGATGTTCCGCACCCTGCCGGCCCGCCTCGTCGGCCGGCAGCCGCCGCCGTCCCCCGCCGCGGCGCCGGGCGAAGACTGAGACGCAAGGCGCCGCCAGGCCGATCAGATCCACTTCAGGCGGCGCAGCAGCCAGATTTCCAGGCCGGCGAGCAGTGCCAGCAGCGCGCAGACCGCCGCGAAGGCCCAGGACGAATCGACGCCGGGCATGCCACCCACGTTGATGCCGAGCAGTCCGGTGATGAAGCCCAGCGGCAGGAAGACCGCGGCGATCACCGACAGGGTGTACATGCCCCGGTTCAGTTCATCGGAGAGATGGTTGGCAAGCTGATCGTGAACGACACTGGCACGCTCGCGCCCGGCATCCAGGTCTTCGACGTACCGCGTGATGCGGTCGGCGATTTCGCGCAACAGATGGCGCTCGCGCGGCTCCAGCCAGGGCGCCGCTTCCGGATCGCCGGTCAGCCGCAGCAACGCCTCGCGCTGCGGCGCGAAGTAGCGGCGCAGCACGATGGCCTGGCGGCGCACCGTTGCCAGGCGGTCGCGCAGCGCCGGATCGTGGCGTTCCAATACCTCGTCTTCCAGCGCGTCGATGCGGTCGTCGATCTCCGCGATCAGCGGCTCCATGCGAACGGCCAGGCGGTCGCTCAACAGGCTGAGGAACTCGCCGACGCTCTTGGGGCCCTTGCCCTGGTCCAGCATCTCGTCGAGGTCGCTGACCGCCAGCAGGTGGCGCAGCCAGACCGTCAGGATGCGCTTGCCGTCGGTCCAGATGCGGATCGACACCATGTCCTCGGGGTCCGCTTCCGGGTTGAGATTCACCCCCCGCAGGATGAGCAGCAGCCCGCCCTCCAGCGGCGTGCAGCGCGGCCGGGTCTCCTCGGCGGTCAAGGCCTGCCGCACCAGGGGGGAAATTCCCCGCTCGCGGGCCAGCCAGTGCTGCGCCGAGGCCGAGTCGCGCTGCAGGTGCGCCCAGACGATTTCCTCCGGGCCGAAGTCATGCTTGCCCGGGGGTGCCCGCCGGGCCCCGCCAGCCCCGTCGAACACGCTGACGAAGCTCCGGTCATCCTGCTGCCTGTCGTTCATGGTGATCCTCTTAAGCGTCCTGGCATTTTAAGCGTTCTGGAACTCCGGCCCCTTATGCCCGTTTCCTAGAACGGGCCCCTTGTACTCCGCCCGCCGAACCGCCAGATTCCGCGGCAGCCTCTTCCCGGCGGGCATGCGGCAGCCAACGCTGCTATCCTCCGCCCCGGCCAACGGGGCCGGCAACCAGAACGGAGTGACCATCGATGCTGGCGTGGCTTAGCGATCCCAACCTCTGGGCCAGCCTGCTGACCCTGACTTTCCTGGAGATCGTCCTTGGCATCGACAACATCATCTTCCTGTCGATCATAACCGAAAGGGTAGCCGAGAACCGCCGCTTGTTGGCCCAGCGCCTGGGGCTGGGCCTGGCCCTGTTCGGACGGATCGGCCTGCTGGCCGGACTGGTCTGGCTGACCAAGCTGACGGCCCCGCTGTTCGAGGTCTTCGACCTGGCGGTATCCTGGCGCGACATCATCCTGCTGGGCGGCGGCCTGTTCCTGCTGGTGAAGGCGACCTCGGAAATTCATGAGACCGTCGAGGGCGACGAGAAAGCCGCGGGCTGCGGCAAGGCAATCAGTTCCTTCGCCATGGCCCTGGTGCAGATCCTCGCCATCGACCTGGTGTTCTCGCTGGACTCGGTGATCACCGCCGTCGGGATGACCGACGAGTTGCCCATCATGGTCACCGCCGTGGTCATCGCCATCGGCGTCATGATGTTCGCCGCCGGGCCGATCAGCGCCTTCATCCGCCACCACCCGACCACCAAGATGCTGGCGCTGGCCTTCCTGCTGCTGATCGGTATGGCCCTGGTGGCCGATGCCCTGCACTTCCACGTGCCGCGTGGCTATCTCTACTTCGCCATCGCCTTCTCGCTGATGGTCGAACTGCTGAACCTCGCCGCCATCAAGAAGCGCCAGAAGGCGTCGTCGCAGGAAGGCGGTTCTAGCTGAACTTCGCGGTGATGCCGCCGTCGACCAGCAGCTCGGTGCCGGTGATGTACTTGGCCTCGTCGGAGGCCAGGAACAGCGCCGCATAGGCGACATCCCAGGCGTCGCCCATCTTGCCGGTGGGGCACTGGGCGTCGCGCTTGCGGATCATTTCGTCGATGTCGCCCGCGGCATAGGCGTCCTTCAGCGGCTCGACGATCATAGGCGTGTTCAGCAGCCCCGGCACGACGGCATTGGCCCGGATGCCCTGGCGGGCATACTGCAGCGCCACCGAGCGGGTGAAGGGAACCACCGCGCCCTTGCTGGCGGAATAGGAAATGTAGGGCACGCCGGTATCGCGGATGCCGGCGATCGAGGCGATGTTCACGATGGCGCCGCCGCCCTGGCGCAGCATCGCCGGCAGCACGTGCTTGCAGGTGAGGAACATCGACTTGAGGTTCACGTCGATGACGCGGTCCCAGCTCGCCTCGCTGGCCTCAACCGGACCGCCGACTTCCAGAATACCGACATTGTTGTCCAGCACGTCGATGCGTCCGTAGACCTGCAGGCAGCGCGCCACCATCGCCTCGACATCTTCCGCCTTGGCGACGTCGGCCCGGCAGGCTTCCGCCGCGCCGCCTTCGCCGCGGATCAGCGTCACCGTTTCCTCGGCGGCAGCCAGGTTGATGTCGATGCAGAACACCTTGGCGCCTTCGCGCGCAAACAGCACGGACGTGGCCTTGCCGTTGCCCCAGCCCGGCCCCGACGATCCGGCCCCCACCACCATCGCCACCTTACCGTCCAGGCGTCCCGCCCTTGCCGTACCGGCCATGCCTCGCCTCCCTTTTTTTCGTTATCGTGTTCTTCTCAGAAGAAGAACCATAACGGCGCCAGCCGGGCTGGCCAGCCCGATAAAGGGTGCCCCACAGGCCGCGACCAGGGGTGGAGAAGGCAGCGGCCTGTGGGGCGTAGGCGGACTGGGTGGAGGGGTGGGAGAGCCCTGATCAGTCCGCCATGGGTTTGCCGGCTACAGCAGGGCAGAGCCCTGCCGGCGGAGGCAGTGGCAGGAGGGACAGCGGCGGGAGAGGCACAGGCGGCCCTGGCGGTAGCGAAGCGAAACCGCCGGCACAGCCAAAGAAGAACGAATACTTTTCATCACAGTCCCCCTACTTGAAGTCCGGTCCCCGGATCCAGCCTTGGGATCCGGCGACCCACCACCTGGCGGCAAGGCCTCCCGACTGCTCCTTTGTCGGCGCCCGCTCCGCGGCGGTTCAAAGTTTCTTGTCCGGGCGTGGTTTTGTCTAAAATGCCGGCTTAGCGCAGGGTCGCGGCCCCGCCCAGGATGAAACCGCCCAGGATGAAACCGGTCAGGACGAGACCGGTCAGGACGAAACCGGGGGGCTTTCGTGGGCATAGGCACTGCGGATCATCAGGTCCGACAGGTCGCCATAGGCCTTCGCCCAGGCATCCCTGGTTTCCGGGGTGAAGTCGTCGCCGACAACCTCGTCCAGCATCTGCAGCAGAGCGGACCCGACCAGCGCGTAGTGGTGCGGCTTCACCCCATAGGCCACATGACGCAGGGCCAGGTCTTCCAGAATGGGCCGCATCCCCGCGAGATTCTGCAACTCGGCGACGATGAGGCCGAGCTTGCTCATCAACTCCGCCCCCTGCTGCACCATGTCGTTCACGAACAAATCCCGAGTCTCCGGCGCCATCGCGAAGAGGATCTCGTAGAACCGCTCCGCCGACTGCTGGCTCGTTCGCGAGACGATGCGAAAACTGCTGCGGACCAGGTCCGCTTCGTCGCTGGTCAGGGCCATCGGATCGATTCTCTCGCCAGAGTGGGCAGCGCGCCGCGGGACTCGCCCTACCGGTGCGCCTTTCTGTGGGTAAAGAGGTATCGTCTTACGCGGCGGACTTGAACCCGTGAAACCGCACAAGGAAAATGCAGTGACGCATGTTCAGCCGGAGGCCGCAGATGGACTGGGATAACCTGAAGGTCGCACTCGCCATCAGCCGCCTGGGGTCGCTCACCCAGGCGGCCCAAATGCTGGGTATCGACCAGTCGACCGCCGGGCGGCGGCTCTCCGCCCTGGAGGGCGACCTCGGGGTCATCCTCTTCGTGCGCTCCAAGACCGGCTTCGCCCTGACCGACGCCGGCGAGGCGGCCGTCAAACAGGCCATCGAGGTCGAGCGCCGCATCGACCGCCTGCAGGACGCCGTGACGCCGCCGGAGGGGGGACCAGTCGGCATCGTCCGCCTGCTCGGCAACGCCTGGACCCTGGACCGCCTGGCGCAGACCGTGATGGCGCCCTTCCTGGCCGCCCACCCGCGCCTCGACCTGCGCATCATGACCCTGAACCCGCGCGCCCGCACCCGCGGCGAGGCCACCCTGTCGCTATGGTTCGAGGTGGAGCCCAAGGAGAGCGAGTTCGCCATCAAGCTCGGCGAGGTGCCCTATGCCGTCTACCGCGCCCGCGACGCCGCGCCGGAGGGCCTCGGCTGGGTCACCTTCCACGACGAGGACGCCCTGCGCCCATCCATCGCTCGGGTGCACAAGCGCCTGCGCAGCCGCGACGAACCGGTGCGGATCACCTCGACCGATGCCGCCGTCATGCTGTCCGCGGTGCGCCAGGGGATCGGCAAGGCCCTGCTGCCGATGTGCCTCTGTGCGGCGGACGAGCGGCTGGTCCGCGTGCAGGACGGCGACCCGGAATTCGTGCGCAGCCTGCACCTGCATGCCCACCCGGATACCGTCGAATCCCAGCGCATTCAGGCCACCATCCGCTGGCTGCGCGAGAACTTCAAAGCCGTGTTCCAGGCCCCAGGCTGCAGCGGAGACAACCGGGCCGCCTGAGCCGGCCTCCCCCTGGTTTCTCTGCAGCTTCCCTGCAGCTTGTCTGGGACTTCTCTGGCCGGCCCTTGCGTGAAAGACCCCCCTGAGGCACAAGGAAACGGCTGCCCGTCCGACAGCTCAGCCCGCTTGATGGAATTGGTAGACATACGAGACTTAAAATCTCGAGGCCGCAAGGCCGTGCCGGTTCGAGTCCGGCAGCGGGCACCAGTCGGATGAGGGCGCTGTCCGGCCCGTGGCGGGGTCCCTTGGGCCCATCACCCGTCAGCCGATCTCTGTCATCACCCTGACACGCCCCCTGTGTTATGGAGGGCCCCATGGTCGCCGCCCCACCCGTACCGCCCGGTCAGCCCAGCGCTGAACCGGCAGATGCCGATGCCGCCACGCTGTTCGCCGGTGCAGCGCCCTATTACCTGCGCTACCGGCCGCGCTACCCCGACGCGCTGTTCGCCGACCTGGTGGAGCGCTGTGCCCTCAGCCGCGGCAAGCGGGTGCTCGACCTCGGCTGCGGCCCCGGCTTCCTCGCCGTGCCGCTGGCGGCACTGGGCGCCGAGGTGGTCGCCGTCGATCCGCAGCCGGACATGCTGGCCGCCGGGCGGGCCGAAGCCGCCGCGCTGAACTGCAACACCATCACCTGGATCGAGGGCACCGCCGAGACGCTGGCTGTCCCGGGGGCCGCCGCCCCGAACGCCCCCGTCATCGGCCCGGTATGCTGCGCCACCCTGGGGCGCAGCTTCCATTGGATGCAGCGCGAGGCGGTGCTGACATTCCTCGACGGTATCGTCGAGCCGCAGGGAGCCGTGGTGCTGGTCGAGGAGCGGCGCGCGGAGGACATTCCCTGGCGTGTCGCCGTGCGCGACTACGTGAAGGCCTGGCACGGCGGCGAAAGCCCGTCCCAGGCGCGCAACACGCGCCGCCGCAGCGGGCGCAGCCACGACGCGGTGTTGCGCGACTCGCCGTTCAGCCACTTGCGCACGCTTGCCTATCCGGTCGCCCGCCATTGGTCGCTCGACAGCATCGTCGGCTATGTCTACTCGACCTCCTCCGGCAATCCGCTGCTGCTCGGCGACGGTGCCGGCGCCTTCGAGGCGGGCCTGCGCGAGTGCCTGGCCGCCCTGCCCGGCGCCCCGGACTTCGCCGAGGAGGCCGACGTGGTCGCCACCCTGGCGACCCGCCCGCCGCGCAGCGCCCTGGGCGGCTAGAGAAGCCTTTAAGAGAAGCCTTTAGGGGCGCACCACGAAAAGCACCACGTGACCGATGCCGAGGCAGGCAATCAGGCTGCCGCCGAGGATCAGCGGATAGACGATGGCGTGCCAGGGATCGCTGAAGCCAATGGTGAAGAACGGCACCGCCGCGGCGCCGGAGGCCAGCAGTACCTGTTGCCAGAGGACGCGGAAGGCCGGCGCCTGCATCCACAGGATCCAGCCATAGAACGCAATGATCGACGCCAGCAGCACGAGGATCGCGCCGTACAACGACGCATATCCCTGCTGATAGACCGAGGCCGGCAGGAAGACGAAAAGAGACCCGACGGCCAGGTGCAGCGGCGCGATCGCGTAGCCGGCCAGGGGCGATTGCAGCAACGGAAAACGAATGTCTTCTTCGGATGAGCTTTGCATTGGCGCGGGAGCCTTTTGCTGATCTGCGGCGACACCCGGCAAAACACCGGGCGGAAACGGCAGGGCACCGTTTCACATCATGGGTCGAGCGCTAAGCCCGCTCGGTTCAACGAATTGCCGCGGACCAAAAAAATTGGGGGGTTGCCGAGCCTTTCGGCAACCCCCCGCATTGATTGAGGGAATACGCCTTCTTCTGAAACGGCTTCAGTTAGCTGGCTCAAGAAGCAGGCGCCGGGGTGCGGGCGGCGGGGGCGGCGCCGGCGGCTGCATCCGCAGCACCTTCGGCGCGGTGGCACCGCCCTGCCCGCGCGGCTCGACGGTCAGGCCGCCCGGAACCTGCTGCACCGAGGGGTTCACCGCCGGCGTGCTGCAATGGAAGACGTAGGAATGCTGCGGCACCGAGGCGATCACAGTGCCGTCCTGGTCGGTCACGTTCAGTCCGAATTGGCGGAACTGCATTAAAGGCAGGCTGGCATGAGCCGGCGCCGCAACATTGTTCCATCTGAGATCCGCATCGGCCCCCTGCAGCACCTTATGGCCCGGCTTGATGCTGTAGTCGTACTTCTGCGCGAAAAAAGCGGTGCCGAAGAAAACCATCTGGCCGCTGACGTTGCCGCGCCCTTCCAGCATGGCGACCAGCTTCACCGTCTCAGGACAGATGCGGCCGTGCACCATCACCTTGCCCTGCGGCACCGCCTTCAGGGTGACCGTGGGCGGCAGGTTCGTGCCCAGCGTCTGCGGCCCGCCTTCCGTACACTCCATGGTGTATTCGGCCCAAGCCGACTTGAAGTCGTGGCTGACGCCGACAATGCGCACGAAGCCGGTCTCGGCCCATTCGGTGTTGGCGATGTTGTACCAGTGGCTGAAGGTCGCGGTCTTCGACTCGCCGGTGTTGACCGTCCAGACCTGGCTCTGCTTGCCCTGCTGATTCTTGTAGCGGAAGGAAACTTCCGCATTCTTGTGGTCGGTGGTGATCCAACCGTCCAGGCGGATCTTGCAGACCCCGGTGACACCGTACTGCTCGTAGATCGACAGTCCCTTGTTCACAACCTTGGACGGCGGGACGGCCAGACCGGTCGCGGCCTGCGGGATCGCCGCGCCCGGCCACTTCTTGCAGACCAGCTCAAGCGGCTGCGCAGGTGCGGCACTAACGAAAAAAGTGCCGCTGCCGGCCCCGGTAGTGTCGGCATCCATGCCCGCTGCCACAGTAAGCGGCAGCTTCCGGTCCTGGCCGAAAATCGCCGCATTGCTCTGCCCCTGGGCGCGCAGCGTGTCGGCCAGTTCATTGCAGCGCGTGCGCACGAAGGCCCCCCAGACGGCCTCCGGCACCTGCAGCCGCTCGGTGCGGTCGACGCCGCTCGGCCGGTCGTGCCAGGGATAGGACTTTGAGGTGCCGAAGCTCTGGAACCACATCTGCTCACCGCCCTCCGACGCAAGTCCGAGGTAGACCTCCCAGGACTTCACTCTGCCCACGGCGCCAGTGCTGACCTTCACGCGCACATCGGCAACCAGGTTGGCGAGTTGGTTGGTACGGTGGTAGCTGCTGCCGTTGCTCTCGACGACAATCTGCTTGGTGATCAGGTTGGTGACAGTCGCACTACCGGAATCGGCGAAGGCAGCCGCGGGCAACAACGCCGCCAGGACCGCCACGGCGGGCAGGGCGCGGGAGAGAGCGGGAAAAGAATGGAGCGGCATAATCGTCCCCTGGGTTGGAGCCAGAAAATTCACTCAGCGATGCTGTCCCGATAAGTCGTCAGCCAAGAGCCCAAGGTTCAAAAGAATGCCGCGCCCCTTGGCAAAAAAGGGGTCCCACAGAACGCTTGAGGGAAAAAGACGGGCGGCGGCGGTTCGCCGCTTGCCGCCGCCCGTCCTCCCCTGCTTCCCCGGTTTCCCGGGAAAGAGAGCGCAACCGCCGGAGGGCCGAATGCCGGGGGGTGGATCTATGCTCCCCACAGCGGTCGGACCTGGAAATACAGGGAATGGCCGCCGGGTTGAACCCGTGGAGCCGCAGAACGTAAAAGCGAATTTGCGGCATCATCAAATCGCTTAGAAAATGGCGCCATCGGACCCGAAGTGCGCCGGAAACAAGGGGCGGCCGCCGATGGCAGCCGCCCCTGTTTGGGTGCCCCTCCTCGGCGGTTAGTTCAGCACGCCGGGCACGATGACGAAGGGCGTGCCCTCCTGCTTTTGCTGGGGCTTTTGCTGGGGCTTTTGCTGCTTCAGGCCAAAAGCCGCGATGCGGAAGTCGGCCGTCTTGCAGGAGGCCCCCGCCTGGCCCTGCGGGCAGACCTCCAGGCGCCAGCTGCGCCCGCCGGTCAGCGCGTCCAGCGGGAAGCTGGCGCTGGCGCCCTTCATCGCCTTGGGCAGCTGTGCCGAGGTCACCTGCGTAGCGGAGCCGCCGGACTTGCGGAAGAACCTCAGGGTGTAGGTCGCCGCCGGCTGAGCACCCGAAAGCTGGATCACACCCTGCTTCACGGTGCCCTTAGGCGCCTGGATGACGAGCGTCGGCCCCAGCACGAGCCGGCCCGGCGCGCTCGGCCGCGCCTGCTGAGACGGCTGAGCGGCCCCGTTCGTCAGGCCACCGCCCTGTGCGACTCCCGAGGTCTCGATCGTCTGGCAGGCGAAACTCTCCTGCTTCTCCAGCGTCTTCACCACGTAGCCGTGCTGATTGGCAAACTTCAGGGTGAAGTTCAGCGTCTGCTCGGTCTGCGTCGATGCGTTCCAGGCAAGCTCGTAGTCGGTGTCGTAGTTGTGGCTCGTCTTCGCCGGCAGATCGACCGGCAGCTGCTTCACCAGCGAGCCGTTGACGAACAGGCCCACGGACCCGGTCAGCGGCGTGTCGTCGCTCTGCACGGCGCCATGCACCCGCGCCTTGGCCGGGCAGGAATAGCCGGGGATGCGCTTTTGCCCCAGCGGCGAAACGAACAGCCCGACCGACTTCGGCAGATCGACGTCGGCCGCGTAGCCGCCCGCCGCGCCCTGGGCCACGGGAGACGTCTCGATCTTGCGGCAGGTGAAGTTCTGCGTGTTCTCGATCTCGTCGACGACATCCTGCGACAGGTTGGTGATGCGGAAGACGGACTTCACGTTCTGCTGCGCGGACTGTGTGTTCGCCCAGTCGAAGGTGTAGTCACCCTGGATCACCACCGACTCGTCGTCCTGAACATCGTACTGCGCGAGGGTGTTGAGCTTGCCGCCGGCGAACAGTGCCGCGCCGCCCTTGGACTTGCCGCGCCCCTTGAGCACGCCATAGATCTTGGCAGTGGCCGGGCAGGCATAGCCGCGGTGGACGATCTCCTCGCCGGTCGGGATGATCTCGACATCGATCGCCTTCGGCGGCAGCAGCGTCGCAACGTCCTGCGCCGACGATCCGCAGTTGACCTCGTAGTCCTTCCAGTCGGAGGCCACATTCTCACCGACGGCAACGACCCGGATCTTGCCGGTCTTGGTGCCGCCCGGCGACAGTGGGTAGTCGTAGGCATATTGCCGGGTCGCGACGCTGCCGGTGGTGACCGTCTTCACGTCGCTCTTGCGGCCGTCGTCGCTCTCGAAACGGAACTTCGCCTCGGTGTTCGGCTCCTTGGTCTTCACGGTGCCGGCGAGCTGCAGCGAGCAGGCGCCGCTCAGGCTGCCCTTCTCGATGACCAACAGGCTCAGCGACTCGAGGACCGGGTCCTTGCGCGTCGGGCCGTTGTCGGCGGTCGGCAGGCGCTGCGGATTGCTTTTCGAGGCCTTGCAGACGACGGTCATCTTTTTCAAAACATCCCAGCCTCCACCGAGGCCCGAGGCATCGTACCCGCCGCCAATGCCGTTCATGTCATACTGCAGGGCGGGATTGAGCCCGACTTCCAGCGGACGGTCCTGGGCGAAGATCGCCTGGTCCGACAGGCCACCCTGGCGCAGGTCGGCGGCCTGCTGTTCGCAGTAGTCCACCAGATGGCTGCCGTAGGCGGCGGAGGGAACGCCGACCTGGACGGTCTTGCCCAGCGATTTCGGACGGTCGCCCAGCGGGAAGCTTTGCGAATAGCCATACTGGGGAAAACTGAGCCAGTCGGACGTTTCCGCGCGGAACTTCAGCCAGACCTTGTAGCTCTTGATCCGGCCGGAGACTTGCGCATCCAGAGCGACATGCACATCGGCCGCGATGAACAGCAGGGGATTGGCCGGCTTGGTGTAGTGCTGGCCGTCGCTCTCGATCTCGATAGTCTTCGACAGCACGTTGACCAGATCGACGCTGCCCTCGTCCGCCAGGGCGGTTCCCGCCGCGAGGCAGCCGGCAAGAATCGTCGTGGCGGCAAAGCTGCGCCGCAGGGACCGGGTAACGAAAAATCGCTTGGCGGAGCGGCTTCGGCAGCGCTCACGGCTGCGGTTCTCATGGCTCGACATCTTCTGATTTCCTCAGTTGAAAATTCTGCCGGCCGGGCCCCCGGATCTTTTCGGGGCCGGCCGGTCACCGCTCTGGGTCGCGGCTCTGCGGTCAGCGGTTCAATGGCCGCGCCACGCAGACCGCCCCAAAGGCAGCGGCAATGGGCGCCAGGGAGTACAGCCAAAGCGGCGGGACATGAACCCGCGAAACCGCAGGATGAAAATGCGGCTTTGCAGCGACATCCCGCTAAGAAACTGATTTAACGGGAGAAATTCAGGGAACCGCGGGGCCGGAGCGCCTCCGATGCGCCCGGCTACCGCGAAAGAGGACGGGCGGCTGCAGTCGCCGCCAGCAGCCGCCCGTCGACGGGACCAAGGGAGGATTCATCCCGGCGCCCGCCGCCAGCGGACGCCGAAGCGCCCGCTGACTTCCCTTTGTCGAAAGGTCCGCGACGGAGGTTCAACGGAAAATGAAATGGGGCGGGGAATCCGCCCCCGCTGGCTCAGTCGCCCGGCAGGGGGATGAATTCGTCGTCGCCCGGCACGGCGGGAAAGCGCCCGGCGCGCCAGTCCGCCTTGGCCTGCTCGATCCGCTCGGGCGTCGAGGCGACGAAGTTCCACCAGATGTGCCGCCTGCTGCCTCCGGGGCCCGCCAGCGGCGCGCCGCCCAGCAGCATCAGGCGGCTGGCCGTCGTAGCGGTGACGGTCACCGCGATATCCGGCTTCACCACCACCATGGTGGCCGAACCGTATTCGGCACCGCCAAGCGTGACGGCACCATCGACCACATAGAAGGCCCGCTCGGCGTGCTCCTCCGGCAGGGCGAGACTGGCACCGGGCTGCAGTTCGGCATGCAGATAGAACAGGTCGGAGAACACCGTAACCGGCGAGCGCGCGCCGTAAGCCGTACCGGCGATAAGGCGCAGCCAGGCACCGCCGGTCTCGATCACCGGCAAGTCGGCCTCGGCGTGATGGCTGAAGGCCGGCGCCGTCTCCTCGTGGTCCAGCGGCAGGGCGACCCAGGACTGCATGCCGTGCAGCGGCGCGGCCCGCGCGCGTTCGGCATCGTCGCTGCGCTCCGAATGCACGATGCCGCGCCCGGCGGTCATCCAGTTCGCCGCGCCGGGCCGGATCGCCTGCACCATGCCCAGGCTGTCGCGGTGCATGATCTCACCCTCGAAGAGGTAGGTGAGAGTCGACAGGCCGATGTGGGGGTGCGGGCGCACGTCCAGCCCCTTGCCCGCCGGCAGCGTCACGGGCCCGAACTCGTCGAGGAAGATGAACGGCCCGACCATGCGCCGCTTGGCAAAGGGCAGCACGCGCCGCACCTCGAAGTCGCCGATGTCGCCGACCCGCGGCACGATGACGATATCGACGGCATCGTCCAGCTTGTCGTTCATTGCCGTTCCCTTCCCGGCGCTAGCGCGCCGCTTTCAGCCGCCACATTTCGCGCCAGGCGAAGACCACGGGCACCACGGCCAGGACGATCAGCAGCCAGCCGGCGATCTCCGCCCCTAACCACCGCGCGATCATCGCCGTGGCATAGAACTCCTCAATGACCGGGCCGCCCCAATCCGTAAAGGACAGCGCCGCGGCGCCCCAGACGCCGAGGCAGAAGGCCCCGCAGGCCAGCGCCGCGAGGCGGATGACCGAACGCGCCAGATCGGTGTTGCCCATCACCAGCACGTAGACCACCAGCGCGGTGGTGAACAGCAACGGCAACAGGTCGGTGAAGGGGATTTCTTCGCTCACGGACGCGCCATCCCGCTACGCACCCTGCGGCTCCGGCGCCGCCGGTGCCGCTTCCCACGCACTCCTGGCGCCAAGCTCGGCGAGCAGGGCGTCGAGCGCCGCCGCGGCGGCGTCCAGCAGCGTCTCCTCCGTGGCGCGCAGCACCAGGCGCGTGCCGAAGGCGCCGCCGCGAGTGAAGGGGTAGCTGCCGATCTCCACCTCGGGAAACCGGGCCTGCAGCCGCGCCAGCCCATCGGCGACGAAGCTCTCGCCCATCTCCACCGCCACGGTGCGCGACCGCAGGGGCCGGCCGCCGACCAGCCGGTGCTTCAGGCTGGCGAACATCGCCTGCATGATGTTGGGAATACCGGCCATGACGAAGACGTTCTCGACCTGGAAACCCGGGGCCTTGCTGACCGGGTTCTCGATTAGCGTGGCGCCTTCCGGCGTGCGGGCCATGCGCAGCCGCGCCTCGGTCAGTTGGCCCGGCTCGTAGTGCGCTTCCAGAATGGCGCGCGCTTCGGGATTCACGATCAGCGGCCGGCCGAAAGCCTTGGCGACGCAGTCGGCGGTGATGTCGTCGTGGGTCGGGCCGATGCCGCCCGTCGTGAAGACGTAGTCGAAGCCGCGGCGCAGCGCGTTCAGGGTCTCGACGATCACCGCCTCGACGTCCGGCACGACGCGCACCTCCATCAGCCGGATGCCGAGCTCGTTCAGTTCCTGACCGATGAAGGCGAGGTTCTTGTCCTGGGTGCGGCCGGAGAGAATCTCGTTGCCGATGAGCATCAGGCTGGCGGTAACCGGCGCTCCCGGCTTCACCCCCGGCTCCGCTGCTTGCGACATCCGCTCACAATCCCCGTCAGAACTCGAGGCGCGGCAACACGGTGTCGGCCCGTGCGTAACCCTTCGATTCCATGCAGGAGGACATCAGCGAGGCCCGCCGGTTGCGCAGATCGAATTCGTCCACCCGCTGGCGCAGTCCCGAGTAGGGCGACTGGTTGGTCAGGGTGTCGATGCCGGCGTTGCGGTCGTCGATGTACTGGGCGTCGCGCCGCGTCTGCGCGGTGGCGTAGCGGTAGCAATCCTCGATGTCCGCCTGGTAGACCGCCTCGTCGTGGGGCGAGGTCGCCATCCAGCTCGTCCCGTCGGGGCCTTTCACGACCACCGGCTCGCTGGAGGCCGCCGAGGCCGGCGCGCCACTGTCCGACGGGGCCGGCACCGGCTGGGCGGGCACCACCGGCGATGCGCCGCTGCCGGCGCTATTCTCGCCCGCCGCCGGGGGCGGCAGGGCGCTTCCCGAGTCGCCCCCGATGGCGGGACCGGCAGGCTCCGATGCGCAGGCCGCCAACAGCAGCAGGGCCGCGGCGAAAACCGTGACGGTCTTGGCGGAAGAAAACGCGATCATGGTCCGATCCTTGTGGCGAATCCGCGGGCGGCGAGCGTTGGCAAACGCTTGGCGGACATCAGCAAACGGTTAACGCATTGCAGAGTGGCGATCCGGAGGCCAAGTTGCAAGCCTGAGCGACCCGCATTCAACTTCAGATGACGCCACCGCTGGCCCGATATTCGGGGCCCGGCATTCCTACTTCTCTCCGCCAATCAGCTATACCGGTGCGATGCAGTTTCCAGACCCCTTGATCCGCGGCCGCCTGCAGCGGCGCTACAAGCGTTTCCTCGCCGACGTTATTCTGGACGCCGGAACCCTGGAGGAGGGACAAGCCAACGGAGGCCGCGAGGTGGTGGCGCACTGCGCCAATCCGGGCTCGATGATGGGCCTCGCCCAACCGGGCGCCACGGTGTGGCTGTCGCCGGCCAACAATCCGGCCCGCAAGCTGCAGTATTCCTGGGAGCTGGTGGAGGTGCCGGGCGATAAGGGCGGCACCCTGGTAGGGATCAACACCGGACGGGCCAACGCCCTGGTCGGCGAGGCCCTGGCGGCCGGCCGGGTGCCGGAACTCGCCGGCTATCCCGGTCTGCGCCGGGAGGTCCGCTACGGCACCAACAGCCGTATCGACTTCCTGCTGGAAGCGCCGGGAAAGCCGGCCTGTTACCTGGAGGTCAAGAGCGTCACCTTGAGCCGCGGCGGCACCTTGGCGGAATTCCCCGATTCGGTAACCGCCCGCGGCGCCAAGCACCTGGCGGAACTGGCGGCGGTGGCCGGCCAGGGCGCCCGCGCGGTGCTGTTCTACCTGGTCCAGCGCGGCGATTGCGACCGCGTCGCCGCCGCCGCCGATATCGACCCGGCCTACGCCCGGGCGCTGGATGATGCCCGGGCCCACGGGGTTGAAGTCCTGTGCTATAAATGCAACCTGTCGCCGACGGGCATCGCGTTGGACGCCCCCCTGCCCCTGGCGCTATAAGCATCGGGATAAGCATCGGGAGGGGTCTCCGGAGTGGCCCGGCAGCGGTGCAAACGTTGGAAATTCGGGCTAGAATGCCCAAATAGGATGTTGATAACGGACCAAGGGTCCGAGTGGAAAGAGGACAAGGGTCCATGAAGCAAGCTTACTCTGCCGAGCGCGTCAGCCCCTCCGAGGGCGGCTACGTCATCCATGACGAGGCCGCGTTCGAAGGCATGCGCCGTGCCGGCCGGCTGGCCGCCGAGACCCTGGACATGATCACGCCGGAAGTACAGCCGGGAGTCACCACCGAACATCTGAACAAGCTGTGTCACGATTTCATCGAGGGCCACGGGGCTATTCCGGCGCCGCTGAACTATCGAGGCTTCCCCAAGTCGATCTGCACCTCGGTGAACCACGTCGTCTGTCACGGCATCCCCAGCGACGACAAGCGGCTGGACAACGGCGACATCATCAACATCGACGTCACCGTCATCGTCGACGGCTGGCACGGCGACACCAGCCGGATGTTTTTCGTCGGCGAGCCCAAGATCAAGGCGCGCCGCCTGGTCGAGGTGACCTATGAATCCATGATGCGCGGCATCGAGGTGGTGAAGCCCGGCGCGACCCTGGGCGACATCGGCCACGCCATCCAGTCCTTCGCCGAAAAGCAGCGCTTCTCGGTGGTTACCGACTTCTGCGGCCACGGCCTGGGCCAGGTGTTCCACGACGCCCCCAGCGTGCTGCACTACGGCCGCCCCGGCACCGGGGTGAAGCTGCGCGAAGGCATGTTCTTCACCATCGAGCCGATGATCAACGCCGGCCGCCCGGAAGTGAAGATCCTGCAGGACGGCTGGACCGCCGTCACCCGCGACATGAAACTGTCGGCTCAGTTCGAGCATTCGATCGGCGTCACCGCCACCGGTTACGAGATCTTCACCACCTCGCCCAAGGGCTGGCACCAGCCGCCTTACGACTGAACTACCGAACGGCGATCCCCTTCGTAACCACTCAGACCGTCATGCTCGGGCTTGACCCGAGCATCCAGGGCTGCCGCTTCGTCGCTCGCCCTGGACCCTCGGCACAAGGCCGAGGGTGACAGCCTGAGTTAACGACGCTCCCTCACACCACCTCGATCCGCAGCAGCGAGCGGACGTGCTGGATCTGGTTGAGGATCGTCGCCTGGGTCGACCCGGCGAACAGCAGCCCGACGGCGTAGTTGTCGCGGTCGGCCACCAGCGAGCCGGAATCGCCGCCCGCCGACATCGGCGTGGTGATGATCTGGTCGCGGAAGCGCGCCACCAGGCCGCCGCCGTAGTTCACGTCGACGGTGGCATTCACCGCGGTGATGCGTCCCGTGGTGTAGTTGGTGGTCCGCCCGGTCTTGTGCACCAGGGTGCCGACCGTCACGTGGGCCCGGTCGCGCCAGCCCCGCAGGTGCCCGACCCAATGGATCTCCCGCTTCAGGTCATGGAACTCGCCTTCGGCGACCGCCGCGTCGACGAGGTTGCGATGCAGGTTGCGGTTGACCGGCGGGTCGAAGGTGATCGGGATGAAGCGGCTGAGCCTGGCGATGCGATCCGCCGGATTGGTACCGCCGTCGAAGGGCCCCGGCTGCAGGATGGGATCGCCGGGCGTGGCGTTGTTGCTGTTGGCCAGCACGTGGTTGTTGGACAGAATATAGTAGCGGCTGGGGATGCCGACCGGATCGCCCGGAGTACCGACGATGTCATAGACGCAGGTCCCCAGGGTCCCCGCCGTGATGTTCGTGTGACCGATGCTGACGCCGCCCGGCGCCGGACGGAAACGCTCCGCCAGCGTTTGCACGCCGACCTCGATCGGCTCCGCCTGGCCGGCGAAGGGCTGGCCGATGGCCAGCACGTCGGTTTGCATGTCGCCGATCTTCTTGGGGATTCGGTCCGCCGACGACAACTCACCTTCATCGACCTTCTGCGACACCAGTGCCAGCAACGCCGGCTTGCCGGTCGGCTCGCCGTTGCTCCACTTCACGCCGTACCCCATGCCGACGACATTGGCGGGAACCTTCGTAGGCTCCAGGAAGTCGTCGACTTTCGCGGTGTAGGCCTTGTGCGCTTTCTGGACGTCTTCGGCGCCCAGCACCATCTTCTGTACATCAGTCATGGTCGTTCTCCCAGATGACTACGGGCTCAAGCCCCGGTCTCGGGACTCAATGCGCCGCGATTTCGCCAATCTCCTCGACGTCGACTGCATGGCCTTCCAGTTCCTTGGGCAGGCGCTGATCGGGCTGCAGAGAGGCTTCCGGGACTTTGCGGGTGACCATGACCTTGATCACCGGGTGACCTGCGCGTTCGCCGATCCCGACACCGTTCACGTTGGGATAGGCCAGCAAAGTGTCTTCGTGTTTGCGCAGCACGGCTTCGATGTCCATCTGCGTTTCCTCCGCTGTCATGCCGGGCGGCCGGACTGGCGACCCGGTTCTGATCGCAAGGCTACCACGGCCCGCCGCAAAGACGGCAGACCGCCGACGGTCCCACCCCGGGCATCACGCCGAAGAGGGTCGTGCTGTTCATGGCCGCGCCGAGGGCGCGGTGCCCGGATGGCCCCGAAGGCGATGGGTCCAGAGGCCGCATCCGCGGCGCCCGGCTACCTGCTGATCTGGAGTACCCGCCCGATCATTGTCGCCAGAAAGGTCTGGCGCGCTTCGATCCGGCACTATCGACCGGCGGTCATTCCGCTTTACGGGCCGCCGGACCGTGCACGTCCGGAAACCCTCGGTCCCAATCGACGAAGACGCTGAGGCGTGAGCGACGCCGGTCTTCGGGAAGGGAGTCCAGCCGGCGCGGGCACCGGCTGAACGGCTCACTCACCTAAAATGATCGCCGCCGGGGAGGACTTCGAAAAGACGTTCTCTAGCGGTCATGAGCAGTGGCTCAACGCTACGCCAGCCCCCTCGCCTTGTCTATGCGATGGAGGCCTCGGGAGCGGCAAATACGGGGTGATTCGGTGGCGCAATCGGAGAAGCCGAAGCGGCAGGAACGCGCAACGGCATTGACACGCGGCGGGACTCGCGCGCCGCGTCAGCCTCAGTCGGCGTCGAGCCCGCGCGCCGCCTGTTCGGCGGCGATTTCCGGCCGCAGACCCTTGGTGTGTGCCGCACGCCAGTCGTAGTCGCAAGCCGAGAGGTCGTAGCCGAGAATCGCCAGCTCGCATTCCGCCCAACTCATCCAGTCGCGAAACTCTTCACTCCTGGACTCGAGTTTGGATCCGGGCTTGGCCCCTGATTTGGCCCCGGACTTAGAGGGGGGCGTGGCGCGCGCCGGAAAGGCGATCACGTTGGCGTCGGGGCTGGCGGTATCTGACATGGGTATTTCCCTCGAAGACGGCACCCGGCGGCACGGCCAGGTCAATCTACACGAACCAATTATAGTGTCGCCCTTGGTTAACAAATCACTAGTCCTGGGGTTCCACGATGTGATGGTTGAATGCGCGGCCGTCCCGCTCTCTAATTGTCGACGGAGGGGGACCGACACCTGAGCGACGACGCCAGCAGCAGCAAGCCGCACTACCACGGCCACCGCGAGCGCCTGCGCGACCGCCTGCTGGAGCGCGGCGGCGCCAGCCTGGCCGATCATGAGATTCTGGAATTCCTGCTGTTCGGGGCGAAGCCGCGCGGCGACACCAAGCCGCTGGCCAAGGACCTGCTGGCGGCCTTCGGCGGCAGCCTGGCCCGCGTGCTGACCGCACCGCCCGAAGCCCTCGCCAAGGTGCCTGGCATGGGCAAGGCCTCGATCGCCGCCCTGAAGATCGTCCCCCAGGCGGCCGAGCGCCTGGCCCGCGAGGAAGCCATGACCGGCGACGTGATCTCGTCCTGGGACAAGCTGCTGGACTACTGCCGCCTCACCATGGCGCACCAGCCGATCGAGCAGTTCCGCCTGCTGTTCCTCGACAAGCGCAACCGCCTGATCGCCGACGAGGTGCAGCAGCAGGGCACCATCGACCATACGCCCGTCTACACCCGCGAGGTGATGAAGCGCGCCCTGGAACTGGGCGCCGCCGCCCTCATCCTGGTCCACAACCATCCCTCCGGCGAGGCCGAACCGTCGGCCGCCGACATCGCCATGACCGAAGACCTGGCCGGCGCCGCCACCCGGCTGGGCATCGTCATCCACGACCACCTGGTGATCGGCCGCGCGGGGCATGCGAGCTTTCGCGCGCTGGGGTTGCTCTAGGCGGACGGATCTTCGGAGGGCCCGGCGAGCGCCGTGCGGCGGGCGCGGCCGGCCAGCGCGAGGACGAGCGCGATGACCATCAAGCCCGCCGAGACGGCGAAGGCGACCCGCATCCCGAAGGCGACGGCATCGGGCGCGGCAGCGGTAACGTCGCTGACCCCGACGGCCGCGGCGAAGACGGCGCCCATGACGGAGGCGCCGGTGACGAAGCCCAGGTTGCGTGACAGGCTGAGCAGGCCGGAGATGACACCGCGCCGTTCCTGGGCGACGTCCGCCATGACGGCGGTGTTGTTGCCCGCCAGGAAGAGCTGGTAGCCCGGGCTCAGAATGGCGATGGCGGCGATGTAGCCCGCAACGCCGAAGGTCGCCGGCAGGGTGGACAGCACCGTGGTGCCGGCCACCATCAGGGTCAGCCCTGCGACAACCATGGCCCGCGCGCCCAGCCGGTCGACGATACGGCCCGCGGGAATGCCGCTCAGCGCGGAGACCACCGGCCCGACCGAGAGCACGGCGCCGACCAGCACGTCGTCGAGACCCAGCGCGCGGGACAGGTAGAACGGGCCGACCACCAGGGTCACCGCCATCACCGTTGCCACCAGCGCATTCATCACCAGGCTGGCGCTCAGTGCCGCGTCACGCAGCATCGCCGGCCGGACCAGCGGCGCGGCCGCCCGCGCCTCCACCAGAATGAAGAGCCCGGCGCCGACCACGGCCACCGCCAGCAGAGCCGCGTTCAGCCCGCCAAAACCTCCGCGCGCCCCCGTCATGGGCCCTACCGTCATGGACAGCGCGTAGGCGGCCAGCGTGACGGCGAGGCACAGGGTGCCCGGCACATCGAAGACGGGGCGCTCGCGCGGCAAGACGCGGCGCCCGCCGAGCAGCCAGCGATAGACGAGCAGGAAGCCCGCCACGCCCAGCGGCACCATGACGGCGAAAATCGCCCGCCAGCCGGGGCCGGCGAGGAGCAGGCCGCCGAGCGACGGACCGAGGGCGGTGCCGACGGCGGACATGGTGCCGAGCAGGCCCATGGCGCTGCCGGTCTTTTCCTTGGCGACGGTTTCGCGCACCAGCGCGAGGGTGAGCGCCATGAGGATGGCCGCGCCAAGGCCCTGCAGGGCCCGGGCGGCAATCAGCAGCGCCAACGTCGGCGCCACCGCGCACAAGGCCGAGGCCACGGTGAAGATCAGGATGCCGGCCAGCAGCACCCGGCGGTAGCCCAGCAGATCGCCGAGGCGCCCGGCGCTGACGATCAGCGTGGTGACGGCGAGCAGATAGGCGAGGACCACCCATTGCACCGCCTGGAAGGGGGCCGCGAAAGCCTGGGCCAGGGTCGGCAGCGCCACGTTGGCGATGCTGATGCCCAGGGAGGAAAGCAGCATCGATAACGCGAGGCCGGCGAGCGCCCAGCGGGTCGCAGGGGCTTGTTCGTCTGAGGCTGCATAGGTCGGCGTCATGTGAAACTCCATCGTCGGGCCGCTCCGGAAGGGGAGCCGTCAGACAGATAGCCTCCGGCCTCACATGGCGTAAGACGCAGCATTTGCATTGAATCATTGCGTCTGACGCTATGCCAAATCCTGCCGGCCGTGCTAGGCTCGGGCCATGGCGCATCCCGATCTCAATCTGCTCGTCACCCTGGACGTGCTGCTGGCCGAAGGCAGCGTGGCGCGCGCCGCCCGGCGTCTGCGGCTGAGCCCGTCGGCGATGAGCCGTGCCCTGGCGCGGCTGCGGGAGACGACCGGCGACCCGCTGCTGGTGCGGGCCGGCCGCGGCCTCGTTCCCACACCCCGCGCCCTCGAGCTGCGCGAGCGGGTCGGCGCGCTGGTGCAGGAGGCCGAGGCCATGCTGCGCCCGGTCGCGGCGCTGGACTTGAAACGGCTGCAGCGCACTTTCACGCTGAGGAGCCGCGATGGCTTCGTCGAGAACTTCGGGCCGGCCCTCATCGCGCGGGTCGGCAAGGAGGCACCGGGGGTGCGGCTGCGCTTCGTGCCGAAGCCCGACAAGGACAGCGCGCCGCTGCGCGACGGCAGCGTCGATCTGGAAACCGGGGTCATCGGCGCGGCCATGGGGCCGGAGCTGCGCGCGCAGGCGTTGTTCCGCGACCGCTTCGTCGGGGTGGTGCGGCGCGGGCATCCACTGGCCAAGGCGAAGGTCACGGCCGCCCGCTACGCCGCCGGCCGCCACGTCCTGGTCGCCCGCCGCGACTTCGCCCGCGGGCCGGTAGAAGACGCCCTGGAAGCCCTCCGGCTGGAACGCGAGATCGTAACGGTCGTCGGGACCTTCTCCGAGGCCTTGGCGCTGGCGCGGGCAACCGACCTGATCGCCAGCGTGCCGGAACGCTCCACCGGAAAGCTGCGCGACGGCCTGGTCAGTTTCCCGCTGCCGGTGCCGCTGCCGGAGATCACCATTTCGCTGCTGTGGCACCCGCGCATGGATGCCGATCCGGCCCACCGCTGGCTGCGCGGCTGCCTGCGCGATGTCTGTGGCGCCGAGAGCCGCCCGCAGCGCCGCAAAGCCGCCCCCTAGACAGACGGGTGGCCGCGCAAATTCAGGCGGATTTCGTGGCTTTTCGAGCGGTTAGGCGGCGTTGCCGCAGGCCCCGGCAAAGGCTATAACAGGCCTTTCCCGCCCCCTCTCGACTTCAGGAAATTCCCGCATGATCCCGCGTTACAGCCGCCCCGAAATGACCGCCATCTGGGAGCCGGAAAACAAATTCCGCATCTGGTTCGAGATCGAGGCCTATGCCTGCGATGCCCAGGCCGAGCTGGGGGTCATTCCCAAGGAAGCCGCCAAGGCAGTGTGGGAGCGCGGCGCCTTCGAGGTGGACCGCATCGACGAGATCGAGCGGGTGACGCATCACGACGTCATCGCCTTCCTGACCAACCTGGCCGAGCACGTCGGCGACGAGGCCCGCTTCGTCCACCAGGGCATGACGTCATCCGACGTGCTGGACACCTGCCTGGCCGTGCAGCTGACCCAGGCCACCGACATCCTGCTGGCCGACATGGACCGGGTACTGGCCGCCCTGAAGAAGCGCGCCTTCGAGCACAAGGACAGCGTCTGCCTGGGCCGCAGCCACGGCATCCATGCCGAGCCGACCACCTTCGGCGTGAAGCTGGCCGGCCACTACGCCGCCTTCGCCAGAGGCCGCAAGCGGCTGGAAGTCGCCCGCGAGGAAATCGCCACCTGCGCCATCTCCGGCGCCGTCGGCACCTTCGCCAACATCGATCCCTTCGTGGAAGAGTACGTCGCCGGAAAGCTGGGCCTGACGCCGGAGCCGGTCTCCACCCAGGTCATCCCGCGCGACCGCCACGCCGCCTTCTTCGCGGCGCTGGGGGTGATCGCCTCGTCCATCGAGAACCTGGCCATCGAGATCCGCCACCTGCAGCGCACCGAGGTGCGCGAGGCGGAGGAATTCTTCGCGCCGGGGCAGAAGGGCTCCTCGGCCATGCCGCACAAGCGCAACCCGGTGCTGACCGAGAACCTGACGGGCCTGGCCCGTATCGTGCGCGCCAGCGTGGTGCCGGCACTGGAGAACGTGGCGCTGTGGCACGAGCGCGACATCTCGCACTCCTCGGTCGAGCGCATGTTCGCGCCCGACGCCACGGTGACCCTGGACTTCGCCCTCAACCGCCTGGCCGGCGTGATCGAAAAGCTGCTGGTCTATCCCGACACCATGCAGAAGAACCTCGACCAGCTGGGCGGCCTGGTGCATTCCCAGCGGGTGCTGCTGGCGCTGACCCAGGCCGGCATCAGCCGCGAGGACTCCTACCGCCTGGTCCAGCGCAACGCCATGAAGGTGTGGGGCGGCGAAGGCGACTTCCTGGAACTGCTGAAGGCCGATCCGGAAATCGCCGGCAAGATCGCCGAGGACAAGCTGGCCGCCTGCTTCGACGCCAGCTACCACACCAAGCATGTCGACACGATCTTCGCCCGGGTGTTTGGGAAAGACGCAGCGGCGAAGGCGGTGGCTTAGGAATACACCGCTGTCGTCCCGGGGCATGACCCCGGGACCCATCGGCATCCGTACCCTGAGACAGCCGTGCCATTGACGCCCTCGGCAACCGTAAGTGCCCAGAAATCCATGACCGATTGAACGGATAGGGCAATGGGTCCCGGCAACAGGTGCCGGGACGACAGCCTGGATGCGGCAATAGCGAGCGACCGCGCGGACCGCCACGAGCCATTGCGATGGCAGTGCCGTCCGTTGTAACCATTCCCACCGCTTGATTTCAGAGGAGACGCAGCATGGACCGCTTCACCGGCGGCTGCCTGTGCGGCGATGTCCGGATCGTGGCATCGGGACGCCCCTACCGGGTCGGCCTTTGTCACTGTCTCGACTGCCGCAAGCATCACGGCGCGCTGTTCTACGCGGCCGCGGTGTTCCCTCAGGATGCGGTGACCATCGACGGCGAGACGCGCGCCTACGCCGGCCGGCATTTCTGTCCCCGCTGCGGCTCCTCCGTCTTCGCGTGCAGCGGCGACGAAGTGGAAGTGCATCTGGGATCGCTGGACGCCCCCGATCAACTGATGCCGACTTATGAAAACTGGACCGTCCGTCGCGAGGCCTGGCTGCCGCCGTTTCCGCTGAAGCGGCAATACGAGCGTAACCGCGAGTCCAGCGGCCGCTCTGAAGACTAAGTCCCACGAATGCGGCAGTGAAGGCCGTCGCTTGGCGCAGCGGGCCTCGCCCTTCGAGACGGGCTTCGCCCTCCTCAGGATGAGGCCCTTTTCCCTGATCGCTTCCTGAGGAACGCGCAGAGCGCGCGGCTGAGGAACGCGCAGAGCGCGCGTCTCGAAGGATCCCGGCAGGCCGGCGAACGCAAAACGGGCCGCCCTTTCGGACGGCCCGTTTTTTAATTCGGCACCGGCGGCGCCGGGCGCGAGAAGCGCGGCGGCCTATTCCAGCATGATCTGCTGCTTGGCCTCGACCATCATCTCTTCCATGCGGTGGCGCAGACGGTGCTCGCTGAAGTCGACAGCCTTGGCCTCCAGGTCGGCCATGATCTTGCGGACCACGTCGTCCGGGCCCGGCTCGTCCATATCGCTGGCGACGACGTCCTTGGCATAGGCCTCCACCGCGTCGCCTTCGAGACCCAGCAGCTCCGTCGCGACCCATTTTCCCAGCAGCTTGTTACGGCGCACCTCGGTGCGGAACTGCAGGTCCTGGTCGTGCTTGTACTTGTCCTCGAAGGCCTTTTCGCGCTCGTTGAATGTCGACATCGGTCGAAAGATCTCCTGGGACGGCCCCGGCTTCCCCGAACTCCCCGGGTAATCTCTTGGCCGGCCCTTGATGTGGCGGTTATGCTCTACTGCTTTCGGCAGCGGCGGTTATCAGGAGGCTTTATAGCGCCCTTCGGGGCCGCGTTAAACCTCTTCCAGCCGTTTTCCGCCGTTTCCTGATGGGGGATTCGCCCCCCCTTTCCGCTGCCCCCTTCCCTGAGGAAAGCCCCGCCGCCCCTATGTGTACCCTGGTTATCCTGCGCCGCCCCTGGCACCCCTGGCCGGTGATCCTGGCCGCCATCCGCGACGATATGATCTACCGGCCCTGGGCGCCGCCGGGTCGCCACTGGCCTGACCGTCCGGAGGTCGTCGCCGGGCTGGACCGCACCGGCGGCGGCTCCTGGCTGGGCCTCAACGACCACGGGGTGGTCGCCGCCATCCTCAACCGCCGCGGCAGCCTGGGGCCCGAGCCCGGCAAGCGCAGCCGCGGCGAACTGGTGCTGGAGGCCCTGGACCACGCCGACGCCCTGGCCGCCGCCGAGGCCCTGGCCGAACTGAACCCCGGCGCCTACCGCAGCTTCAACATGGTGGTGGCGGACAACCGCGATGCCTACTGGCTGCGCAACCTGGGCGCCCCGGACAGCAAGGTGATCGAGGTCACGCCGATTCCGCCCGGGCTGTCCATGCTGACCGCCTACGACCTGAACGACCCCGCCAGCGCCCGGATCGCCCGCCACAAAGCCGATTTCGCGGCCGCCGAGCCGCCGGCGCCCGATACGGACGTCCCGACGGGCGGTGACTGGGCCGCCTGGCAGGCGATCCTGGCCCGCAGCGACGCCCCGGGCGAAGCGGGCAGCGAGGCCGCCATGACGGTCGAGCGTGGCGGCTTCCAGACCGTCTGTTCCTCCCTGCTCGCCCTGCCGGCGCCGCCGCAGCCGGGCCCTGAGGCCGCCGCCAGGCCGGTCTGGCTGTTTGCCCCCGGCCGCCCGGACCGCCACCCCTACAGCCCGCTGGAGGTCCTGGCCGGCCCCGCCGAGCCCCAATGAATTCTTAGATATTCCAATAGCTTGGGGGGAAGCCCCCGGAGCCGGTGGGCGTCATTGTTTTGCCCCCCTTCTCCTGCTATATGACGGGGCTCCCCTGAGGCGTGGGGAGCAAGCGCGCGGGTGGCGGATCGCCCTCTGCGTATTGGGAATAACAACCTAACATCGATGCAAGTCCAGGCGTCGGCGGGGACCCAATTTCAGGTGCAAAAGATGCGACGCAGACAGATCTACGAAGGCAAGGCCAAGATCCTTTACGAAGGGCCTGAGCCGGGCACCCTCGTCCAGTACTTCAAGGACGATGCCACCGCCTTCAACAATCAGAAAAAAGGCACCATCACCGGCAAGGGCGTGCTGAACAACCGCATCTCTGAATACCTGATGACGCGGCTGGAGAGCATCGGCGTGCCGACCCACTTCGTGCGCCGCCTCAACATGCGCGAGCAGCTGGTGCGCGAGGTCGAGATCATTCCCCTCGAGGTCGTGGTGCGCAACGTCGCCGCCGGCTCGCTGGTCAAACGCCTGGGCATCGAGGAAGGCGCACCACTGCCCCGCTCCATCGTCGAGTACTACTACAAGAACGACGAACTCGGCGATCCGATGGTCTCCGAGGAGCACGTCACCGCCTTCGGCTGGGCCAACACCCAGGACCTCGACGAAATGCTGCAGTACGCGCTGCGCACCAACGACTTCCTCACCGGTCTGTTCCTCGGCGTCGGGCTGAAGCTGGTCGACTTCAAGCTGGAGTTCGGCCGCCTGTGGGAGGAAGAGGAGATGCGCATCGTCCTGGCCGACGAGATCAGCCCGGACTCCTGCCGCCTGTGGGACGTGACCACCAACGAGAAGATGGACAAGGACCGCTTCCGCCGCGACATGGGCGGCGTCGAAGAAGCCTACCAGGAAGTCGCCCGCCGTCTCGGCGTGCTGCCGGAGGCCGGGCCGGTCGACATCAAGGGTCCCCGCTTGCTGCAGTAGAGCCTTTCTCGACACGATCTGCGCCACCCCGGCCCTTTGCCGCCCGCTGGCCTGAAAATGAACGCACCGGGCCGCCGTTGGGGAACCAAACGGCGGCCCGATGGTTTTACAGGCGGGATGGCAGCGGGCGTTTCCCGCCTGCCGTGGTGTTCCGTTGCCCTTCTTCGTCCCTATTCCCGCCGCCCTGCTTCGCGGTAGAATGAAGCAACGTATAAAGTCGACAACCCGACAGGAGATAGCGATGCGCTTTCGGTTCCCGATGATTTTGGCCGTGGTGGCGGCGATTGCCGCCGGCGTGAGCTTGGCCCCCGCCACAGGGCACGCCGCCGGCAAGGCCGCGACGATCGAGCAGCACGCGCGCGAGGCCCTGGATCTGCTGAAAGAGAATTCCGAAGCCGCCAAGCGGCTGGCCGATGACGCCACTGGAATCCTGGTGTTCCCCAAGATCGTCAAGGGCGGCCTGATCGTCGGCGGTCAGTACGGCGAGGGCGCGCTGTTCCAGAACGGCATGGTGAAGCAGTACTACAGCACCGCCGCCGCCTCCTTCGGCCTGCAGGCGGGCCTGCAGACGTTCGGCTACGCCGTGTTCTTCCTCAACAACACGGGGATGAACTATCTCGACAACAGCGACGGCTGGGAAATCGGCACCGCGCCGAACGTCGTCGTCGTTGACGAAGGCGCCGCGACCTCGCTGACCACCACCTCGGCGAAGAAGGACATCTACGTCTTCTTCTTCGACCAGAAGGGCCTGATGGCCGGCCTGACCATCGAAGGCAGCAAGATCACCCAGATCAATCCGGACTGACCGGGCAAGTACGCCGCGCGCCCGATGCCCGGCCCGATGCCCAGCAAGACTCATGACCACGATACGGCGGGTGTGATAACGCACCCGCCGTTGGTCTATCTGGGCGGCCTGCTGCCCGGCCTCGCCGCCGACCACCTGTTCGCCCTGCCGCCGCTGCCCGGCCTGGCCGGCGACAGCGGTCTTTACCTGGGCGGCGTCTTGGGCCTGGCCGGCGTGGCGCTGGTGCTGGTTGCCGCCGGCCTCTTCGTGCGGGCGGGCACCAGCGTTCCGCCGCACCGGCCGTCGACCGCCCTGGTCACCGGCGGGCTCTACCGCTTCAGCCGCAACCCGATCTACGTCGGCGCGACGCTCTGCTACCTCGCGGTCACTGCCGCCTTCGCCAGCCTCGGCGCGCTCATCCTGCTGCCGGCCGTGCTGGCGGTCATGGAGTTCGGCGTCATCCGCCGGGAGGAATGCTATCTGGAGCGCAAGTTCGGCGCCGCCTACCGCGACTACAAAAGCCGCGTGAGACGCTGGCTGTAACGGGCCGCTAAACCGGCGGCTCGCTCGGCGTCTCGACGGCGGCCACCGGCGACGGTCCGACGAAAGCGATGAGCAGCCCGGCAACAACGGCGGCAAGCCCCGCCAGCGTCAACATCGACAGCGTCTCGTCGAGCAGCAGGGCCCCCAGCAAGGCGGCGGTGACCGGGCTGAGCGACAGAAACACCGTGACCTGGGTCGGCGGCAGACGACCGAGCGCCCACAGCCAGCAGAAGAAGGCGGTGCCGCTCGACATGCCGATGAAGGCGATCACCCCCCAGACCCCCGGGCCCAGTTGCGGGATGGTATCGGCCGCCCCTTCGGGCAGCGCCAGCATGGCAAGGAAGAACACCGAAGCCACCATGGCCAGCGTGCTGACCGGCAGGGTCGGATACTTTTCCAGATAGGGCCGGTAGAGCACCGAACAGACCGCACCGGTCAGCACCGCCGCCAGAACGGCGGCGATGCCCGTCCACTCTCCGCTCCCGGCGTGCTCCACGGCGAGCTTGTCGAACAGCGCCAGGCCGACCCCGGCAAAGGACACCGCAACGCCCAGGGTCTTGGCGACAGTCATCCGCTCGCGGCCCAGGCCCGCGGCCAGCAGCATGGTCATCAACGGAAAGGTCGCGAACAGCAGCGCCGCGCGCGCCGAGGTGAGGTAGAGCAGACCGAAGTTCAACAGGCCGACGATGACGCCGAACTGACCGATGCCGAGGGCGGAAACAGCGGCCAGATCGCGACGGCTGAAGCGCACCCGCGGCGCCGCGAAGAAGAACGGCAGCAGGCAGCAGGCGCCGATGGCATAGCGCAGCATGGCCAGCGACGCCGGGCCGACTTCATGAACCACGGCGCGCGAGGCCACCGTGGCCGCGCCGACCTGCAGTCCCACCATCGCGGCAGCCAGAATAGCGGGCCAGGACCGCATGACGTCCCCTACCTGAGCTCCAGGTCCCAGTGCTGGCCGACCAGGTCCTTGCCGAAGCTGTGATGCTTTTCCTCTTTCACCAGCCTGAAGCCCGCAGCTTCGTATATCCGGCGCGCCGACACCAGGATGTCGTTCGTCCAGAGCGTGAGTTTCCTATAGTCTTGCAGCCGTGAAAAGCGTATCGCCTCGGCCACCAGGCGTTGGCCGATGCCCAGGCCGCGTGCCGTGGGCTCGACGTAGACGAGGCGCAGCTTGGCGACGGTGTCCGACTGCCGCACGACGAAAGCGGAGCCGACCACTTCGCCGTCCTTCTCGGCGATCCAGCAGCGTTCGCGCTTGGGGTCGTGGGTCTCGATGAAGTCGGCAACGATCTTGGCGACCAGCGCCTCGAAGCTCTCGTCCCAGCCGTATTCCTGCGCATAGAGCGCGCCGTGGCGGTGCACGATCCAGCCCATGTCGCCGGGCTGGGGCGGGCGCAGAATGTACGGCGCCTTGCGCGGCAGCCGCGCGCCGAGCCCCGCCTGCACGGTGGCCATCGCCGCCACCACCTCGTCCTGCTCGGTCTCGCTGAGGTGCTGCAGCAGCGCCTCGACCTCGGCCCGCGAGCGGGCGTTGATCCCGGCGAAGGCCTGCTGCCCGGCCTCGGTGAGCGAGAGCGTCACCGCCCGCCCGTCGCGCTCGGAACGGCGGCGTTCCAGCAGGCCGCGCTTTTCGAAGCCTTTCAGGATCCGGCTGAGATAGCCGCTGTCGAGGCCCAGTTCACCGGCCAGTTCGGCGGCGCTGGCGGTTTCGTGGTGGGCCAGTTCATAGAGCACCCGCCCCTCGGTCAGCGAGAAGGGGCTGTCGAGCAGGTGGCGATGCAGCAGGCCGATCTGCTGACTGTAAAAGCGCGTGAAGCGGCGCACGGCGTCCACCCGGGTCGCCAGGGACATGATCGGAGCCTCCGGTCCTCATGGATTTTGAATGCTAAAATCAGCAACTATATATGACTGAGTCAACTAATAAGACAGGTGCCAGGACGGCATCGAAAGGCCCCCGCCGGACACCGCTTTCCGCTCGTATACGGCCCGTCTTGCCGGTTGTCTTGCGCCCCCCGCGCGGCTAAGGTCCGGCCAACTTTCACCCCCCGCGAGTCGGAGCGATATGCCCATGAAGGCCCCCCGATGAAAGCACGGGTTCACGTCACCCTGAAAAACGGTGTTCTGGATCCCCAGGGCAAGGCCATTGAGCATGCCCTCTCCTCCCTCGGCTTCGGCGGCGTGAACGACGTCCGCCAAGGCAAGGTCATCGAGTTCTCGCTGGCCGAGAGCGATCCCACCAAGGCCCGGGCCGAGGTTGAGGCCATGTGCGAAAAGCTGCTGGCCAACACCGTCATCGAAAACTACGCCATCGAGCTGAACGGCTAGGCCTCCGGTGCCCCAGGACGCCCGCACTATCTACTGGATCCCCTGGGAGGAGCCTGGCGGCGAGCAGTTGAGCCTGCGCCAGTCCGCCGAAGGGGCCGTGGCCCTGGGCATGATCCTGCGCCTGCGTGACGACCGGCACTTGCGCGGCCGCTACGAGGGCCTGTTCCGGAACATCACCGCCGAGCTGCCGGTGGATGGCGACGGCCTGGTGATGGACTATCCCGAAACCTTCAAGAGGAGCTGGCCCCAATGAAGGCCGCGGTCATCGTGTTCCCGGGATCCAACTGCGATCGCGACGTGCAGGTCGCCCTGCGCCAGTCCATGGGCCGCGAGCCCCTGATGGTATGGCACAAGGACAGCGACTTCGATCCGGTCGACCTGATCGTGCTGCCCGGCGGATTCTCCTACGGCGACTATCTGCGCTGCGGCGCCATGGCCGCCAACTCTCCGGTGATGAAGGAAGTCGTCGCCCGCGCCCACAAGGGCGTTGCCGTGCTGGGCATCTGCAACGGTTTCCAGATGCTGACCGAGACCGGCTTGGTACCGGGCGTGCTGATGCGCAACGCCGACCTGCGCTTCGTCTGCCGCGACGTCACCATCAAGGTCGAGTCGAGCCAGAGCCTGTTCACCGCCAAGTACGAACAGGGCAAGGCGATCCGCATCCCGGTCGCCCATCACGACGGCAACTACTTCGCCGACGACGACACCCTGGCGACGATGGAAGACCGCGGCCAGATCGCCTTCCGCTACTGCGATCCCGACGGCAGCGTGACGCCCGGGTCCAATCCCAACGGCTCCCAGCGCAACATCGCCGGGGTGTACAACGAGACCAAGACGGTGCTGGGCCTGATGCCGCACCCCGAGCGCCTGGCCGATCCGAAGCTGGGCGGCACCGACGGGCGCGCTCTGTTCGACGGCCTGGTGGAGGCGCTTTCGTGAGTTCCGTGGTTACCAACGAACGGGCCAACGACCGCCCCGTCACGCCCGAGGTGGTGCGCGAGCATGGCCTCAACGAGCAGGAATACGACCTGATCCTCGACATCATGGGCCGCGCGCCGAACCTGCTGGAGCTCGGCATTTTCTCGGTCATGTGGTCGGAGCACTGCTCCTACAAGTCGTCGAAAAAGTGGCTGAAGACCCTGCCGACCAAGGGCCCGCAGGTCATCAAGGGGCCCGGCGAGAACGCCGGCGTGATCGACATCGGCGAGGGCCTGGCCGCCATCTTCAAGATGGAGAGCCACAACCACCCGAGCTTCATCGAACCCTACCAGGGCGCGGCGACCGGCGTGGGCGGCATCCTGCGCGACGTTTTCACCATGGGTGCCCGCCCGGTGGCCAACCTGAACGCCCTGCGCTTCGGGTCGCCCGACCATCCCAAGACCCGCCACCTGGTGGCCGGTGTAGTCGCCGGCGTCGGCGGCTACGGCAACTGCGTCGGCGTGCCGACGGTGGGCGGCGAGGTGAACTTCGACGCCTCCTACAACGGCAACATCCTGGTCAACGCGATGACCGTGGGCATCGCCCCGGCCGACCGCATCTTCTATTCGGCGGCGGCGGGCGTCGGTAAGCCGGTGGTCTACGTCGGCTCCAAGACCGGGCGCGACGGCATCCACGGCGCCACCATGGCCTCAGCCGAGTTCGACGACGCCTCGGACGAGAAGCGCCCGACCGTGCAGGTCGGCGACCCCTTCACCGAGAAACTGCTGATCGAAGCCTGCCTGGAGCTGATGGCCACCGACGCCATCGTGGCGATCCAGGACATGGGCGCCGCCGGCCTCACCTCCTCATCCTTCGAGATGGCCTCCAAGGGCGGCTCCGGCGTCGAGCTGGAGCTCGACAAGGTGCCCTGCCGCGAAGACGGCATGACGCCCTACGAGATGATGCTGTCGGAAAGCCAGGAGCGCATGCTGATCGTGCTGCAGCCCGGCAAGGAAGACCTGGCGCGTGGCATCTTCGAGAAGTGGGACCTGGACTTCGCCGTCATCGGGCACCTGACGGACTCGGGCCGCATGGTGCTGAAGATGCATGGGACGGTGGTCGGCGACCTGCCGATCGATCCGCTGGCCGAAGCCTCGCCCGAGTACGACCGGCCCTGGCAGCCGACCCCGCCGCAGGACGACGTCGACCCGGCCGGCTTCACCCCCTCGGTCACGCCGGCTGCGGCGCTGAAGCGCCTGATGGCGAGCCCGGACCTCTGCTCCAAGCGCTGGGTGTGGGAGCAGTACGACCACATGGTCATGGGCGATACCGTCGCGCGGCCGGGCGGCGACGCCGCCGTGGTGCGCATCCACGGCTCCAACCGCGGCTTGGCCATGAGCAGCGACTGCACGCCGCGCTACTGCAAGGCCGACCCCGAGCGCGGCGGCGCCCAGGCGGTGGCGGAAAGCTGGCGCAATATCACAGCCGTCGGTGCCAAGCCATTGGCAATCACCGATAATATGAACTTCGGAAATCCGGAGCGTCCGGAGATCATGGGCCAGTTCGTCGGCTGCATCGCCGGCATGAAGGCGGCCTGCGAGGCCCTGGACTACCCGGTCGTCTCCGGCAACGTGTCGCTTTACAACGAGACCAACGGTCAGGCCATCCTGCCGACCCCGGTGATCGGCGGCGTCGGCCTGATCGACGACCTCGACCATATCGTCGGGGCCGCCCTGCCCGGCGCGAATCAGACCCTGGTCCTCATCGGCGAGACCCGCGGCCACCTCGGCGCCTCGATCTACCTGCGCGATGTCGAGGGGGCGCTGAAGGGCGCGCCGCCGCCGGTCGACCTCGCCGCCGAGCGGCGCAACGGCGATTTCGTACGCGCCCAGATCCAGTCCGGCAGCGTGACCGCCTGCCACGACCTCGCCGACGGCGGCCTGGCGGTCGCCGTGGCGGAGATGGCCCTGGCCGGAAACTGCGGCGCCGACATCAGCGCCGGCGCGGATGCCCCCGGCAATCCCCCTCTGCCCGCATGGTTGTTCGGCGAGGACCAGGCGCGCTATCTTGTCACCACGGTCGATTCCGGGGCCCTGCTGGCCGCCGCCGAAAAAGCCGGCGTGCCGGCCCAGGCGATCGGGCAGACCGGGGACCAGGGCGCAGACGCGCGCTTGATCCTGGCCACGGGCGAGGCCATATCCCTGGCGGACCTCAGGGCCGCACACGAGGGCTGGCTGCCGGGCTATATGGATCGCTAGGCCCGGACAATCGGGATAGTACGGACCGTTAAGGACGGCCCGCAAAAGACTGAGAAACAAGGATAAGTTCTATGCCGATGAACCCATCGGAAATCGAGGGCATGATCAAGGCGGCGATGCCGGACGCCCAGGTGCGCATCGAAGACCTGCGCGGCGACGGCGACCACTACGCCGCCTACGTCACCTCGACGGCCTTCCGCGGCAAGACCCGGGTGCAGCAGCACCAGATGGTCTACGAGGCGCTGCAGGGCCGCATGGGCAACGAGCTTCACGCGCTGGCGCTGCAGACATCGGCGCCGCCCGAGGCTTAACCGCCCGGAGCTTGAAGTATTTTATGAACCCAATTTAGGAACAAGGGCGCCGCGCCAAGCGGCCAGCCGTTTTCGGGAAAGGAGTTAAGGTTATGGATCAGACCGTAGCCGCGCGCATCAAGCAGGAGATCGACGACAACCAGGTCGTGCTGTTCATGAAGGGCACGCCGGTATTCCCGCAGTGCGGCTTCTCCGCCGCCGTGGTGCAGATCCTCTCGCACCTGAACGTGAAGTTCAAAGGCGTCGACGTGCTGCAGGATCCGGGCATCCGCCAGGGCATCAAGGACTTCAGCAACTGGCCGACCATCCCCCAGCTCTACGTGAAGGGGGAGTTCGTCGGTGGCTGCGACATCATCCGCGAGATGTTCCAGAACGGCGAACTGGCCGAGTTCCTGACCACCAACGGCGTCGAGGCCAAACCGGCCGCCTGACGCCGACGCGCCACAGCCGAAATAACGGGAAAGGGCCGCCCCACCGGGAGCGGCCCTTTTTCATGCGGACGCCGGCCCGGGGCTTCCGCAGAGATCAGGCCGGCGGTTCTTCCGGGAAGGTCTCGGCGTCCGCCGGGATGGCGACTCCGGGCAGCTTGCTCTTCACCCAGATGTGCCGGGCGCCGCGGAGATCGGGCGGGCTGTCGAGCGAGCCGCCCTTCACGCTGACGCAGTCGTCCTTCGCCGGATCGCCGTGCCACAGCCGCGTGCCGCAGTCCGGGCAGAAGAAGCAGGCCATGCTTCCCTGCAGGGTGGCCGCCCGCGTCCAGACCTTGGGGGCACCGTCTGTCAGGACCAGCGCCGCGCTGTCGACGATGACCGAGATCCCGAAAGCCGACGCCGACTGCCGGCGGCACTCCGTGCAGTGGCAGACATAGACCTCGCGGGGCTCCGCCCGGATGACATAGCGGACCGCGCCGCACTGACACCCGCCCGTCCGTGCTTCTTTTCCCACCGTGCTCACGAGCCTGAACCCTCCCGTCCCGAATTCTCCATCGGCCCCAGGGTAGCGCCGCAGACGCCGCCTGCAAGACACAGATCGGGCTGCCTCACCGGTTGGGACGGCACACGAGGAAACTCAATTACTGAAAGGAAAGACAGTAGGTTACAGGGCAATTCTGACTCACTGGGCCCCGGCGCTTTGCGGTCGGATCGGCGCGCCCGCCACCTGGATGTAGACCAGCGACTTCTGATGGGCGCCGATCTGGTACTTGGGGGCCCAGGCGGTGAAGGGGCGGGGGTGGATGTCCGGCGAGAGGTTGTCCAGCAGACCGTGATCGGGGTGCGGACCGTGGTGATTGAAATCCACGCCCAGCATCATGTGGCCTTCGCCACTGTTCAGGACCCCCGCGACCAGATGCATTGCCTGTGTCGGCCAGCCATGGGCGCGCAGCGTAGCGGCCTTCAGCAGGGCGAAGTCCTCGCAGTCGCCGCCCTCCTGCAGGGTCTGTGCCGGGCCGTACCAGATCTCGGACTTTTGTCCGTGGTCCCAGTCCGACACGTAGCGGACGGCCTTGTTCACGGCGACGTTCACCAGGCGCGCCACCTCCCTGGTGTTGCCGGGCGGCAGACCATACAGCAGGGCGCGCCAGCGCTTGATCGCCGGATGATCCGAGGTTTTCAGGGTCTCGGCCTCGCGCGCGGCGACGGCGCTCCACCGGCTGAGCCGTGCCTCGATCGCCGGCAGTGATTTCTGCATCGGCAGGTAGGTGTGGCGCTGCTGCGGCGCACTTTTCATGAACGGCGGGATGAAGGGCCGGTCACGTGGGCCTTCGGGCGGCCGCGACGAGGGCACGCCCGGCAGCAGGCACAGCGATGTGGCCGCCGCCACGGACAGGATCGAGAAGCGTCGACGCGAGATCTGCATGGCTTCGTCTCCGCAACGGCATCCGCAAGAGGAGGATGTCGGGATGGACAACACAGCAGAATATGACGATCTGATTATATTCTAGAACAAAGCAGGCGTTTGTCGAGCCATCCGCAGGCCCGCCATCATTGCCGGCCAATTGATTTGTTCCCGGGCGGCATAGCAAAGATGACCAAATGGCGTTTGTGGATCGATTCGGCGCTCCGTAGATTGGTGACCAGCCACCCGCGCCCGCCGCGCCCTTGGAGTCGCCGTCATGACCTCTGCCGCCACCTCCCTGCACCCGCGCCGCGTGGCCCCCGGCTGGCGCACGCCCTTGGTCATCCTGATCGCCGGCTGCCTGCTGGCGGTGCTGTCCTTCGGCATCCGCGCCAGTTTCGGCCTGTTCCTCTCGCCCATGTCCGACGAGTTCGGCTGGGGCCGCGAGGTCTTCGCCATCGCCATCGCGGTGCAGAACCTGCTGTGGGGCCTGTGCCAGCCAGTCGCCGGCGCGGTGGCCGACCGTTACGGCAGCGGCCGGGTACTGGCAACCGGCGCGCTGGTCTATGCTGCCGGCCTGTTCCTGATGTCCGGCGCCAGCACGCCGGGCGTGCTGATGCTGTCGACCGGCGTGCTGGTCGGCGTCGGCGTTTCGGGCGCTTCCTTCGCCATCGTGCTGGCCGCCTTCGCCCGGCTGGTGCCGGAGGACAAGCGCTCCTGGGCGCTGGGCCTCGGCACCGCGGCCGGCTCGGCGGGCCAGTTCTTCGTGGTGCCCCTGGGCCAGGGCTTCATCAGCGCCTACGGCTGGTCGACGGCCCTCACCCTGCTGGGCTTCATGGCGCTGATCATGGTGCCGCTGTCGCCCGCCCTGACCGGGCGCTCAGAGCGCGGCGCGGCCTTTCAGTCGGCCGGCAGCGCCTTGAAGGAAGCCTTCAAGCACCCGAGCTATATCCTTCTGACACTTGGATTTTTTGTCTGCGGCTTCCATGTCGCTTTCATTCAGGTCCACCTGCCGCCCTACATCACCGACATGGGCCTGGATGCCGGTCTGGCGGCCTGGGCGCTGGCGCTGGTCGGCGCCGCCAACATCGTCGGCGCCCTCACCTCAGGCATGCTGGGCGCGCGCTTCAGCAAGAAGTATCTGCTCTCCGGCCTCTACTTCGCCCGCGCCGTGGTCATCGCGCTTTTCGTCCTGCTGCCGATCAGCCCGGCCAGCGTGCTGATCTTCTCCGCCGCCATGGGTCTGCTGTGGCTCTCCACCGTGCCGCTGACCTCCGGCCTCGTCGCCCAGTTCTTCGGCACCCGGCATATGGCCATGCTGTTCGGCGTGGTGTTCTTCAGCCACCAGATCGGGTCGTTCCTGGGCGTCTGGCTGGGCGGCTACGTCTTCGACCTCACCGGCTCCTACGACATCGTGTGGTGGGGCAGCGTTGCGCTGGGCCTGGCCGCCGCTGCCGTGCACTGGCCGATCCGCGAGGCCCCGGTCGCCCGCCTCGCCGGCGCCGGCTGACCCCGCTCGCCGCCGCGATGCCGGCCCTCGGCCTCAAGATCCTGCTGATCTTCCTCGGCCTCTGGCTGGCCGTCATGGCCGTGGCCCTGCCGCTCGCCAGCCTGCCGGAAGACGCCTCGGGACGCGTGCTGGTGGCCTTCCCTCCCGGGCTCGATCCGGATGCCCGGCTGCTGGCCATCGCCGCGGCCGATGGCCGCCCGGTGCTGCCGGTCATGGGCGGCCTCATGTGGCTGGCCGAGTCCGCCGGCGACGGTTCCGCGGCGGCCGGTTTCGTCGGCCGCCTGGAGGCCGCCGGCGCCTGGGCCGCCTTCCGTCCGGAGACGTTCGCCGTGCTGCCCGACGGCGGCTGCTTCTACATCTCGGTGCGCAAGCCGGGCCCGCCGCGACCTCACTCGTCGATTTAACATCACGATTTAATTATTAGAAAACAACTTCTTATAGGAACATCCTAAAACCTCAGGCAACCATTGAACCTGTCAGGCGGTACGGGCGACTACCAGGGAGGCACACCCCCGACACGGAGTACCCGAGAGATGTTCAAGAAGCTGTTGCTGGTCGCCGCCACGGCCGCCATCGCCCTGCCCCTGGTCACTGCCGGCGGTTCCGCCGCCGAGGCCCGCACGGAGCAACTCTACGCCCAGTCCATGCAGCTAAAGGCGCCGACCAAAAGGCCGGACCAGCCGGCCCCCGGGCGGGCCAAGCCGATGGACGGCCTGGGCAGCAAGTACATCGACCTTGCCGGCGAGTATTTGAACCCGCAGATCCAGGAAGGTCAGCCCGGCAGTCATTTCTGTTCCAGCGTGCCGGGCAACGGCCGCTCGGGCCATGTCCAGATCGTCGTCCGCAACAAGGGCAATGCCCTGGCAACGCCGGTGAAGGTCTCCTTCCTGTTCTCAACGGGCCAGTTCATGACCGAGACCATCCCGCTGATCCAGCCCGGCGCCGCCAAGGGCGCCGCCGTCGCCATTCCCGACAGCGCGTGGAAGAACGGCAAAGCCCAATTCCAGATCAGCATCGACCCGACCGATATCATCGGCGAGACCAACGAGAGCAACAACACCTTCCATAGTTTCTGCACGGACCCCAACGCCTGATCCCGGGGCGCAGAACAAACGACCTGGAAAGGCCGCCGGGCAATGCCCCGGCGGCCTTTGTCTTTCCGCACCCGGCGCCCCCGGTTCAGGCGCCCCGCTCAGCCGGCCCGCTCAGCCGGCCCGCGCCACGATCACCGGAACGCCGTCGCGCACCGGCGACAGGGCCCTGACGTCATCCAGCGCATCGGCCCAGATGTTGGCCGGCGAGGCCAGACGGATCTCGCCGTCCTGGGACACCGGCGTCGGCCCGAAGCCGATGGCGATGGCATCGCCGTCGGTCCAGAAGGCGATCTCCCCCGCCTCGACCACCACCTTGGCGTCGGGCTCGCGCGGGACGCTGACCGGCGTGCCGAAGTAGACCTCCTCGCCCCAGGTCCGCGCGGTGGCCCGGATCGGCAAGGCGCCGAGGATCGCCTCGGCCGTCGGCGTGTTCCGGGTCTCGACCGCGATGGACACCCTGCCGGCGGTGATTTTCAGCTTGGCCATGACGCTGCGCTGCCTCCTCTTGCTGCCGTTCTACGCAGAAGAGTTCATTCGCAGGCATTCTACCGAAGGTCGTCGTCGCACAAAAGAAAAGGGCCGGCGCGACCCCTTAAGGTCACAGCCGGCCCCTTTCGGGTCCGTCGAAAGGCTTCGCGGCTTAGCGCGAATAGAACTCGATGACCAGGTGCGGCTCCATCGCCACCGGGTAGGGCACGTCGGCCAGCTTCGGCTCACGGACGTAGGTGGCCTTCATCTGGCTGTGGTCGACCTCGATGTAATCCGGCAGATCACGTTCCACCGATTCGACGCCCTGCAGCACCAGCGGCAACTCGCGGCTCTTGGCCTTCACCTGGATCACGTCGCCGTCCTGCACCTGATAGGAGGGGATGTTGACGCGCTTGCCGTTCACGGTGACGTGGCCGTGGTTGATGAACTGGCGCGAGGCGAAGACCGTCGGCACGAACTTGGCGCGGTAGACGACCGCGTCCAGGCGGCGCTCCAACAGGCCCACGAGGTTCTCGCCGGTATCACCGCGGCGGCGCGAGGCTTCGGCGTAGTAGCGGCGGAACTGCCGCTCGCCGATATTGCCGTAGTAGCCCTTCAGCTTCTGCTTGGCCGCCAGCTGGATGCCGTAGTCGGTCGGCTTGCGGCGGCGCTGGCCATGCTGCCCCGGCGGGTATTCGCGCTTGTTGAAAGGGCTCTTGGGACGGCCCCAGAGGTTGACCCCGAGGCGGCGGTTGATCTTGTACTTGGACGCAATGCGCTTGGACATGGCAGCGCCAATCCTTTCGTTTACGATGCCGGCCCATTTTGGCCAGCCTTGTTGTTCCGGTAGTCCCTGGAACGCCCCTTTTCGGAGGCAGCCGGTAAATCCGGCCTTTCCGCCGTCACACCTTTAGGGCAAACCTTAGGGGGTAAGACCTTGGCAGGTGCAACCAGCGGGTTCCTGGGCGGGGTAGGGCGTCTGGCCTTGAGGTCAGGGAGCCCTCCCACATTCCCGGAAAGGAAGCCGGGACTATACGCAGGGCCGCCGGAATGTCAAATGGTCCGATACCGTTAACCAAACGCCAAAAAGGCCCGGATTTCCTGCCATGTCCCCCTCTCTCCCGGCCCCTCTGCCCCACGTGCCCGACCGCCGGAAAGGCCTGATTCTCACCAGTCTGGGAGTCCTGGTGCTGACCCCGGACAGCCTGCTGGTCCGCCTGATCGATGCCGAGCCCTTTACCCTGCTGGTCTGGCGCGGTGCCCTGCAGGCCCTGGGCATCCTGGTCATCCTGGCGCTGCAGCACCGTGGCAGCCTGATTGCCCCCTTTCGCGCCGTGGGCCGCTCCGGCCTGCTGCTGGCGCTGGTGTTCTCCGGCTGCACCTTTTTCTTCATCGCCGCGCTTCACCTGACCGCGGTGGCCGATGTGCTGGTGATCGTCGCCGCCGCCCCGCTGGCCGCCGCCGTGTTCAGCCTGATCTTCCTCAAGGAGAGCGTGGACCTGCGCACCTGGATCGCCATCTCCCTGACCCTGGTCGGCATCGTCCTGCTGGTCTCCGACGATCTCGGCTCCGGCTCGCTGCTGGGCGATCTGGCGGCCATGGTCTGCGCCCTGTGCATCGGCGCCAGCTTCACCATCACCCGCCATGCCCGCGCCGTCAGCATGGTTCCCGCCATGGTGCTGGCCGGGTTGATGACCGCCAGCGTGGCGCTGCCCCTGGCGCTGCTGACCGAAAGCAATCCGATCCTGCTTTCCGGGCCGCCGCTCGGCTATGCTCTGGCCATGGGGCTGCTCGTCGTGCCGATCTCCTTCACGATGATCACCGTCGGACCGCGCCACTTGCCGGCCGCGGAAGTCGGCCTGCTGATGCTGTTGGAAACGGTGCTGGGGCCGATCTGGGTGTGGCTGGTCATCGGCGAATACCCGGGCGACCTGGCGCTGGCCGGCGGTCTGCTGGTGGTGCTGACCCTGGCCGGCCATGCCGCCACCGGCGGGCGCGGGCGCCGGCGCCCCGCCCTGCCCCCGGCACCGGAAACGCCATGATCCGGATCACCAACAGCATCGCGCTGGATCCCGGCGAGTTGGAAGAGACCTTCGTGCGCGCCGGCGGCCCCGGCGGGCAGAACGTCAACAAGGTATCGACCGCGGTGCAGTTGCGCTTCGACCTGCGCCACTCCCCGTCGCTGCCGTCGGGACTGCGCGCCCGTGCCGAGCGCCTGGCCGGCAAGCGGCTGACCAAGGAAGGCGAACTGGTGATCATCGCCAACCGCTTCCGCAGCCAGGAGCGCAACCGCGAAGACGCGCTGGACCGGCTGGTCGAACTGCTGCGCGAGGCCGCCATCCCGCCGACTCCGCGTAAGCCCACCCGCACCCCCCTGGGCGCCAAACGCCGGCGTGTGGAATCCAAGGTCCGCCGCGGCGAGATGAAGAAGTTGCGCCGCGGGCCCCGTCTCGACGAGTAAGGCCTTGCCGCCGCGCGGCTGCCGACTAGGTCCTATCGCAGAAGACCGAGACCGGAGCCGCCATGCGACCTGCCCTCTTCGCCGCCCTCGCCCTCACCGCCGCCGCCCTCGCCTGGGGCGCGGCGGCCCCCGCGTCAGCGCAGGACACGGCCCTGCTGCGCCTGGCCGAGCCCCGCACCCACGCCATTCTGCGCCACGCCATCGCACCGGGAACCGGCGACCCCGCCGGCTTCACCCTCGGCGACTGTGCCACCCAGCGTAACCTGGACGACCGCGGGCGCGACCAGGCCCGCGCCATCGGCGCGGCGTTTCGCCAGGCCGGCGTTGCCGTCGACCGCGTGCTGACCAGCGCGTGGTGCCGCGCGACCGAGACCGCGCGGCTGCTCGACCTCGGCCCGGTCGGCGCCGAACCGGCGCTCAACTCCTTCTTCGCCGACCGCGCCAGCCGGGACGAACAGACCGAAGCCGTCCGGCGCCTGCTGGCCGGACTGCCGCCCAGCGAGACCGCCGTGCTGGTCACCCACCAGGTTAACATCACGGCGCTGACCGGCGTTTACCCACGCTCGGGCGAAGTGGTGATGCTGCGGGTCGCCGAAGACGGCGGTATCGAGATCGTCGGGCGCTTCCTCGCCGGCGAATAAGGCCGGCGAATGAAAAACGCCCCCTCCCGGCAGGAAGGGGACGCTGACTTCGACCTGTATTGGTTCAAAGGGGCGACGGCGGGCGCTCCGGCTCTTGCGGCGGGATCTCCGGCCGCTCCGGCTGGTCAGGCGGAATCTCCACCGGCGGCTCACTCGGACCCGGCGGATCTTTCACCGGAGGCTCGCCCGGCTCCGGCACCGGCGGGGGCCGTACCGGTTCCGGCGGCCGCTCCGGCGGCGGTCTGGGGGTGCCCGCTTCCTGGCCGCCTGCTGCCCGCTGCATCGCCACCTCCCTCATTCTTCAAGAGTCCGCCACAGGCTCTTCTTGAGCGCTGCCTGCCTCCCTTTTGATGTATTTTCAGGTCAAGACTTTTCAAGTCAAAGCATTCGAAACGCCTTGAGATTGGGAGAATTCCGGAGTCCCTGCCATGCAGGTGACGAAAGCAAATACGGCACGAAAAAGCTGCGGGACAACCGGCCCGGCCTGCAGGTGCTGACCGCGTTACGGCGGATCATCCGCGCCACCGACCTGCATTCCAAACAGCTCGCCCGGGAAGCCGGCCTGACCACGCCGCAGGCCGTAGGGCTGCGGGCGGCGCGCGACCTCGGCGAGGCTTTCGAACGCCTCAGCCCGGCGCGGCAGATACGCATCCTCACGACCCTCGACGAGGTTGCCGCAATGATGGGCGCCGCCGAACTCGATGCCGCGCCGCTACTGGACAGCGGTTCACCAGGCAAGCGCGTCACCGGACGAAGCCCCCGCTAGGGTCTGTCCTCCTGGAAGTCGTGGCCGCATCACGAAGGGCCCATCTCTCTGGGCCCATCTCTGGTGCCATCTCTCTGGCCCGGCGGGCCTGCACCGCTACGACTGGCGTCGTTGGAGCTGCTGTTCCTGCTCTTCGGTCACGTCAAGCGCCAGCAGGACGAAACCGGTCACCTTCTTGTCTTCGTTCCAATCGGGAAGGTAGGTGACGCGGAAATTACGGCGCCCCTTCTGGTTTGGCAGATCGATGGTACAGCGGACCGTCTGACCGGACAGCACCCGCTCCACGTTGGGCTTCACGATGGCGTAGGCTTCGTCGCCGAGCACTTCATAGACATGACGGCCGAACGGCCGCCCCTTCGGCCGGCCGAGCGCTTCTTCGTAATGCGCATTGATGAAGCGATAACGCTGGTCTGCACCGACATAGGCAATCAGCGCCGGCAGCCGGTTGGTGATCAAGCGAAGCCGGCTTTCGCTTTCCTCCAGCGCCTGGGTGCGCGCCGTGACCATCTGCTCCAGATCCGCGTAGCCGCGCCGGAGTTTCCAATCCGCCCGCTGCTTCAGGTGTACGAGAAAGGCGAACAGCCAATAACCGGCAATCAGGAAAGCCCGGTTGACCATCACGATCTGCGTGGTGCCTCCCGCGGTGAGGGCGAACCCCACCAGAGTGAAAATCGTCGCCAAAGCGGCCAGCGCAAAAGGCACGAAGCGGTTCGAGGTCCAGCTGGTGAGTGCTATGGCAATCAGATGGGGGAAGACGCCCGCCGCCACGCCGCGCGGGGTCACCAGATCGATGCAGAAGGCTGCAACGGAAACGGCGACAGCGACAACGAGCAAAAGATGGCTATGTTTGGCGGGCGGCGATGGCTCTCCCCCTGCCTTGAGAAGCCATTTCTCTATCAAGCGCGTCGCCATCCCGACCCCTGCCCCAGCACTTGGCTGCGAACAAGTGTGGCAAATCGACCTGCCGCAGACAACCGTCCGATTCGCAGGTCGGCACAGCCTCAGCCGGGGTCTACCCGCGTCCGATAAACGGCATCTTGGTTGACATGATGGTCATGAACTGGACGTTGGCCTCCAGCGGCAGATCGGCCATGTGGACCACGGCGTCGGCGACGTGCTGAACATCCATGGTCGGCTCCGGCTTGATCGAGCCGTCGGCCTGGGGGACGCCGGCGCCCATGCGCTCGGTCATATGCGAGGCGGCATTACCGATGTCGATCTGACCGCAGGCGATGTCGTAAGGCCGCCCGTCGAGCGAGATCGACCGGGTGAGACCGGTCACCGCATGCTTGGAAGACGTGTAGGGCGCCGAACCCGGCCGCGGCACATGGGCCGAGATCGAGCCGTTGTTGATGATCCGCCCGCCCTGCGGCTGCTGGCGCTGCATCAGCTTGAAGGCGCCCGAGGCGCAGAGGAACATGCCGTTCAGGTTCACGTCGATGACCTTCTTCCAGGCGCTCCAGGTGAGATCGCCGAAGTTGGTCGCCGGTACGTTGGTGCCGGCATTGTTGAAGATCACGTCGAGGCGGCCGAACTCTTTCTCGATCGTGGCGAACATCGCCTCAACGGCCGCAGGATCGCTGACGTCGCAAGGCAGCGTGAGCAGACCCTGCGCTCCCTGGCCCCCCGCTTCGGCAGCGGTTGCTTTCAGCGCGTCTTCGCGCCGGCCGCAGATGGCGACCTTGTAGCCCGCCTTATGCAGCGCCAGCGCCGCCGCCTTGCCGATACCCGAGCTGGCGCCCGTCACCAATGCCGTCTTCGCCATCACATTCCTCCACACAAAGATTTATCGTTGTCGACTTATGACGCCTGCTTGCTGACGCCCGGCTGCTATTCGTCCCCGCCCGGCTTTGCATCCGCTTTCGCGGCGGCCCGCTCGGCCGCGCGGCGGGCGCGGCCCTTCTTGTCGCGCAGGGCGACAATCACCCCATGCAAGGTATTCACCTCGTTCTCCGTCGGCGTCATGCGCAGGAACATATTGCGCAGATTGCGCAGCATGCTCGGGCGCTTTTCCGGCGGGAAGAGGAAGCCGGTGATATCCAGTTCCCGTTCCAGATGCTGAAAAAGGTTTTCCAGTTCCGCCTTACTGGCGGGCTCGCCGGCATTGGTCTCCAGAAAGCGCGGCGGCGTCTCGTCGGCGGCGAGGAACCAGGCATGGCCGACCAGCAGCACCGCCTGGGCCAGGTTCAGCGAAGCAAAGGCCGGATTCAGCGGCACCGACAGCGCCGCATCGGCCAGGGCGATATCATCGTTCACCAGACCGGAACGCTCCGGCCCGAACAGCAGGCCGCAGCGGTGCCCCGCCGCCTCTTCCCGGCGCAGTTCGCCGGCGGCCTGAGCCGGTGTGACGACCGGCTTCACCATGCCGCGCGGCCGCGCCGTCGTGGCATAGACATAGTGCAGGTCGGCGATCGCCGCCTTGGCCGTATCGAAAAGCTGCGCACGCTCGATGACGCTGTCCGCGCCGGAGGCGGCCGCCACAGCGACCGGGTTGGGCCAACCGTCACGCGGGCGCACCAGACGCAGCTCCGTGAGTCCGCAATTCAGCATGGCACGCGCCACCATGCCGATGTTCTCGCCCAACTGCGGCTCGACCAGGATGATCGCCGGGCCGGGCGGCAGGTCGATTTCACGGGAGCGATTGGTGCCTGACATGGGAAAGCCTGCCGCGCTACCGCGGCAGCAGGGTTCCGGCGCGCTGCACCGCATCGGCGAGCGGCATGCCGACGTCGAGGTCGGGATGGAAGAACAGCCTGAAGACCGCGCTGCCCAGCGGCGTGAGGCTGACCCCCTCGTCCGCATCGCCGACCAGTCCGGTCAGTTCGGGCCCCAGCGTGACACCACCCAGGCCCCAAACCGTCGCCAGGATAAAGGAGGCCTCGCGGGCGCGCTCCGGCTCGTCGTCGGCCAGCAGCACCACGCCGCGGCGCAGGTTGTCCGCCTGGAAAACGAACATGAACGGCCAGGTGCCGATCTCGAAGCGCGCCAGCATGCCCTTGTTGACGTTGGCCGCTTCGGCAAGATCGACCAGGCGGCCGCGCGGCCCGACCACGACCACCAGGTCGGCCGCCGGCACCAGCTCCGCCGCGGCCGTGCCCGGCGGTGGCAGCGGCCCGCTCTCGATCAGCGTGATGGGCAGCCCGGAGGCCGCCGCGAAGGGCGCCGCTGCGCCCAGGTAGAGCGGACGCAACGCCTCGGCATCATCGGCCAGCAGGGCCACGGCCAGCTCGCCGGTTCGCCGCCAGAACAGCGTCTCCGGCAAGCCGAACAGCAAGCGGGCCTCGCCGCGGTCGACCAGGCGGGTAAAGGCGGCCAGCACCGCCGCCGGATCGGCCTGGCTGCCGTCGTTCGTTTCCACGGCGGAAGGCGCCGACGTCCCTGGTGAGGTCCCGCCCGAGGTCCCCGAAGTCTGGCCTGAAGCCTGGGCGCAGAGCGGTAACGGCAGCAGCGTCACCACGACGGCAAAGGCCAGCGCGCGCCACGTCATGCGCCGGTCTCCTGCGGCACCGCCGCGCCATCCTGAAACAGCTTCCAGGTGATGCCGTCGTGCAGCGCATTGAACGAGGCGTCGATGATGTTGGTGGAGACGCCGATGGTGGTCCAGCGGCGGCCGTTGGCGTCGGCGCTTTCGATCATCACGCGGGTGACCGCACGGGTGCCGGCCTGCGGCGTCAGAATGCGCACCTTGTAGTCGACCAGCCGCATGTCCTGAAGCTGCGGATAGATCGGCACCAGCGCCTTGCGCAGCGCCGTGTCCAGCGCGTTCACCGGGCCGTTGCCGTCGGCCACTTCCATCTTCGCGTGGCCGGCGACCTCCAGGGTCACGGTCGCCTCGGACTCGGTGACCAGCTCGCCCTTCGCGTTCCAGCGGCGGTCGTCCATGATGCGGAAACGGGTCAGCGAGAAGTAGCTCGGCACCTCGTCGCGCGCACGGCGCGCCAGCAGCTCGAAGGAAGCCTCGGCACCGTCGTAGGCAAAGCCTTCGAACTCCCGCGCCTTGACCTGCTCGACCAGCTTGTTCACATGCGGATCCTGCGGATCGAGCTCCAGGCCGATCTCGCCGAGCCGGGCCAGGATGTTGGCACGCCCGGCCTGATCGGAGACGACGATGTGGCGGCGGTTGCCGACCAGCGCCGGATCGATGTGCTCGTAGGTGCGCGGATCCTTGGCGACGGCAGAGACATGCAGCCCGCCCTTGTGCGCAAAGGCCGACTCGCCGACGTAGGCGGCGTTGCGCACCGGCGAGCGGTTCAGCCGCTCGTCGAGCAGGCGCGAGACGCGGGTGAGCTGGCCCAGTGCGTGGTCGTCGAGACCGGTGTCGTAATCGCTCTTCAGCTTCAGCGAGGCGATCAGCGAGATGAGGTTGGCATTGCCGCAGCGCTCACCCAGGCCATTGATGGTGCCCTGCACCTGGCGCGCACCGGCGTGGATCGCCGCCAGCGAGTTGGCCACCGCGTTCTCGGTGTCATTGTGGCAGTGGATACCGACATGGGTGCCGGGAATGCGCTGGCAGACCTCGCCAACGATGCGCTCGATCTCCTGCGGCAGGGTGCCGCCGTTGGTGTCGCACAGCACGACCCAGCGGGCGCCGGCCTTGTGCGCCGCCTCGATACATTCCAGCGCGTAAGCCGGGTTGGCCTTGTAGCCGTCGAAGAAATGCTCGGCGTCCAGCATCACCTCGTCCTTGCGTGTCAGCGCATGGGCCACCGAGTCGGCGATCATCGCGACGTTCTCGGCGCGCGGAATATCCAGCGCGACATCGACATGGAAGTCCCAGGCCTTACCGACCATGCAGATGGCGTCGGCCTTGGAGTTCACCAGGGCGGCGAGGCCGGGGTCGTTGTCGGCGCTGCGCCCGGGCCGACGGGTCATGCCGAAGGCGACAAAGCGGCTGGTCTTGAAGGCGGGGGGATCGGCGAAGAAGGCGTCGTCGGTGGGGTTGGCGCCGGGCCAGCCGCCCTCGACGTAGTCGACGCCGAGCTTGTCGAGAGCCCGCGCGATGGCGCCCTTGTCGGGGACGGTGAAATCCACGCCCTGGGTCTGCGCCCCGTCGCGCAGGGTCGAATCGAAGAGATAGACCCGCTTGTCGTTTACCATTTTCCTGTCCTGACCCGCGCGCCCTTGCCCGCCCTAGGGCCGCTATTCAGCACAGCCCAGGGGCCGCGTCAACTTGAGGGCCCCTGAGAAGCGCCCGGACAGCACCCCGAAAGCGCCCGGAGAAGCGGCCGGGAAGCGGCCGGACAAGCGCCCTGAGAAGCACCCTGAGAAGCGCCGGGAGAGCACCGCTCCGGCTGGCGCACGATCCGGATATCTCCGCCGCAGCGCGGCCCCTACCCTGCCCGGCATGATGATCGTGATGAACCTCGCAGACATCGCCTCACGGCAGCGGCACATCCTGCGCCGGCAGGGCGAGTTCCTGAGTGAAGGCATGCCCCTCCTCCACCAGCCAGTCGCAGAAGGCGATGACCTTCGGCTTGCGCGCCGCCGCCTTGGTGGTCAGGGCGAAGTAGCTCATCGAGCCTTCCAGCGCGCGATCGAACAGACGGACCAGCCGGCCGGCCTTCAGGTCGTCGTCGGCCAGCGCCGCCCAGGTCAGGGCGACGCCCTGGCCGTGGATCGCCGCCTGCAGCAGCATGTAGCTGCTGGGAAAGGTAGGCCCGGCCTTGGCATTCACCCCACGCGCGTTCAGCAGGGTGAGCCAGACCTCCCAGTTCGCCATGGAGTTCACCTCCAGACGGGTCGACTCGGTGTGCAGCAGCACATGCCGGCTGAGGTCCGCCGGCCGGCGCAACGGCGGCCCCTTGGCCAGCAGGTCCGGGCTGGCCACGGCAAAGACCGTCTCGTGCATGATCGGCGTCGCCACCAGGTCGGGAAACGGCCCTTGGCCGAAACGGATCGCCATGTCCACGTTGTCGGCCTCGGCCTGCAGGTCGACCACCGCGGGTTGGGGGCGGATGCGCAGGTCGACCTCGGGGTGACGCTGATAGAAACGCCCGAGCCGTGGGATCAGCCATTTCACCGCCAGGGAGGGGCTGGCAGAGACTGTCAGGATGCCGCCGTCCTCCTTGCGGCTCAGTTCCTCGATCTTGTCGAACAGGCGGCGGAAGGCACTCTCCGCCGTCTCCGCGAGATCTTTGCCCTTCTCGGTCAGGGTGAGGCCGCGGGAGCCGCGGTGAAACAGGGCAAAGCCCAGGCTGGCCTCGAGCTGCTTGATCTGCTGGCTGACGGCACCCTGGGTAACGTGCAGCTCGGCCGCCGCCTTGGTGAAGCTGAGATGCCGGGCCGCAACTTCGAAAGTGCGCAGGGCGGGCAGCGGCGGGGCGGCCATCAGCGGATCTCCCGGCAGGTCCTCACATTAGCCCTGCTTATATTACGCATTATAAATCATCGTTTGCTGAAAATCGGCGAATATCCGATATTTTTGGTCAGAACAAAGCAGCCCTGTCAACGTTTCCGTCAACCCGCACTAATCAGGTGACCTAATGTCGAGCCTTTCTCCCGGGGCCTCCCGCAAGGTCCCCGCACCCCTTCGTCTCGCCGCCTCGCGCCCCCTTCACGACGACCTCGGCCGGCCCGACGCGCGCTGGCGCAGCGTCGGCAACCCCCTGGGCCGGGCCCTGCTGTGGCTGTTCCTGGCCGCTGCCCGGCCCGTCGTCCTCTGGCAGTGCCGCCTGCGCGACCGCGACTACCTGCAGCGCCTGCCCGACTACCTGCTGAACGACATGGGCCTCGACCCGGACCAGGTCCGCGAGGAGGCCCGCAAACCCTTCTGGCGTCCCTGATCCTAAGCTGAACTTACGAGGGGACCACACGAGGAAGCCGTCTCCGGCAGGCTCTAAATGCCGGAACCTCAACCTGCTAGCCTCTAACGGCGGGCGGCCTCCCCCAGGCCTCCCGCCGTTTTTTTGTGCCGCCCCGCCGGTCGCCCCAAAGCCTCCACGCAAAGCGCCGCGCCCTAGGCGTCGTCTTCGGACGGCGTCCCCGGGCCGGCTCTCAGGGCATCGATCCGCTCGGCCACCTGCTGCGCCTCGGCTATGCCGTAGAAGGCCTCGATGCGATAGTTGTTGCCGAGGCCACGCTGCCACCACGGCAGCTTGCGATTGACGAAGACCACGCTGCCCAGGCCGGAGATGGCGGTGGATGTCACCAGGGTGTCGTCCAGCGCCGCCGGCCCGAAGGCCCGGTGGCGCTTGAACGGCCAGTCCTCCCGCACCAGCACCCGGCGGTCGGTCACCGCGTAGACGGTGCGCCCCGCCGCCCGCTGCGCCACCAGCGGCGCCGCCAGCAGCCAGAGCGCATAGCCGATCGCGATGGCGATGAAGACGCCCAGCAGCAGGCCGCGAAAGCCACCCGGCCAGTTCGGGATAAAGCTCAGCCAGATGAACCCGGCGATGACGACGAGACCCAGCAGGCCACGGAGGACCTCCGGCAGGCGGGCGCGCGCCAGCACAGCCGGGTCCGGCCGATCGGCCCATAAAAGGTGCTCGCCGGATTCCAGCGCCGCCCGCGCGGTTTCGAGGGGATCGCTCACAGAAGTCATGCCTGCAGGAAGGTTGTGCCACCAAGTCCGAAGCTTCAGCGGACACCCTCGCACGCGCCTGTCGCTTCAGCAATTCCGCAAGAAAGCGGCGTTCTGCCAAGTTGCCGCGCCGCTGCCGCAATTCCGCCGCAAGGGTCGGTCAGTCTACGCCAGCAAGCAACAGCGGGAACACACCTTCCATGCCCAACAATCCCTTCGGCCTCGCCGCCGCCCTCGTCCTCGCCGTCGCGGTTGCGTTGGCCGGCTGGTTCATCGGCGACGGTTTTCTCCAGGGCCGCAAGAGCGACCGCTACGTCACCGTGAAGGGCCTCGCCGAGCGCGAGGTGGAGGCCGACCTGGCGGTCTGGCCGCTGCGCTTCGTCGCCACCGGGAACAACCTGGCCGAGGTGCAGCAGAAGATCGTCGACGACGGCACGCGGGTGCGCGATTTCCTCGCCGCCAGCGGCTTTCCGGCCGAAGCGTTCGAGAGCGTGGAACTGCAGGTGACCGACCGCCTCGCCCAGCAGTACCAGCAGGGCAACGTCGACAGCCGTTTCATCATTGCCCAGACCCTGACCCTGCGCACCGGCGATGTCGCGCGGGTCGCCGGCCTGCCGGGCCGTCTGGGTGAACTGGTCGCCGCCGGCCTGGTGCTGTCCGACGAGAATCAATGGAATGCGGGGCCGACCTACATCTTCACCGGCCTGAACGACCTGAAGCCCGCGATGATCGCCGCGGCGACGGCCAATGCCCGCGCCGGCGCCGAACAGTTCGCCGCGGATTCCGGCAGCCGTGTCGGCGGCATCCGCCGCGCCAACCAGGGGGTCTTTCAGATCCTGCCGCGAGACGACATCCAGGGCGCCCAGGAAGGCAAGCAGATCCGCAAGACCGTGCGCGTGGTCTCGACCATCGAGTACAGCCTGATCGACTAGATCGGCCATTTCGCCAGCGCTGCCGCGCGACTCCAGGGTTAACCCTACAAATCCTGGGCTTTTCGCAGGCGCGAAAGGCGGCTTTTCCTGTGGAAAAAGGGGGCCAAGGCGCGTAAAACCGGCGGTCCTACATAAGTACCGGAACGAAAGAGGTCCGCCATGGCCACCCCCTGGGCGCCCGACAGCTGGCGCAGCAAGCCGATCCGGCAGGTGCCGGACTATGCCGACAAGGCCGCGCTGACGCGTGTGGAAAAGCAGCTCGCCGATTATCCGCCGCTGGTGTTTGCCGGCGAGGCGCGCCGGCTGCGCGAGCAGCTGGGCGCAGTGGCCGAGGGCAAGGCTTTTCTGCTCCAGGGCGGCGACTGCGCGGAAAGCTTCGCCGAGTTCCATGCCAACAACATCCGCGACACCTTCCGGGTGATGCTGCAGATGGCCGTGGTGCTGACCTTCGGCGCCGCCTGCCCGATCGTGAAGGTCGGCCGCATGGCCGGCCAGTTCGCCAAGCCGCGCTCGGCGCCCACCGAGGTGATCGACGGCGTCGAGCTGCCGAGCTACCGCGGCGACATCATCAACGGCATCGACTTCAACAAAGAGTCCCGCGAGCCGGACCCGGAGCGCCTGGTGCGCGCCTACAACCAGGCCGCCGCGACCCTGAACCTGCTGCGCGCCTTCGCCCAGGGCGGTTTCGCCGACCTGCACAAGGTGCACCAGTGGAACCTGGAGTTCGTCTCCGACGGCGCCCAGGGCCAGCGCTACAACGAACTGGCCAACCGCATCGACGAGGCCTTGGGCTTCATGCGCGCCTGCGGCATCGAGCCGGCAACCGTGCCGGAGCTGCGCGAGACCGACTTCTACACCAGCCACGAGGCGCTGCTGCTGTGGTACGAGCAGGCGCTGACCCGTACCGACAGCCTGACCGGCAAGTGGTACGACTGCTCGGCCCACATGCTGTGGATCGGCGACCGCACCCGCGACCCGGAACAGGCCCACGTCGAGTTCATGCGCGGCATCCATAACCCGATCGGCATGAAGTGCGGTCCGACCACCGACCCGGATGAGATGATCCGCCTGATCGACGCCCTCAATCCGAAGAACGAGGCCGGCCGCCTGACCCTGATCACCCGCATGGGCCACGACAAGGTGGCCGACCACCTGCCGGCGCTGATCCGCGCAGTGCAGCGCGAGGGCAAGAAGGTGGTGTGGTCCTGCGATCCGATGCACGGCAACACCATCAAGTCGCCGAGCGGCTACAAGACGCGGCCCTTCGACCGGGTGCTGGCCGAGGTGAAGAACTTCTTCGCCGTCCACCGCGCCGAAGGCAGCTATGCCGGCGGCGTCCACTTCGAGATGACCGGCCAGGACGTCACCGAATGCATCGGCGGCGCCCAGGCGATCAGCGACGAGACGCTGGGCGACCGCTACCACACCCACTGCGACCCGCGGCTGAACGCCAAGCAGTCGCTGGAGCTGGCCTTCCTGATCTCCGAGGCGCTGAAGGAAGAGCGCCTGGCCCGTCAGAACGGCGAGAACGACAAGGTGGCGGCGGCGTCCTAAAAGCCGCCGTCGCACCGGCCCGGATGGGCGCGCGCCGCGAACCGGCCGCGGGCGGCCCGGGGGCCGGGGCCCCAAAAATGGACGCCAGAAAGGAGGCGCGAAAGGGCGACCGGGGGGGGGGGGGGGACGCCCGCCCCCGCCGCAGGG
>ERZ1740062.15-NODE-15-length-146756-cov-7.247408_pt1 | contig 146756 bp, 140 predicted proteins | sample MGYA00581741_ERZ1740062 | MGnify/ENA primary metagenome ERZ1740062 (study PRJEB43018, sample SAMN04849747) | marine metagenome | isolation source: floating plastic debris | place: Pacific Ocean | collected 2008-09-01 | study: EMG produced TPA metagenomics...
AGACCCGCGGCGCCGGTCCGGTCTGACAGGGCTGGACCGGCGCCGTTTCTTGTGCCCTCCGCAACCGCTTAGGGCCGATCCGCAGGGAAGCCGCCGGCATGTCGCCCTTTGCCATCGTGATATCGCAGCTCGACCGCGCCTTGGCCCTGCTCGCCAAGGCGGTTGCCGTTCTCTCCGGCCTCTGCCTGGTGTTCCTGGTCGTCTCCTTCGGCTGGCTGGTGTTCGGCCGCTACGTGCTGAACGCGACGCCGACCTGGGTCGAACAGGTGGCCCTGCTGTTGATCGTCGTCATCACCTTTTTCTCCACCGCCACCAACGCGCGCAGCGGCAGCAACCTCAGCGTCGACATTCTGCCGCTGATGTTGCCCTGGCGCTGGCGCCGCTGGCTGCTGGCGCTGATCGACCTGACCCTGGCCGGCTTCGGCGGGCTGATGGCGCTGAAAGGCTACGACCTGACGCTGTTCGCCTGGACCACCAAGGTGCCGATGATCAACGTGCCGGAGGGCCTGCGCTCGCTGCCGCTGGTCGCCTGCGGCAGCCTGCTGGTGCTGTTCTGCGGCGTCACCGCGGTGAAGCGCTTCACCGCCGGCGCACCGGCCCCGCCGTTCGACACCGACCTCGACGCCGCCCCCGCGCCCGGCGCGACCGAACGCGGGGTCGAGTAACCGGCCATGGGTCTGCTTCTGCTTCTCGGGCTGTTCGCCCTCTGCGTCGTCATCGGCGTGCCGGTCGCCTTCGCGCTGGCGGTCGCCGCCATTGCCACCTTCGCCTATGAAGGCCTGCCGCTGCTGATCGGCTTCAAGCGCATCGTCTCCGGCATCTCGGTGTTCTCGCTGCTGGCCATCCCCTTCTTCATCTTCGCCGGCGAACTGATGCTGCGCGGCGGCATTGCCGCGCGCCTCATCAACCTCGCTGCGGCGGCGGTGGGCTGGATGAAGGGCGGCCTCGGCATCGTCAACGTCTTCGCCTCGATGCTGTTCGGCGGCATCTCCGGCTCGGCCGTCGCCGACGTCTCGGCGCTCGGCTCGCTGCTCATCCCGGTCATGAAGAAACGCGGCTTCGGCGCCGACTACGCGGTAAACGTCACCGTCACCTCCTCCATTGCCGGCATCATGATCCCGCCCAGCCACAACATGATCCTCTACGTGGTGGCCGCCGGCGGCGGCATCTCGGTCGCCAAGATGTTCGTCGCCGGCGTCATCCCCGGCATCTTCATGTGTTGCTGCCTGGGTATTGCCGCCTACTGGGTGGCGCGGCGCAAGAACTACCCTTCGGAGGCCTTTCCCGGCCTGACGGCACTGGTCGTCTCGGCGGTCGCCGCCATCCCCGGGCTGTTCACCGCCATCATCATCGTCGGCGGCGCCCTTTCCGGCGTCTTCACGGTGACCGAGTCCGGCGCCTTCGGTGTCATCTACGCCTTCGTGATCACCGCACTGGCCTACCGCAGCCTGTCGTTCAAGGACTTCTGCGCCGCCGTCGCCCAGTCGGTGCGCACCACCGCCATGGTGATGATCCTGGTCGGCAGCGCCACCGCCTTCGCCTATCTTCTGGCGCTCTACCGCGTGCCGGAACAGCTCACCGACCTGCTGCTGGCAATCTCCGACAACCCGATCGTCATCCTGCTGATTCTCAACGTGATGCTGCTGGTGCTCGGCATGATCATGGACATGGCGGCGCTGATCCTGATCTGTACGCCGATCTTCCTGCCGGTGGTGACCGCCTTTGGCATGGACCCGGTGCAGTTCGGCGTCATCCTGATGATGAACCTGGGGCTCGGGCTCTGCACGCCGCCGGTCGGCGCCTGCCTCTTCGTGGGCTGCGCCATCGGCAACGTGCCCATCGACAAGGCGGTCAGGACCATCTGGCCGTTCTACCTGGCGATCCTCTTTGCCCTGATGATCGTCACCTTCGTGCCTTCGGCCTCGCTGCTGCTGCCCAGCTTGCTACAATAGGGCGGTTACATTAGGACCTGCCTGAGACGGCGGGCGGCAGGCGCGCTAATCTTTCCCCTCCTGTTGCAGTTGGAGCCTTCGATGAAACGACTTCTGATCACCGGCGCGGCCGGCGGCCTCGGTTCCCTGGCACGCCGCCGCCTGACGGACCTGGCAGAGACCCTGCGGCTCTCGGATATCGCCGATCTGGGCGAGGCGGCGGCCCATGAGGAGATCCGCCCTTGCGAGCTGTCCGATTTCGCCCAGGCACAGGCGCTGGTCGAGGGTTGCGACGGCATCGTCCACTTCGGCGGCATCTCGGTGGAGAACACCTGGGAGAAGATCCTGCCGGCCAACATCGAAGGAACCTACAACCTCTATGAGGCGGCGCGGCAGAGCGGCGTGAAGCGCATCTTCTTCGCCAGTTCCAACCACGCCATCGGCTTCTACAAGCGCGAGACCCGCATCGACGCCACCGACCCGGTGCGTCCGGACAGCCTGTATGGCGTCTCCAAGTGTTTCGGCGAGGCGCTGGCGCGTTACTACTACGACAAGTACGGGGTGGAGACCGCGGTGGTGCGCATCGGCTCCTGCTTCCCCGAGCCCAAGGACCACCGCATGATGGCGACCTGGCTCAGCGAGGACGACCTGGTCTCCCTCATCGGCCGCGTGTTCGACGCCCCCAAGCTGGGCTACGTCACCGTGTTCGGCGCCTCCGACAACGAGGAGCAGTGGTGGGACAACCGCTGCGCCGGTTTCCTCGGCTGGCGCCCCAAGGACAGCTCCGAGCCATTCCGCGCGATGATCGACGCCAAATGCGAGAAACCGGAGTCCGAGGCGCCGGTGAACCGCTACCACGGCGGCGCCTTCGCCATCGCCCGGCTGGACTGATCTTCGATTCAGTTCGATTGCGGCAGCGGCGGGCTCTTGGCAGCGGCCACTGCATACTTCCCTGAGCCTTGTTTTTTAAGCTCTGTTGCCCAGTGTTTGCTTCGATAATCTTCCACAATTCGGTCAGCATCAGCCTTTGTGTTGATATCGACGATAAGCTCTAGTCCCTGAGGCATCGTTCCATCCCTTAGCTGCATCCGGCCAGACCGAGAGCTGCGCCGACCTGTCTTCGAGCGCCAGCACTCTCTTTGGTATTCATTAGGAAGATGATAGAGCTGGTAATTCCCAGCTTCTTCATCTCGGTATCTATCCGAGCTTCATTCTCGACATTGATGTCAGCGCCGCCGGGCTTCCAGAAGCTTCGGATGGATGCCGAACAGTTATCGTAACCATAGATTCCGGCTGCCGTTGAAATCTCATAGCCTGCAGTCATCTGTTCCTGCTGTGCCATCTGTCTGCGGATCACCTCAGAGCACACATCGATAAAGGCTTTCTTGAACTGTGCATCCCCTTTTGTATCGCCAGCGAGGAGTCCGCGCAGGCAGTAGTCGACCGTATCCTTGGTGAGGAACCAGGTGACCATGGTGTTGACAGCCGTGCTGACATGAGGCTGTACCGATGCGGCTTGCGGCAAGTTGACACTAACCGCGGGCCCGCCTGCCGAAACCTCGGCCTCTGCACTGCCGCTGCCACCGCCTCCACCATTCGGATCGGGCGACTGCCCTGTGGCGGCGTCGCCTCCGCCATCCGGATCCGGTGCTGTCGTCCCTTCATCCTGGGCTGCGCCTCCCGCAGATGGTTCGGGACTGGGACTCGGTGACGGTTGAGGAGCAGCACCCGCAGCCGGTCCATTCAGATTCACATTAGTGGTCGAATTGGGCCCGGTGCTTGGCGCAACCTTCACCGAGGTCGCGCCGCGTCCGGCCAGTTCTTCAATCGCCAGTAGCGTCACCATGGCATTGGCGTACTTGTTGGCGATCTGCTCGTAATAGGGCTTGTCGATAAGACCGTTCATGTAGGCCTCACACTGCCGATAGAGGCCGTCACGCAGCAGCTGGATGGTCGCGTTTCGCACGCCAAGTTGCGAGGCCGTCTCCTGCAAAGCGCTAGCCAGGGAGGCCTGTATCTGCTCGCCCGAGGGAAACAGACCGCCCGCCGAAGCGGCAAAGGTGCTGCTGATCGCCGAAAGCGCGTCCGGACTGGGTTCGGCGCAGACGATTACCTTGCGCCGACGATGATAGTCCTGCGGCGAAGTAAACGCGCCCGAGGCCGGCGCGGACAGTATCGCACGCTGCTTCGCATCGATGACGACGCTATTCGCCTGATCGTCCGGCTTCTCCACCTGATAGGTGCGGTAAATCGACGAGAAATTGGCGCCACAGCCGGTCAGCGTAATGACCAGGATGACAGAAGCTGAGATGTGAAAAATCCGGCGCATCGATCCCCCCATAGCGGGCGTGCTCACCGGCGTTCTGGTCTCTACCTGGCGCACCAAACAACGCCGCTACGGCGCCCGAGGTCAATCTTGTGCCCACCATCCCTGAGCGAGCGATCACTTCATATTTTTATCGCCATAGTAGTTAAGATCGGGCTCGACTGTGAAGCCTATTCGCCCGCCCTCCCCCTAATGCGCACAGCGGCCCGGCCTACCGCATTCCGCTGGCCCCCGGGGCGGCCGGCGTGGCATGGTGCGCGTCCTCACCTGAGCCTTTCGCCGGATTCCCGCCCCATGCCGTCCTCCGCCAGTCCTATCAAGGCGATTGCCTGGATGATTGGCTCGCTGCTGTCCTTTGCCGCCATGGCGGTATCGGTACGCGAGCTGACCGGGCAGATGCACGCCTTCGAGATGCTGTTCATCCGCAGCAGCCTGGGCATCCTCATTCTGCTGCCGATTCTCAGCCGCCGGAGCAAGGACGGCGGGGGCAGCGGCTGGCGCCAGATCCGCTTCACCTATCTGGCCGGCCACGGCCTGCGCAACGTCATCCACTTCACCGGACAGGTGATGTGGATTTTCGGCATCGCCCTGCTGCCGCTGGCTACTGTCATGGCGATCGAGTTCACCTCGCCCCTGTGGGCCGGCGCCCTGGCGGTGCTGTTCCTCGGCGAGCGCCTGAACCGCGGCCGCCTCGCCGCCTTCGCGCTGGGCTTCATCGGCATCCTGGTCATCGTGCGGCCCGGCGTGGCCGACGTCAGCGAGGGCGTCATCCTGATGCTGATCTGCGCCCTCTTCTTCGGCGCCACCGGGGCCACCACCAAGTGGCTGACCCGGCGCGAGACGGCGCTGGCGATCACCTTCTACATGGTGCTGATGCAGGCTGCCCTGGGCGCCATCGCGTCGATCTTCGTGTGGCAGCCGGTCCACCTGGAACACGTCCCCTGGCTGGCGCTGATGGCGGTGACCGGCCTGTCGGCCCACTACTGCCTGACCAGCGCGCTGGCCGCCGCCGACGCCACCTTCATCATGCCGCTGGACTTCCTGCGCCTGCCGGTGATGGCATTGGCCGGTTTCTTGCTCTATGCCGAGCCCTTCGCGCTGTGGACCCTGTTGGGCGCGGCGATCATCTTCTCCGGCAATTACTTCAGCCTGCGCTACGAGCACAAACGCGCCCGCCTGGAGATTCCAACAGCGGCACCGCCGCCGGGCAGCGGCCCGCTGGGCTAGACCGGCACCAATGTCTCTCTGGAACTATCGCCCGCCGGCCCGCGTTGAAGGGCGAGACGCGATGATATTTGTCGCAACCCACCACAGGAGACTGCGATGACTGACAAGAGAAAATTCTTTACCGCGCCGGCCTTGGCCATGGCTGCGGTCGTTGCGACCGGTCTGACCGCTGCCCCGGCGGCCCTGGATAGCCATGGGGCCCTGGGCCTGAACAGCGCCGCGGCCCAGACTGCCGGCAGCTACGAAAGCGCTTTCCAGATCCTCGGAACGACGGCCGATGAAATGCGCGCCGACGTCGATCAGGTGAGCGCCGATACGGCGTCCGGCCCGCTGGGCGTATACGAGCGGGCCATGCGCAACGGCAATCTCGACGCCGCCGCGCGCGTTCTGGCCCAGGCGTCGCACCGCCCGGTGACCGAGGCCCTGGTCCTGGATCTCAACAAGACCCTGGGTGTGGACACGAGCCTGAGCGCCGAACAGGTCGCCACAGCCGCGGCGGCACAACAGGATCCCAAGCGCATCACCATGGCGGCGCAGGCGAACGATCCCCTGCCCTTCGACCATACGACGCTGAACGTCCATAGCCGTCAGTTCGACGCCTACGAGGCGGCCGCGCGCAAGGGCAATCTGGACGCCGCCGCGAAGGCGTTCGCCCGGGCGACGGAACTGCCCGTCACCGAGAAGATGGTTCGTCAGGTGAACGATCAGCGCGGCATCCAGTCGCGCCTGTCGGTGCAGCAGGTCGCCAAGGCGGCCGTTGCCGAGCAGAAGCGCAACTAAGCGCAGGGCGCCTGGAAAGAGCGTAACGGACGCACTGCGTCCGGCACTGATGCTACGGCGGGACCTCGGTCCCGCCGTTTTTCTTGTCGGTTCCGCAACGTCGCGCTTCGCGCTAGAGCAAGGTCGCGCTTCGCGCTAGAAAGAGCGTTCCCCGGCAGCACAAGCGGAGCGCCCAGATGACCTACAGCACCCTCGATTACGAGCTCCGCGACGGCGTCGCCTGGATCACCTTTACCCGGCCCGAGCGGTTCAACGCCCTCGACCCGGCGATGGCGCGCGAACTCTGCGACGTCGCCAACCTGTGCAGCAGCGACCGGCGGGTGCGGGCGGCCGTGTTGACCGGCAGCGGCGAACAGGCCTTCTGCGCCGGCGGCGACGTCTCCGTGTTCGCCGACAATCTCGACACCATCGAGGTGCTGGTCAAGGAGATGACGACCTACCTGCACGCCGCGGTGTCGCGTTTCGCCCGCATGCGCGCGCCGCTGATTGCCGCGGTCAACAGCGTCGCCGCCGGGGCCGGCTTCAGCCTGGTCACCGGCTGCGACCTCGCCATCGCCGCCGAGGGCGCGACCTTCACCAGCGCCTATACCCGCATCGGCCTCACCCCCGACGGCAGTTCAACCTATTTCCTCAGCCGCCTCGTCGGCACGCGCCGCGCGGCAGAACTCTACCTCACCAACCGGGTGCTCTCGGCACCGGAAGCGCTCGACTGGGGCTTGGTGAACCGGGTGGTGCCGGCGGCCGACCTGCAGGGCACCGCCGGCCCCCAGGCCCGCCCGCTCGCCGACGGGCCGACGGCGGCCCACGGCGGGGTCAAGGCCCTGCTGCAGAGCGCCGCCACGGAGAGCCTGGAAACCCAGATGGAGCTGGAAAGCCGCGCCATCGCCGCCGCCGGCGCCAGTGCCGACGGCCAGGAGGGCATCCGCGCCTTTATCGCCAAACGCCGGCCCAAGTTCACCGGCCACTGAGCCGCCCCCCAGCCCCCCAGGGCCTCAGGTCCCCAGGCCCGATTTCCCGCCTTTCCGCCGGGTTCGCAACTTTGTCGCCGCCCCGGGCATCCCCGCCCTTGACCGTATCGATATTGCGAGTCATTCTCATTCTCATCAAACGAGCTCGCCCGAGGGACGCCGCCACGATGGATTCTGCCTTTTCCGCTTTAAATGGGTCCGCCTACCCTGCCCTGCCGCGCCCACGCGGTGCCGCCCCACGCTGCGTGGCCAACCTGGCCTTTTCCGAGATTCTGGTGATCTGGGCGCTGCGCCGCTACAGCAACTGCCGTCTGGGCGTCGAGGCGCGCGCCGCGATCATCGCGCCGGAGTTCTCCCGCGCCTTCGGGCTCGCCCGGCTGGAGGAGACACTGTCCGCCTTCGCGGCCCTGGCCGACAGCCTGACCCGGGCGGCGCGTCTGCCGCAGGCGTTGTCCGCCGTCGAAGACGACCGCATCAACGCGACCGAGGAAGCGGTGCTGTCGGCCCTGGCGGCGTTCCAGCGCGACGAGGCGGCGCAGGCGGAGTCACTCGGCGAGTGGTGTCTGCTGCCGGCCGGCCGCGCCGGCTTCATCGCCGGTGCCCGGCGCCTGGCCCTGACCATGCGCGAGGCCGGCCACATGATTCCCTACGAAGCGCCGCGGCGCCGCGCCCTGGGCCTAGACGGGGCGGCCGACAGCGACAGGCCGTTGCCGGCCGCCGGCGATCTGGCGGCGCTGCAGCCCAGCGAGCGCGGGCTGGTGACCGGCCTGCGCCTGTGGGTCGCCGCCTTCCGCCAGCAGGACGACTCGCTGGCCGTCGTGCGCAGCCACTTCGAGGAACAGTTCAACGCCTCGGACAGTCTGTGGGGCGATCGGCGCAGCGGCGGCGATGCCGGGCTCAGCCTGCATGCCATCCTGCGCAACACCACGCTGGCGGCGACGCGGCCGGTCGACGTGCACTGCCCGACCTGCCCCGCCCTGTCGCCCGACGAGGCCCGCCTGCTGGAAGCCGTCGCCTGGCTGCAGCGTGAGATCGCCGAGCCGGCGCAGACCGCCCTCGGTGACTGGTTGACCCCGGCGGCGCTGCGCCTGTCGCTCAGCCCGGCGCGCGGCCTCGCCCATGCCCTGCTGGCGGCGGAAGAGATCCTGCCGCTGCGCGACTGGGATTTCACGGCCCTGACGCCCGCCGCCGGCGCGGCGGCAGACGACGGTGCACCCGCGGAAGACCCGCAACCGCAAGCAGCCGGCACGGCGCCGACGCTGCACTGACGGCACCGACAGAAAAGCAAGAGGAGCAAACATCATGCTCGGCAGCGGCGATCGCGTGCCCCACGTCACCTTTTCCCTGCGCCACGACGGCCGCTGGATGGAGACGACTACCGACGCGCTGTTCAAGGGGCGCTCGGTCGTGGTCTTCGCGGTCCCCGGCGCTTTCTCGACCTCCTGTTCCGGGCGCCACCTGCCCGGCTACGTCGCCCTGGCCAAGAACATCAAGGCAATGGGTATCGACGAGATCTTCTGCATTGCCGTGAACGACGCCTTCGTGATGAACGCCTGGGCGCGCGACCAGGGAATCGAGGACGAAGTCACGCTGCTACCCGATGGCAACGGCACCTTCGCCCGCGCCATGGGTATGCTGACGGACAAGAGCCATCTGGGCTTCGGCCTGCGCACCTGGCGCTATTCCATGGTGGTGCGCGATGGCATCATTGACCGCATCTTCGTCGAAAATCCGAAAGGCGGCGACGATCCCTTCGAGGTGAGCGACGCCATCACCCTGCTGGACTACCTCGACAGCCAGTCGCTGCGTGCCGTTGCCGAATAGGCTTATCCGAGCTGCGCCGTCACCGTCACCGGCGGCGCGGCCCTCAGGGTCTGGTAGACCACGCAATAACGCTCCGTCAGTTTCAGCAGACTCGCCAGTTCCTCCGCGGAGAGGTCGCCGTCGATCTCGAAGCTGAGGCGGATATCGCGGAAGCCGACCGGCGCTTCCTTGTCCACCCCCAGCGTGCCCCTGAAATCCAGGTCGCCCTCGGCCTTGACCTTGGCATTGCGGATTTCCAGGGCGAGCGCCGTGGCCACGGCATTCAGGGTCACCCCGGCGCAGGCGACCAGCGCCTCCAGCAGCATATCCCCGGAACAGGCCTGCAGGCCGCTGCCGCCGGTCGCGGGATGCAGGCCGGCCTCGACCAGGGCGCGGCCGGTCGCGACGGAGCAGCTGAGCCCCTCGCCGATCGAGCCTTCGGCCTTCAGAGTGACGACGGCGGCTTCCGGGTCGTCCCGGTAGCGTGCCTTGATCGGGGCTTGCATCTGTTTCAGTTCAACCGCATCCATAGTGAACATCCTTGCGTTCCAGGGGTTTCATCTCCCATGGAAAGACTGCGAGGACGGCCGCCGGAAGGCAAGGTCGCCGCCTCTAACATTGACGTGAGCGGTCTTGAGCCATCTCAATGAGCGCCCGGCCAGCGGCGCTAGAGTAACGCAGCGTTGCCGAGTGCCAGCAGGAAAGGAAGCGGACTTGCCGGAAAAGGTGACATCGCAAGACCAGCCATCGACTCCGCGCCATGTCACCGAGGACCAGTCGGCGGTGCTGCGGTGGCTCGACGATCCAGCGGCCTATGGCCCCGGCATCCAGGACGTCGAACGCATCGACACTCACGGTGCCATCGTCTTCCTGGCCGGCGACCGCGCCTACAAGGTGAAGCGCGCCGTCGCCTATCCCTACATGGACTTCTCGACCCTGGAGAAGCGCCGTCGCATGTGCCTGCGCGAGCGCACGCTCAACCGGCGGACCGCGCCCGAGCTGTACCTGGACGTCGTCCCGGTGACGCAAAGCCCCGAAGGACTACGCCTGGGTGGCGACGGCGATCCCGTGGAGTGGGTGCTGGTCATGCGCCGCTTCGACCAGGACCGGCTGCTGAGCCGCCTGGCCGACGCCGACCGGCTGACGGCGGAATCCATCGGGGCGCTGGCCGACGCGGTCGCCCGCTTTCACGACACCGCCGAACCGCGGGCCGATGGGACCGGCGGCGCCGAGGCCATGCGCTGGGTCGTCAGCGAGAACGGCGAGGAATTCGCCGAGCGGACCGACATCTTCGACCCGGACGCGGCCCGGCGGCTGACCGAACGCGGCCTGGCGCAGCTCGACCGCCACGCCGCTCTGCTGGATGCCCGCGCCGCCGGCGGCAAGGTGCGGCTGTGCCACGGCGATCTGCACCTGCGCAACGTGGTGCTGCTGGATAGTGTGCCGACGCTGTTCGACGCTATCGAGTTCAACGACGCCATCGCCTGCATCGACGTGATCTACGACCTCGCCTTCCTGCTGATGGACCTCGACCACCGCGGCCTCAGAAGCTTCGCCAACCTGGTGCTGAACCGCTATCTGCAGCACCGCGACGAGAGCGACGCCCTGGCGCTGCTGCCGCTGTTCCTTTCCGCCCGCGCCGCCGTACGGGCCAAGGTCGCCGCCAGCCTGGAAGCGGTCGCCGGCGACGCAGCGGAAAAAGCAGCGCGGCAGGCCGAGGCGCTGGACTACTTCGGGCAGGCGCAGGCCTACCTGGACCCGCCGCCGCCGTGCCTGGTCGCCGTCGGTGGCCTGTCGGGCACCGGCAAGACGACCCTGGCCCGCGCGCTGGCGCCTGACCTGGGCGCCGCCCCGGGCGCCCTGCATCTGCGCAGCGACGTGCTGCGCAAGCAGTTGGCAGGCGTCGCCGAGCTGGATCGCCTGCCCCCCGCCGCCTACACGCCCGAAGCCAGCGCTGCGGTCTACACGGCGCTGGCGGAGCGCGCCCGGCAGGCGCTGGCTGCCGGCCAGGCGGTGGTCGCCGACGCGGTCTTCGCCAAGCCCGGGGAACGGGACGCCATCGCGCAGGTCGCCCGCGACGCCGGCGTCGCCTTCACGGGCCTCTGGCTGGAAGCCGACACCGCGGTCCTGAGCGCGCGTGTGACCGAACGTCGCGGCGATGCCTCCGACGCCACCGCCGCGGTGGTCGAACACCAGTTGACCTACGATCTCGGCAGCATCGACTGGCCGCGGATGTCGGCGGACCGGCCGCTCGCCGCCCTGCGCGCCGAGGCGACGGCCATTTTAGACGAATCCCTCTGATTCCTGGCCTCTTTGCCGCTTGTTAACGCGCCGCGTGCTATTCCGCGCAGCGTCCCTTGCAGGCGGACCGGCCCACGCCACCCGTCCTCCAAAAGACACAACATTCGGGCGTGCATCAGCCGTTTGAACCCGGCATAAGCCCTGGCCGACAAACGGGAAAGGGGAACGATTCCCGCTTTCGTCCGTAGACAACACAGAGACCAACAGCCAAGAAAAGGCAAAAGCACGATGACTCCCGATCCGATCCCCGATGAAGACGACCGCAAGCAGGCCGGCGCCGCCAAGCGCTGGGCCCAGGGGGACCTCTCGGCCCTCGCCCGGGAGCTGGTCGACAAGGTCGGTATCGACGGGGCCATGCGCTACTGCCGCAGCCTGGGCTGGGGCGGCGTTCTCCACCAGATCGAGGTCCTAAGGTCGCAGCGCTCCTAGGACGCGGAACCACTGGGGCTGGCGCCGCTGGGCTTTCCCCCCACCGCTTCCAAAGCACAGCATCACGCCGAACGGTCTCGACGGCAGCGGTGTGGACGCCTTTGCCGATCTCGTCGATCAGGCCAAAGTGACCGTCGACATCTTGTAGAGCGGCAGCCCTTTCGGGGCAGCGGCCTCCACTTCGGGCTACCCCCTCTGCCCGGCTTGCGGGCGTACGGCGGCGGGCGCAGAGTGGTCGTCACGTCGACCTTCGATGCCCATATCGAACACCTTCATCGGCGTGTCCTTATTTGCCTGACACTCCCTGTTTCGACGACTTCCCCGGTGCCACGGCGCCGGGGATTTTCTTTTCCCGGCCCGTTCCGGTCAATCGAGCAGGAAGCCGTTGCCGAGGGGATCGCCCGCTTCCAGGGTAAAGCGGGCCTCGCCATGGTAGTGAGCCTCGCCGGAAACCTCGGCGACGATGGCGCGGTAGGGCCCGGCGCGGGTCTCCGCCACCGCAGTGCCGGTGAAGCGGGAACCGACGATGCTTTCGAAGCGCCGCGGCCGGTCGAGGCCAATCTCCCCACGGGTCCACTGAAGCGCCAGGCGTGCGGCGACGCCGGACCCGGTCGGACTGCGGTCGACCTGGCGCCCGGCGAAGACGCAGACGTTGCGCGTCGGCGCGTCGTCGTCGGCGTCGGCGTCGCGCCCATCGGTGAAGATCGTACCGTAGAGAAAGGCAAGGTCGTCGTCATCGGGATGACTGAGCTTCACCTGCGCGGCGGCCGCCCGGGTGATCGCCGCACCGGCGTCGGCCAACTGGCGTGCGGGCGTTGCGTGTACGTCGAGACCGATGCTGTCCGCCGCCAAGATGGCGTAGTAGGCGCCGCCGTAAGCGACGTCGAGCAGCACCGGCCCCCATTCGGCGGTGTCGACCATGACCTCGCGCGCGAAAACGAAGGAGGGTACCGAGCGGAAACGCACGGCGCCGCTCTTGCGCCCCGCCTCACCACTGCTCACCGACACCAGCGCGCGCACCAGGCCGCAGGGCGCCTGGATGACGACCTCGGTTTCCGGTTCCTGCGCCGCGACGAGGCCGGAATCCACCGCCCAGCGGCCAAGCGCCATGATGGCGTGGCCGCACATGGTGGAATAGCCCTCGCCATGCAAAAACAGCACCGCCAGGTCCGCCGCCGGATCGTCGGGCTCGACCAGCACGGCGCCGTACATGTCCGCATGGCCGCGCGGCTCGTGCATCAGCAGGCGCCGGAAGGCATCGTGATGGGCCAGCGCGTCGCGCCGCTTGTCCAGCAGGCGCCGCCCGGCCAGCTTCGGGTAGCCAGAGGTGACGATCCGCAGCGGCTCGCCGCCGGTGTGCATCTCGATGGTGGTGACTTCGAAGGCGCCGGCCAGAAAAGGCGTGGAGGCCATGGATTTTACGGCTCGACGGCGACCGGCTCCACGGCGATGGGCGGATCGTAGAAGCCGACCTTGCGGCTCGCCTCGCCCGGCAGAGGAGCGGCATGACAGTCGACGGTGCCGAGGGTGCGGTAGCACGGCCGCTCGGCATAGGTGAGGGTCGGAAATGGTTCGGCACAGCCTGTCAGCAGCAGCCCCGCCAACAACGGCGCCGCCAGCACAAAGGCGCCGCTCCGAGTCAGATATCGCCTCTCCACCGTCATCCCTCCTTCTTGCCAGGATTATCGAGCGGTTCCCCTGAACAGCATAGCCCAATCAGGGTAACGAGAGGCAAGGACGGAAAGCGAAGCGCGGGCGGCCGCCCCCAAAAATGAGTGAGGCGCCCCGCCCATCTGCGCGGTGCGCCTCACCCTCCCCCCCAGAGCCGTCTCCCAGACAGCGACTGAATGGCCCTGAAACAGGGCATCCCAGGAGATCTCCCCCCGAAGATCTCGCCTGGAGGTTTCGCTGGAGACCTAAATCGCCAGGTACTGGTGGCGCAGGTCCTCGTCGTCGAGCACCGTCTGGGCGGTGCCGTCGAATACCACCTGGCCCATGTCCAGGATGATCGCCCGGTCGGCCAGTTGCAGCGCCGCGACGGCGTTCTGCTCGACAATGATGGTGGTCAGGCCAAGGGACTTGATCTCCTCGACGATCTTCTCGATCTCCTGGACGATCACCGGCGCGAGCCCCTCGTAGGGCTCGTCGAGCAGCAGCAGTTTCACGTCGCGGGCCAGGGTGCGGGCCACGGCCAGCATCTGCTGCTCGCCGCCGGACAGGGTGATGCCCTCCTGCTTGCGGCGCTCGGCCAGGCGGGGGAAATGCTCGAACAGGCGCTCGATGGTCCAGCCGTGCGGCTCCTCGATCTGCGCCAGGCGGAGGTTTTCCTCAACCGTCAGGCCGGGAATGATGCGGCGGTCTTCGGGCACCAGACCCACACCGACGCGGGCGGCCTGATAGGCCTGCATCTCGTGCAACGGCTTGTGGTCCAGCCATACTTCGCCGTGGGTCAGGTGCGGCTCAGCCAGGCGCGCGATGGTGCGCAGGGTCGAGGTCTTGCCGGCGCCGTTGCGCCCCAGCAGGGCGACGATCTCGCCCTCGTGCACGTTGAAGCTGACGTCCTGCACGATATAGCTTTCGCCGTAATAGGCCTTGAGGCCCCAGGCGGAAAAGTAGGCCGGCTGCGCGGCGGCACGCGAGGCCAGCGCCGCCGACTGGAATTCGCTGACTGCGCTCATAGGTGGGCTCCTCCCAGATAGGCGTCGCGCACGCGCTGGTCACCCTTGATCTCCTGCGGTGCGCCCTCGGCGATGATGGTGCCCTGAGCCATCACCGAAATGCGGTGCGCCAGCGAGAACACCACGTGCATGTCGTGTTCGATGACGATCTTGGTGATCTTACGTTCGCCGATGCGCTTCAACAGTTCAATGGTGTCGTTGGTGTCACCGCGCGACATGCCGGCGGTGGGCTCGTCAAGCAGCAGCAGCTTGGGGTCCTGCACCAGGCACATCGCCAGCTCCAGGCGCCGCTTGTCGCCGCGCGACAGGTAGTCGGCCTTCATGTCCTTCTTCTCGATCAGACCCACATCCTCCAGCAGATGCTCGGCCTTCTCGGTGATCTCCGCCTGGCCGTCGACGCGGCCCCAGGCGTTCATACGGAACGCGCCGTCGCGCTTGGCCAGCGTCGGGATCTGCATGTTCTCCAGCAGCGATAGGTCGCCGAAGATCTCCGGCGTCTGGAACACGCGGCAGCCCCCCGCCTGGTTGATCTGGTGCGGCGCGAGGCCCAGCAGCGATGTACCGTTGAAATTCACGCTGCCGGTATCGGGTTCGAGACGCCCGACGAAGCAGTTCAACAGGGTCGACTTGCCGGCGCCGTTCGGCCCGATGATGGCGTGGACGTGCCCTTCCTCGACGGTCAGGTTGACGTCGTTGAGGGCGCGCAGGCCGGCGAAACTCTTGCTGACGTTCTTGACTTGCAGAATGCTCATGGCCGTCGCCTCACTCAGCGCTGTGCGGCTGCTGCACCGCTGAAGATGACTTGCCGCCGCCGGAGCTGCGCCGGAACAGATTGACCACTCGGCCAAAGCCTTCGATCACGCCTCCGGGCATGAAGATGACGATCAGCATGAAGACCGCACCCAGCGTCAGGTGCCAGCCCTCACCGACGAAGAGGCTGAGAACGCCGGCAATGGGGTCGGCCAGCCACTCGGGCAGGAAGCTGAAGAAATTCTCCAGCGTGCGGGCGTTGAACGACGAGAAGATGTTCTCGAAGTACTTGATGATGCCGGCACCCAGAACCGGGCCCAGCAGCGTGCCGGCGCCCCCCAGGATGGTCATCAGCACCACCTCGCCAGAGGCCGTCCACTGCATCCGCTCGGCACCGGCCAGCGGGTCGGTCGCCGCCATTAGCGAGCCGGCCAGCCCGGCGTACATGCCGGAGATGATAAAGGCCGTCAGGGCGTAAGGCCGCGTGTGGACGCCGATGTAGTTCAGGCGACTCTGATTCGACTTGATGGCGATCAGCATCATGCCGAAAGGCGAGCGGGCGATGCGCAGGGCCACGATGAAACCGATGATCAGCAGCACGGCACAGACGTAGAAGCCGCTGTAGCCGAACATCCCCAACCCGAAGAGGTTGGCGTTCGGCAGGCCGGCCTCCCGCACCACACCGAACATGCCGTCGACAATCCGCGGGTCGGTCTGGCTAAGCTGCAGGCCGGTTTCGCCATTGGTGATCGGCGTCAGGACCGAATAGGCCAGATTGTAGGACATCTGTGCAAAGGCCAGCGTCAGGATCGAGAAGTAGATGCCGCTGCGCCGCAGGCTGACATAGCCGATCAGCGCCGCGAAGAGCCCGGCCAGCAGAGTGCCGAAAAGGATCGCCGGGATGACGTTCATGGTGAACAGCTTGAACGACCACACCGCGGCATAGGATCCGACGCCCAGGAAGGCGGCGTGACCGAAAGAAAGATAGCCGGTCAGCCCGAAGAGGATGTTGAAGCCGATGGCGAAGAGCCCGAAGATCGCGAACTTCTGCATCAGATCGGGATAGGACGCGCCGACCGGGGCCAGCCAGATCGGCATGGTCAGCACCGCGATGCTGAAGGCGGCGATCAGGAAGAGGTCCTGCCGTGCGTTCGATGACTGCATGTCAGCTCTCCATCACGCCTTTGCGGCCCATCAGGCCACGCGGACGAACCAGCAGGATTATCACGGCCACCAGATAGATGATGATCTGGTCGATGCCGGGCAGGATGCTCTTGATCTCGTTCATCGAGGCGAAGGACTGCAGGATACCCAGCATGAAGCCGGCCAGCACGGCACCGGGCAGCGAGCCCATGCCGCCGACCACGACGACGACGAAGGACAGCACCAGGAAGTCCATGCCCATATGATAGTCGGGCGGCAGGATCGGCGTGTACATCACGCCGGCCAGGCCGGCGACCACCGCGGCGATGCCGAAGACGATGGTGAAGCGGCGCTCGATGTTGATACCCAGCAGGCCGACGGTCTCGCGGTCCTGCATGCCCGCGCGCACCACCATGCCGAAGGTGGTGAACTGCAGGAAGGCGAAGACCATGCCGATGATGGCCACCGAAAAGGCGAGATAGACCAGGCGCCACCAGGGATAGACCACCGCGTCGCCAAGGCCGAACAGCGCGCCGATCGCGGCGGAGCCGGCGACGATCTCGGGCGCCGGCGTCGGAATCGGGTTGGCGCCGAAAATCGCCTTGACGATTTCCTGCAACACGATCGCCAGACCGAAGGTCACGAGGATCTGTTCTGCGTGGCTGCGTTTGTAGAAATGGCGGATCAGACCGCGTTCCATGATCAGGCCGATCAACAGCATGACCGGAATGGCCAGGATGATGGCCAGCGGCACCGAATAGTCGATGATGGCATCGCCGGAATCGCCGAACCAGATATTCAGGTAGGGCACTTCCTTGTAAGCATCGAAGAAGGTGATGCTCTCATCCTTCACCTGCTTGGACAAGGTCAGCAGCTTCTGCAGCGACACCGCGCAGAAGGCGCCCAGCATGAAGATCGCACCGTGAGCGAAATTGACGACGCCCAAAGTGCCGAAGATCAGTGTCAGGCCGAGTGCGATGAGGGCGTAAGCGCCGCCCTTGTCGAGCCCGTTCAGAATTTGCAGAAGGATTGCATCCATGCGACTCACCCAGCGTCTTGTCCCCTCTCCGACGGGCAGCTGTCAGAGAGGGGAACAAGATACAGCGAATGCCGGTTGCCACAAGGGCAACCGGCACCCGCAATTCAAAGGACCTTAAACCTCGTAGGGGCCGAGTTCGCCGCCGAAGATGGACGGATCGTACTCGACCTGGCTGCGCGGCACTTCCTTGACGACCTCGAGAAGGTCGAACTGGCTGGAGGGATTCTCCTTACCACGCACCACCAGGACGCTCTTGAAGCACTGGTGATCGGCGGCGCGGTATTCGGTCGGGCCGTTGCCCATGCCGTCGAAGTTGAAGCCTTCCAGGGTCTTGATGACTTCCGGCGGATAGAAGGTGCCGGCGGTCTCGCAGGCGTTGGCGTAGAGCAGCGCCTGGACGTAGCAAGTGTGCGCGGCCTGGGACGGCGGGAAGCCGTATTCCTGACCGAAGGACTTCACGAAGGCCTGGGAGCCGGCATCCTGCAGCGACCAGTGCCAGTTGGTGGACCCGAGGATCCCCTTGATGTTGTCGCCGGCACCCTGCGCCATGAGGCGGGAGAACAGCGGCACGACGATCTCGAACTTCTTGCCGTTGACCATCTTGTCACGCAGGCCGAACTGAACGGCCTGGGTCAGCGAGTTGACCATATCCTTGCCGTAGTGGTTCAGGATCAGCACGTCGGCGCCGGAATTCAGCACCGGCGTGATGTACTGCGAGAAGTCACCGGCGCCCAGCGGCGTGCGGACCGCGGCAACGGTCTCCCAACCCATTTCCTCGGTGGTGTTCTTCATCGACTCTTCCTGGGTCCAGCCCCAGGTGTAGTCGGCGGTCAGGTGATAGGCCTTGCGGTCCGTGCCCATCTCTTCCTTCAGCACCGGGCCCAGCGCGCGGCCGGACATGTAGGCGTTGAAGAAGTGGCGGAAGCCGTAGCGCCGCTTGTCCTTGCCGGTGGTGTCGTTGGAGTGGGTCAGGCCGCACATGAAGACGACGCCCAGTTCCTGGGCCAGCGACTGCACGGCGACGGCGACACCGGAGGACGAGCCGCCGGAGAACATGATGACGCCGTCCTTCTCGATCATGCGCTTGGCAGAGGCGCGCGCGGCATCCGACTTGGTCTGGGTGTCGCCGGTCACGTAGGTGACCTTCTTGCCCAGCAGGCCGTTACCCGTCAGGGCCTTCGGCGTCATGGTGTTCAGCATGCCGCCGTCACCCTCGCCGTTGATGTGCTTCACGGCCAGCTGATAGGCGCGCAATTCGTCGGCACCCTCGTCGGCGTAGGCGCCGGTCTGCGGCACGTTGAAGCCGAACGGCACCGTCGCGCTGCTGCCCGGGTTGTTGCGGAAGTCGGCGCCGAAAGCGTGGCGCATGAAGAACGTCGGCGTGGCGAGCGCGCCGCCGAGCGCCGCGCCGCCCTTCAGCACGGTGCGGCGATTGAAGCCGTTGGGGAACTTGACCATAGATTTCCTCCGGTTTGTTTTTCTTGGGTGGCCCGACAGACGGTTCCGGCGGGCGGTGCGCGAGGCAAGCGCGCAGGTTTTCCGTAAAGAGAAGTACCGGAAATCAGTCAATTGGACAATAACTGCTTGTTATAAATAAGATTTTCTGTAAAAATCATCTTCTACTAAAAGGCGATTTAGTCAAAAGTTTACATTGCGGCGCACAAGATGCCGCGAATTGAGAGACTTACCGCATGGCCAAGGTCCTGATCGGCCTGAAGATCCGCGAACGCCGCAAGGAGATCGGCCTGACCCAGACCGAGCTGGCTGCGCGGCTCGGCATCTCGGTGTCCTATCTGAACCTTATCGAGCACAATAAGCGCAGCATCGGCGGCCGCCTGCTGAAGCAGGTCGCCGACGAACTGAGTGTCGGGCTGGAGGTGCTGGACGGCGCCACCGAACGCCGCCTGGCCAGCGACCTCCACGACGTGCTGACAGATCCCCTTTTCGACCAGATCCGCCTCGACCCCCAGGGCATCGGCGAGCTGGTCGGCCGCCATCCCGGCTGGGCCCAGGCGCTGGTGACGCTGCACCGCGCGTTCCTCGACCGCTCCCAGGCAATGCACGCCCTTGCCGACCGGCTCAACCAGGACCCCTTCCTCGGCGATGCCATCCACCGCATCCTGACCAACATCTCGGCGATCCGCTCGATCTCCGAGATCCTGACCTCGGTCGACGATGTCGATGCCGAGCAGCAGCGCCGCTTCCACAGCATCCTGTCGGAAGAAAGCGCGCGGCTGTCCAGCGCCGCCCAGGGCCTCTCGACCTTTTTCGACAAGGCCCACACGGCGACCCGATCGACCACCCCGGCCGAGGAAGTCGACGACTTCGTGCTGGAAAACCACAACTACTTCCCGTCCCTGGAGGCAGCGGCGGAGGCGCTGCGCGCAGAGCTGGGCATGCCGATACGCCAGCTGGAGGATCGCCTGCTGGAAAAGCTCGCCACCGATCATCTTCTGCGTGTCAGCCGCGTCGGCCCCGAGGAGGAGCGCCAACTTTCGGCGCGCGAGCCGCTGCGCTACAGCCAGCACGGCAAGCGCCTCATCCTGCTGGACAGCGCGCCTCCGGCAACCCGCCGCTTCGCCGCCGCCCGCCTTCTGGCGCGGCTCGATTTCGGCGCCGAGATCGAGGCCATCATCGCCGCCAGCACCAGCCTGACCACCCCGGCGGCGCGCGAGCGTGCGGCCATCGCGCTACAGTCCTACTGCGCCGGCGCCACGCTGATGCCTTACGACCGCTTCCTGGACGACGCCGTCAAGGCGCGCTACGATGTCGACCTGCTGCGCCGCACCTACGGGGCCAGCGTCGAGCAGGTCTGCCATCGCCTGGTGACCCTGCACCGTCCGGGCCGCGAGGGGGTCCCCTTCGCCTTCATGCGCTCCGACCCCGCCGGCTTCGTGACCAAGCGCTTTCCGCTGCCCAACCTACCGCTGCCCCGCTACGGCGGCGCCTGCCCGCTGTGGGCGGTCTACCAGGCCTTCCAGACGCCGGAGACGGTGGTGCGCCAGCTGGCCGAGTTCCCCAGCGGCGAGCGCTTCCTGTTCGTCGCCCGCGCGGTCATGAAGAGCGAGACCGGCTACGGTCAGCCGCGCCCGCTGCTTTCCATCATGCTGGCCTGTGATGCCCTCTATGCCGACCAGACGGTCTACGGCGACCGCCTGGACCTCTCGGCCGGCGCTCCGGCGGACCGCGTGGGCGCGACCTGCCGGCTTTGCGCACGCAACGATTGCCCGCAGCGCCAGGAAGATGTGATCATCAAGCAGCAGGCCCTCGGCGGCGCATGAGGGCGGGCGCGCGGCACGGTCCGGCCTGGCCCGCCTACGGCGAGTGGGGACCCTCCTGGCCTACCAAGAGCTCCGCGTGCTAAGGGATGCCTGCAAACAATAAAGCCGGCGCCAGGAAGGCACCGGCACAGAACGGGGAAATGGTCTCGATGCGGGTTTTGATCGTCGAGGACGAGCCGAATATCGTCGAATCGCTGAGCTTCGTGTTCAGCCGTGAAGGCTGGCAGGTTGCCGCCGCCCTGGACGGCGACACCGCGATCGAGCGGCTGCTGAGCGCGCCGCCCGACATCCTGGTGCTCGACGTCATGCTGCCGCCGCACAGCGGCTTCGAGGTCCTGAAGCGGGTGCGCAGCGAAGCCAGCCTGAAGCATCTGCCAGTCATCGTGCTGACCGCCAAGGGCCAGGAGAAGGACCGTCACACGGCGCTACGCCTGGGCGCTGACGCCTTCATCACCAAGCCGTTCTCCAACCGTGACATCGTACAGCAGGTGCGCGATCTGGCGGCCAGCAGGCAGGGCGCCGGCGGCGCGGAAAGCTGACGGCATCGGCGCCTGGCGCTTTCTATCCCTTCGGCCCGAACAGCAGCCAGATAATGAAACCCAGCAGCGGCAGGATCAGGATCAGCACGATCCAGAACACCTTGGCGCCGGTAGAGGCGCGGCTCTGCACCGTCTTCACGATGGCCCAGATGTTCGCGATAAGCAGCAGTAGGCCAAACAGGCCGCCGACTTCGATTCCCATGTTCACGCCTCTTTCCGCAGAATTGCCATCCCTGCTTATGGCATGATGCCGGCCGGCGGGAAAGGCTTCCAGGATCCGAAGGGGCGTTCGGAGGGGATAGTTCCCTGGGCCCTGCACCGCCGGCCGACATCAAGCGGGAAAATCGGTGCCAGTTACTCGCCGGCCGGTTACTCGCCGGCCAGTTACTTCCCGGCGATCACCGCGCGCAGCATCCATATGGCCTGCTCATGGAATTCCATACGGTCGGTCAGCATGCCGGCGGTCACTGCGTCGTGCAGCCCTTCGGCAAGGATGGTCGCTTCGCGCAGGCGCCGCACGATGCTTTCGTGATCGGCCACCAGGTTCTCCACCATCTCCTCGGCCGAGGCATTGCCGGTGTCCTCGGCGATCTGCGCCAGGGCGATCATTTCGGTGATGCTGGACGGTGCAGGATGACCAAGGGCGCGAATGCGCTCCGCCAGATCATCGATCGCCTCGAAGAGATTCTGGTACTGCTCTTCCGTCAGGCGATGCAGCGAAACGAACAGCGGGCCGACCACGTTCCAGTGATAGCCGTGGGTCTTCACCATCAGCAGGTAGGTGTCGGCCAGCACACCGCTCAAGTTACTGGCGAGACGCTTGCGGTACTCGATTCCCGTTTCCGGATTTTCGACATCGGCTTTCATCTGCAACACTGAATCGGACATGTTTCTCCTTATCTCGCGGTTGGTCCTGTGGGAATAACAGCCGGGATCGGGATTCGTTCCAAGTTCGGTGAGGCGACGGCGCCCCCTGTCTCCAGGGAGGGTTTCTAAAGCGCCTGCAGTGATTTTGCGGCGTCTGCGGCCAAAGACTGCGCAGCCGCTTTCTCGTCGTCGCGCAACGGCGCACTGTGAGCCGTCTCCGCCTGTTGACGAACCAGATTTTCCTGTTCGCGGCAATCGGCCACCAGCGCGTCCCAGCCTTCGTTATCGAAGGCCGCCCGAGCCCGCGCCAGGGCGGTCTGCAGCAGGTTGCGCTCTTCCGGGGGGCCGGCGGGGATATCGTCCTCGGCGATCATGCGCGCGCCGAAAAAATCGGCATCGGCGCGGCGCCGCTCGGCGAGCTCCTGCAGCGCTTTAGCCCGCGGATCTTCCGCCATCAGCTCGGCCGCCAGGGCGGCGTGGCTCTCCGAACCCCTGCAGGCCTCGACCAAGTCGTGAAGGGCCACCAGCCGTTCGTCACGCAGAATGCTCACGGGTCTTTTCCTTTCTCGGCCGCAGGCTTGGATCCAGGCTTGGACGCAGTCTCGGGACGTGGCGGCGCGAAAACCTCGACCGCGCCCGGCGCCACTTCGATGACAACGGGTGTCTTGCCATCCAGTTCCCCGTCGACATCCACCTCACGCGGCCGTCGGGTGCGCAGTTCGACCCGCTTGGCCCACTTCACCTCGGCCTCGGACGTCCGGCGCAGCCAACCGAAACGCAGCGCCGGCAGCATCCACAGCATGGCCAGCAGACCGGTCGGACGCAGATAGTAGACCCGCAGCCAGCCGTCGTCGATTTCCGCCTCGGCGTCTATGGTCATGCCACCGCCGTAGTGGACGCCGTTGCCGACGGCGACCTGCATGCAGCGGCAGCGCAGCGTCTCGCCGTCGATGACGAGTTCCACCTTGAACGGCCGATGCGCCTGAAAGGCGTTCCACGCACTGACCGGATAGCTCAGCACACCGAAGCGCCGTTTGCGTTCGCCCTCGTGCTCACGCACCACCTCGGCGCTGAGCCCGATGCTGGCAACGTTGAAGAACGGCCGGTTGTCGATCAGGCCGAGGTCGATGCGCCGGCTCTCTCCCGCCGTGATAACATCCGCCGCCGCAACCGGATCGAAGGGGATGCCAAGGGTGCGGGCCAGGTCGTTGGCCGTGCCCAGCGGCAGCAGACCGAAGGGACGCTCGATATCCCGCAAAGCCGGGGCGGCGGCATTCAGGGTACCGTCGCCGCCACCCAGGATCACGGTCGCCGGGCCGCTGCCGCGGATACGGCCACGCAAGTCGTCGACCGAATCCGGTGTCTCATGGGTAACCGTGAAGCCGCCCTCTTCCAGGCGCGCAATGGCCGGCGCCAGATTGCTGTCCGCACCGCCGCTCTTCTTATTGGTCAGCAGCAGGGCCGGGCGGCGATCTGGCGGCAAGGGCTTTAACTCCCGTTTCGGTTCTGGCTTCTGTATCGGGCCGTGAACATAGCGACGGCACCGCGCATCTCGATCCCGACGTCATCGAACGCAGCCGTGAGGATTTCCCGCAGCCCTTCCAGATCGTCTTCGGCGTTTCCAAAAATGCCGCGGCCATTGTAGAAGCCCATCACCCGCCGGCCGAGCGCATTGTGTGGCACGCCACGGCCCAGGATGGTGGCACCGAATACCCGGGCACCGTCCCTCAGCAGCGGCTTCAAGTTGGTAAAAGCCGCCGCCTTACGGGACAGGGGCCCGGGCAGACAGTGCAACAGATAGGTAATACCGAGAGAATCGAAAGGTTCCCCAGGCGGGCCATTGGGCGGCAGGTCAAAGGGCTCCAGAACGTTGGCGCAGAAGCTTTCCGGGCGATAGCGGGCAACCCGCGCGGCCGCCGCTTCGAGGCAAAGGGGATTGAGGTCGAGCAGGCCGAGGCGCGGCTGCGCCACCGGAAAGCGGCAGCGGTCGAGGAAGTAGCCCGTGGCCACGCCAGCGTCCAGGTGGTTGCTGCTGACGTTGGCGTCGTAGAGCGCCAGCAGTTCGGCGGTCGGGCAGCGCCACAGGAAGCGGTTGGAAAAGCTCAGCACCACCGCGTCATAGAGCTTCAGCGTGCGCGCGGTATAGACCGCCTGCCCGGCCCAGGCGTCGGCGGACTGCGCCTGTGCGGTCATTCCGAGGCCTTGATATCGACCACCACGCGACCACGCACCCGGCCTTTCAGGATGTCGCCGGCCAGCGCCGGCAGGTCGGCCAGGGTCGTGTCGTGGATCATGCCATCCAGCTTGTCCATGGGCAGATCACGCGCCAGCCTCTCCCAAGCCGTCTTGCGCTCTTCCGGCGGACACATCACCGAATCGATACCCAGCAGGTTCACGCCGCGCAGCAGAAAAGGGATCACCGTGGTCTCCAGCTTGTTGCCGCCGGCCAGACCCACCGCCGCGACGGAACCCCGGTAGGCGATCTGCGGCAGCACGCAGGCCAGCGTCGCGCCGCCCACGGAATCGACACAGCCCTGCCACCGCTCCCTGTCGAGCGGCCGCCCGCTCGGCTCGGCGATCTCGGCACGGTCGACGATCGTGGTGGCGCCCAGGTCCTTCAGGTAGCCATGGGTTTCCGGCCGCCCGGTAGAGGCCGCCACCGAATAGCCGAGCTTGTGCAGTAACGCGGTCGCGACCGAGCCGACGCCGCCGGCCGCACCGGTCACCAGAACTTCTCCTTTGTCCGGGGCCACGCCATGCTTTTCCAGCGCCATGACGGCCAGCATGGCGGTGAAGCCCGCCGTGCCGATGGCCATGGCGCGCTTGGTCGTCAGGCCCTTCGGCAGCGGCACCAGCCAGTCGGCCTTCACCCGGGCCTTTTCGGCGTAGCCGCCCCAGTGCTGCTCGCCGACCCGCCAGCCGGTGAGGACCACCTTATCGCCCGGCTTGTAGGCCGGATCGCTGCTGGCCTCCACCGTGCCGGCGAAATCGACGCCGGGCACGTGGGGATAGCTGCGCACCAGCCGTCCCAGGCCGCTCAGGACCATGCCGTCCTTGTAGTTTAGGGTCGAATATTCCACGGCGACGGTGACCTCGCCCTCCGGCAACGCGGAGTCGTCCAACTCGGCGAAGCGGCTTGTCACCTTGCCGTCGCTCTCCTCCAGCAGGATCGCCTTGAACATCTTCAGTCTCCCTGATTTTTTGAAATAGGCCCTAGGCCGGGATCCATTCCTGCAGGACCAGTTCCAGGGTGATACAGATGGGATTGGCACCGGGCCGGAAGCGCCCACCGTAGACCTGCGCCTTGCCGTCGGCGATGGTGCCGCGCAGATCGGCCTGCGGCCTGCCCGCCGCATCGGGCCGCACTTCACCGGCCAGCGTCAAGATTTCGATGCCGGGCCCCGGCACCTGGATCGTCCTGTCGCCGGCCTCCAGCACCGCATCCACCAGGCTGCCGACCGCCGAGCGCACCAGCGCGTGGGCCAGGCCGTGCTCGCGGCAGGCCGCCTCGACCGCCGTCACCAGATCTTCATTTGGGCGCAAGCGGATCACGGCGATGCGCCCCAGCGTGCCTTCCTCAACCTGCGCCACCGCGCTCATGCTGAAATCCTTTGCGGCTGGAACAACGGATAGTTGGTTTCACTGTCGTAGCAGGCGGCGAAAGCGGCTTCGCGCAGAGGTGTGGCCAACGCCACGGCGCCGCCGTCCCCCAGCAGCACGTCGCCCGGCGGCAAATGGCCGCCGTGCAGCCTGCCCGCCGCGTCGACCACCACCGCATGGCAATGCAGCAGCGTATCGCCGTCCGGACCGGGCCCGAGAATGCCGTTGGCACCCAGCAGCGTTACCGGTCCCTCCAGCCAGGTCGGCGCGCCGTAGGTGGCGACCCGCTGGCCGCTCGGGTCTTCGGCGCCGGTCAGATAGGCCATGCGCGCGATCTCGGCGGCGACCACCTGCACCGCGGCATGGGCAATACCGCGCGCGGCCAACGCCGCTACAATGCCGCGCAGAAGGTCCTGCCCACCGGCAAGCTGCACCCGCAGGTCGGTCGCCGGCGCCGCCCATTCCAGCAGGCGGCGCGGCTGCAAGGGATCGCCGGGCTGAACCAGGGTCCTCATTGGGCGGCCACCTCGGCAAGGTCGCCGCGGGCATAGAGCTCGTTGCGGATCAGGTGCTTGGGCACCTTGCCGTAGCCCGACTTCGGCAGTTCGTCCCAGAAGAAGACGCGGCGCGGCTGCTTGTAGCGCGCCAGTTTGTCCTGCAGGAAGGCGAGCAGGTCGTCCGCCGTTGCCCTCTGCCCGGCGTCCAGCACCACCACCGCGACGCCGGTCTCGCCCCACTCCGGATCGGGCACACCCAGCACCGCCACTTCCGCCACCGCCGGATGGGTCAGCAGCACCTCCTCGGCCTCGCGCGGATAGACGTTGGAGCCGCCGGAGATGTACATGTCCGAGGCCCGTCCGGTGATGGTGAGGAACCCCTTGTGGTCCAGGCGCCCGAGATCGCCGGTGTGGAACCAGCCGTCTTTCAGCGCCTTGGCGTTGGCCTCCGGGTTGTCGTGGTAGCCGGCGAAAACCGCCGGGCCGCGCACGCAGATCTCGCCCTGCTCCCCGCTGGCGAGGCGCTTGCCCTCGGCGTCCTTGATGGCGATCTCCATGCCGGTGCGCGCGTAACCGCAGGACCCCAGCGGCATCTCGTCGTCGTCCAGGCTGTGCGCCTCGCGCGGCAGCACCGTGATGTTGCCGGTCACCTCGCCCAGGCCGTAATACTGCACGATGACCTTGCCGAGCTTCTGCAGCGCCGCCTTCTGGTCGGCGCGGTACATCGGCGCGCCGGCATAGATGACGTAGCGCAGCGACGAATGGTCGACGCGGTCGACGGCGGGATGACGCACCATGCGGGTCAGGATGGTCGGCACGGTGAACATGTTGGTGATGCGGTGCTGCTCCACCAGGCGCCAGATCTCTTCCTCGTCGAACTTCTCGCCCGCCGTCAGCACCGACTTGGCGCCCCGCGCCACCTGCGACAGCACATGCACGCCGGCACCGTGGCTGAGCGGCGCCACCACCAGGGAGGCATCGCCCCAATGCGTAGTGCCGGGCATCAGGTCGGCCAGATGGTTGTTGGTGACGAAGGCGAGCTGACCATGGGTCAGCACCGCCGCCTTGGGACGTCCGGTGGTGCCCGAGGTGTAGAAGAACCAGCAGGGATCCGCGTAATCGACCTCCGCCGGCTCAACCACATCGCCGTTGCCTTCGGCGATCAGATTCTCGAAGGACTCTTCATCCGCGCGGGCCTTGCCGATGGCAACGGTCAGGCGCAAGGCGCCGGAGGCGGCGCGCACCGCGTCGGCGTGCTGCGGGAAGCTGTCGTCGTAGAGCATTGCCTTGGCGCCCGACGACGTCGCGATATAGGCGACTTCGGGCGGCGTCAGGCGGTAGTTGGTCGGCACCCAGATGGCACCCAGGGTGAAAGCCGCCCAGAGGCTCTCGAACATCTGGTTGGAGTTCTTCGCCTGCACCAGGATGGCGTCGCCCTTGCCGAACCCGCGCCGCCGCAGTGCCGCCACCAGGGCATCGACGCGGGCCGCGGTCTGGCCCCAGGTCCAGGACCGTTCGCCCCACACCAGAGAGGGGGCGTCCGGCAGGCGCCTTGCCGTGTCCGACAGCAGGCGCCCCAGGTTCATCACGTTACCCATATCCTCGGCCCTTTTGCCCGCCTTAGCGGCGCAGGGGTTCCAGGATCGAAACGTAGTTGGCGACGGCGGCGCCGCCCATGTTGAAAATGCCGCCCAGCTTGGCGTCCTTCACCTGGATGTCGCCGGCCGTGCCGGTCAGCTGCATGGCGCTCAGCACGTGCATGGAAACGCCGGTGGCGCCGACCGGGTGGCCCTTGGCCTTCAGACCGCCGGAGGGATTGACCGGCAGCTTGCCGTCCTTCTCGGTCCAGCCCTCGGCGATGGCGCGGGCGCCCTGGCCGCGCTTGGTCAGGCCCATGGCCTCATATTCCAGCAGCTCGGCGATGGTGAAGCAGTCGTGGGTCTCGACGAAGCTCAAGTCGTTGAGCGTCGTGCCGGCGGCTTCCAGCGCCTGGCCCCAGGCCTGCTCGCAGCCCTCGAACAAGGTGATGTCGCGCTTGCTCATGGGCAGGAAGTCGTTGACCTGCTGGGCGGCCCGGAACACCACGGCCTTCTTCATGGCCAGCGCGGTCTCCACGTCGGTCAGCACCAGCGCGGCGGCGCCGTCGGAAACCAGCGAGCAGTCGGTGCGCTTCAGCGGGCCGGCCACCATCGGGTTCTTGTCGGAGACGTTGCGGCAGAAGTCGTAGCCCAGATCCTTGCGCATCTGCGCCAGCGGATTGCCGACGCCGTTCTTGTGGTTCTTGGCGGCGATGGCGGCCAGCGCGTCGGACTGGTCGCCGTGCTTCTGGAAATACTGCTGGGCGATCAGACCGAAAACACCGGCGAAGCCGCCTTCGATCTCGCCGTCCTCCTTCAGGTAGGAAGCCTTCAGCAGGGTGTTGCCGATCTCCTCGCCGGAAATGCCGGTCATCTTCTCGACGCCGACCACCAGCACGAAGCGGGCCTGCTTGGCGGCAATAGCGCGCAGGCCCTGGTAGACCGCGGCGGAGCCGGAAGCGCAGGCGTTCTCCACCCGGGTCGCCGGCTTGAAGCGCAGCCGTTCATCGGATTGCAGCACCAGGGAGGACGGGAAAGCCTGGCGCGAGAAGCCCTCGTTGAAATGACCGACGAAGATCTCATCGACCTCGTCCGGGCCGATCCCGGCGTCTTCCAGCGCCTGGAGGGCGACCTTGCCGACCAGCGATTCGACGTCGTCGTTCTCGTGCTTGCCGAAGGGCGTGTGGCTCCAGCCGACGATGCAGGCGGTCATGTCTTCGTCTCCCTTGGGCAGACTCTGCCCCTCTGTTCCATAGAGGATTTCTCGTGCCGGAGAGTAGCAAAGCCACCCGCGTCCGTACAGGCGCCGCAAAGCCCCGAATTTCGGCGGCAAATCCGCCAGTATCCTGGGAGAAATCCGTCGCCCCCGTGCCTTTGTTCCCGTGCTTTTGTTGGGGTCCGGACCGGTAATCGCTGGCCCCGGCGGAACGATCCGGCTAGGACTGCATTATCGGTGCGGCGCGCAGCAGGATCGGGGATAAACTTGGGCTTTTTCAGAGGCAGGAAAACACCGGCGGTCGCCGTGGCGCTCGCCTTCGGCGTGCTGGCACTGGCAAGCCCGGCGCCGGCCGCCGCCCAGGAAGGCCCAACGCCGGATCCGGCAACCGACGCGGCGCCCGACCCGACATCCGAGATGGCGCCCGAAAAGGGCCCGGACCCCGCCTGGATCGTCACCACCCAGTTCAGCAACGACTTGTTCGGCGGTTCCGATCGCCATTTCACCCACGGCACCCGCTTCAGTGCCCTGTCGCCCGACGATACCGTCCCCGACTTCATTGAGCGGGCGGCCAAGGCACTGCCACTGTTCCCGCAGGACGGCAAGCTGCGCGTCACCTACAGCCTGGGCCAGGAGATCTTCACGCCGGAAGACATCGAGCAGCGCAGCCTCATCGAGGACGACCGGCCCTACGCCGGCTGGACCTATCTGGGGGTCGGCCTGGTATCGGAGAACGGCGACCGCCTGGACAACCTGGAACTGAACGTCGGCATGATCGGGCCGGCCTCGCTGGCCGACAAGACGCAGACCGAATACCACAAGCTGATCGGCGTGACGGTGCCGGAAGGCTGGGACAATCAACTGCACAACGAGCCGGGCGTGGTGCTGTACTACGAGCGCAAGTGGCGCAACCTCTTGGGGGTCAAGCTCACCGACCTGCCGGTGCTCAACAACCTCGGCGTCGACGTGACGCCGCACGTCGGCGGCGCGCTGGGTAACGTTTATACCTATGCCGCCGGCGGCCTCACCCTACGCCTCGGTGAGGACCTGCCCGACGACTACGGCCCGCCGCGCCTGCGGCCCGCACTGCCCGGTTCCGACTACTTCCGGCCGAATGACTGGTTCGGCTGGTATTTCTTCGCCGGCGCCGAAGGCCGCCTGGTGGCGCGCAACATCTTCCTGGACGGCAATACCTTCCAGGACAGCCACAGCGTCGACAAGTATCCGATGGTGTTGGACGTGCAGGCAGGCCTCGCCATCATGCTGGGCGAGCGCGTGCGCCTGGCCTACACCCACCTGTGGCGCACCAGGGAGTTCCGCGAGCAGAAGGACCCCGATCAGTACGGCACGCTGAGCCTGTCGGTGCGATTCTGAGGGAAGTGCCGGCAAAATATCGCGGCGATTCTTCAGGACGCCCAACACCCTAAGTTGTACTCTCGAAATTTGGCACTGCCTTTCAGGTGCACTCTCTTTCGATCAGGAGGGTTTCGAGATGACCTACAAAGCCACCACCAGCGATACCCTTACGATACCCCTCACCGTAGAGCGCTTCGTCGGCAAAAGTCGGTCGACGCCAGGCAATGTCGGCGTCTGCCTGTCCGGCGGCGGCTCTCGCGCCCTCTCCGCCGGCATGGGGCAGTTGCGGGCCCTCAATCACCTGACCGTGAAAAAGGGTGGCCCTTCGCTGCTCAGCCAGGTGAAGGCCTTCTCCACCGTCTCCGGCGGCTCCTGGCTCGGCGTCAGCTTCGACTACCTTGGCGGCAAGACCAGCGACGCCGACTTTCTGAATGCCTACGTCGCCAATCCCCACGACCTGGTGCTCAGCAACGGCAGCAGCATCGGCGTGACACTGGACAAGCTGCCCGCCGGCAACATCGCCGCGCCGGTCACCTCGGTGCTGTTCTCGGTGCCCGCCCTGGCGGTGGAGGCCTACCTGCTGTGGAAGTTCATCGGCACGCCGGCCGACAGCCTGTGGCAGGTTCTCATGGGCCTGCATATCCTCAGTGAGCACGACCTCTACGCCCCGGCCGCCAATGCCCTGCCGACCTCGCTGTTCAGCTGGAACGCCGCCACCCTGAAGAAGGACGTAGTGACCCCCAACCCGTCGCTCGCCAAGGAGACCGCCCATCTGGTGGCCAGCGGCGCCGGGCGCGCGTCACGGCCGTTCATCGTCTGCAATACCGCCCTGTTCGTGAAAGAGGGCAAGACCCAGTTGCTGGCGCCGGTCCAGGCGACGCCGTTCTTCACCGGCGTCGTCGGCAGCCCCAACGCCGTTGACGCGAACGGCCGCAAGGTCGGTGGCGGCGGCGTCACCTCCTTTGCCTTTAATTCCGCTCTTCAGAAGGTCTCCGGCAACGCCGTTACGGTCGCGCAGGCACGCCAATGGTCCCTCACGGATATCGTCGGCTCCTCCAGCGCCGCTTTCGCCGGCCAGCTTCAGCAGATCCTCAACGACCCGCTCCTGCTGCTGAAATACCTCTGGGAGTATGCCGAGGAGATCTGGGCCTGGCTGAAGAAGCACCTGCCGAAGGCGTCCCTGGCGGCGGTCGACGACGCAAGAATCCGGTCTTTCGTCGCAGGGCCGACGCTGAGCGAAGTCGCTTCCGACACCGCCGCCTTCGATCCCGGGTCGCTGATTCCCGCCTATGACTACTGGCCGGTGCGCAAGGCAAAGCCCGAACCCAAGTTGAAGACGACCCGTTTCGCCGACGGCGGCAATCTGGAGAACACCGGCGTCGCCAGCCTGCTGGCCTACGGCGACATCGATTCCGTGATCGCCTTCGTCAACAGCGAAACAGCGATGACCAAGGGCAAGAAGGGCGTCATCGACCCGAAGACAGGCAAGAAAATTACGGGCACGGAAATCATCGTCGACGGCCAGTTGCCGCCGCTGTTCGGCTACCAGCCTTACGATCCCAAGAAGGGCTATGTCCCGTTCTGCGATGGATCGAGCTCATCCAACCTCTTCATGAGCAAGTCGCAGGTTTTCCCCGCCGGCGACTTCCCCGCTCTGCTGAAGGGCCTGTGGAAGAACAGCGGCGCCGGCAAGAACACCGCGCCGGCCAACTTCACGCAGCCGCTGCAGACGAAAAAGAACACCTGGTTCGGGGTCTCGAAACGAAAAGTCACCGTTCTCTGGGTCTACACCAATGCGGTCGAGACCTGGGCCTCCCTGCTGCGGCCCGAAGTCCGGAAAGTCGTTTCGTCGACGGCCGGCTTCCCCCATTACGGCACGCTCAACACCAACCTCTCCGCAGCCGAAGTCAACCTGCTGGCCAACCTCACCGCCTGGTGCGTCGGCGACGACAGCAACAGCCAGCCGTTCGTCGAGCTGTTTCAGTAAGCCGCTAGGCCACCGGCAGATGCCGGCGGCGGCGCAGCCCGGCATACAGCATGCCGTACAGGCTCAGCACGACGACGGCCATCGCCAAGACCTGGTAACTCTGCACGCCTTCGCCCAGGAAAACGATGGCGATCAGCATGGTCACCGCCGGCGCCGGGACCGTCACCGAACTCGCCACCGACACCTCGATGTGTCGGATGGCGTGGAACCACAGGATCAGTTCCAGGTAGTAGGCCAGCCCCATGACGAAGGCGGCCTTCTGGAAATCCAGGTTCGTCAGACCGGCTAACAGCGCCCCCGCCTCGCCGAAGGCCGCGTGAAGCAGCAACAGGCAGGCACCGGAAATCACCAAGCGGGAAACGGTCACTTGATTGGGCGTGATCGGCGTGGTGTCGAGCAGCCCTTTCAAGAGAATATGCGCGACGCTCCACAGCAGCGGGATACCCAGTGCGAAGACCGACCACCAGGAGATATCGGCGATCCGGAAGGTCCCTCCCGTTGCCAGATAGACCAGCGCCGCGATCATCAGCAGAATGCAGCCGACTTCCGCCGCCGACTTGCGCTTGCCGAGGAACAGCGCCTCCCACAGCGAGGCGAACAGCGGATAGGCCTGCAATGCGATGACCATGCTGACAGGCCCGGCCTTTTCGGCGGCAACGACGTACATATAGGTGGACAGACCGAACATCGCCCCGGTCGCCACGGCGATGGCCGCCGTGCGGCCGGTAGCGGCGGGGAGAACATCGGCCGCGACGCTCTGCCCACGCTTGCCGCGGCGCTCGATCAGATACAGCGGCAAGGCGCAGAGCAATTGCCAGACCGTCAGCCAGATGGCGAAGGTGAGGCCGTCTAAGCCGGCCGGGCGCGCGTTCGACAGGATTGGCATCGCCCCCAGCAGCAGCAGGCAGGCAAAAGCGAGCGCGATACCGATACGCGGCGAGGAAACCATCGGACATCCCTGCCCCCTCAAGGGGACGGCGGTGAAACCTACCCAGACCGCCTTGTTACGGGGGCAGGTAAATCCGGAGCAACACCGGGATTGTCACGGTATCAATTTGGCGGCGCCAATTTGGCTGGCGTTTCGTGTTCCAGCAGGTGCTTCTTGGTCTCGATGCCGCCGCCGAAGCCAGTGAGCGCACCACTCGACCCGATGACCCGGTGACAGGGGATGATGATCGGCAAGGGGTTGGCCCCATTGGCGGCGCCGACGGCACGGCTTGCCGTCGGCCTGCCGATCGCCTGGGCCAGCCAGGCGTAGCTGCGCGTCTCGCCAAAGGGGATCGTCCGCAGGGCCGTCCACACACTTTTCTGAAAGTCGGTCCCGGTCAGCACCAGCGGCAGGTCGAAGGACTGACGCCTGCCGGCGAAGTAATCGGCGAGCTGGCGTCCGGCCTCGGCAAGGGGCGCCTCGGCGAAGGGCGCGTCGGCACGCCGCCATGCCGGCTTCGGTCCGAAGGCCTTGTGGCCGGAGGGAAAGCTGAGGAAATGCAGCGCTTCCTCATCGCCGGCCAGCAGCAGACGCCCGACCGGGCTTTTCACGTAGGTGAAAGACAGGGCGGGATCAGGCATGGCTCGCGTGCAGCGCCTTCTGCTTGCGGAGGGCCGAGGGCGGACGGCCATAAAGGTCGGCGAAGGCCGCGTTGAAACGCCGGACACTGCCGAAGCCGGCCTGGAAGGCGATGTCGGTCATGGAGAGATCCGTATCGTTCAACAGGCACTTGGCGCGCTGCAGGCGCAGGGTCTTGGCGGTCTGGAGCGGCGAGGCGCCGACATGGCGTTCGAACAGCCGCGCCAGGTGGCGCGCGCCGACCCCCAATCGTTCCGCCAGCGCCTCGACGCTGTTGCCGTTGGGGGCGCCGTTGGGGGCGGCGTAGAGCGCACCGTAAGCGATAAAATTAAACACGCGCAAGACCATTACCAGGGTAACATTCCAAGCAACGCAAAAAGGAGCGGACTCCCGCCCGCAACCCAAGCAGGGCCCAAAACCAGCCCACAACGCCGCCGCCGCGCTGGGGTAGTAGCTGACGTTGCGGGTCAGCGGCTGCTTCACCGGGCAGACCGGTCGGCAATAGATCCCCGTGGTCCGGACGGCGGTGAAGAACAGGCCGTCGAAGGCCGGGTCGCGGCGCAGGCGGGCGTCGTTGCAGGTGTCGAAATCGAACATGGCGGGATTTTAGCAACCTCTGCGGCACGGGACGAGAGGCGCCAGAGGATCAGGTCCGAAAACGGCCAGTTCGGCGCGACCGCTCTATCCTTGAGGATCGGGCGCCGAACCTGGGTTCGGACCCGAGCCTGGGGTTGGAGCGGGATCGGGCTGGGTCTCCACCAACCCGCGGCGCTGATACCAGCTGCCGCTCAGGTCCGTGCGGAGATGAAAATAGTGCTCATCGAGGTAGTGGGCGATCTGCGGGCGCAGGCGAAAAATCTTCCGGTCCGCGGGTCCGACGAACACATAGGGAGCCTGCTGCTCATCGAGACTCTTCAGGAGGTCGTCGATCTGTTCGGGCAGATAGAATTCCCACGACGAGCCGCCGGTCCGGTGAGCGGCGGGACGGTTCGCAAACTCGTAGACCATCGCGTTGCCGACAACATAGATGGGACCGGGCAGCGCGTCCGGTGACCACAGGAAATCGACGCCGCGCCGAAGATGGCCATAGCGATCCGTCACGCCCACCTGGGACTGGTAGTCCTCGATGCTCCTGCCCGTGATGAAGACACTCGACAGCAGGGGCTGGGCCTTTCTCAGAAAGGGCTCGCCCAGACTGGCCGTCGTCGTCAGCGCCAGCACGCCCGCGAGCGCGGCATGGCGGACAACGCTCCGCGCGTCCACGCCCCCAAACCATTCGCTCAAGCGGTCGATGCCGAGAACGGCGAAGAAGCCTGCCGGAAACAGGAAGAGAAGCGTGTGGTACTGCCACCACGAGACCCGCTGCACCAGAAACAGGACGATCGCACCGACGAGCCAGGTGAACATCAGCGCACTCAGCAGGTCTCTATGCCGACGGACCCACTGGATGACGCCGCAAAGCGCGAAGAACGCCCAGGGCGCAAACAGGGAAAAGAAGAACGCAGCGGCGGTGACCAGCCGTGTCTTGCTGGCTTTCGGGGCGTACTCAAGGGCGCGCGTCGGATAGACGAAAGCGGTCCACAGCAGATCCTCCAGATGGCCCCAGCGCACATACAACAGGACGATGGCGCCCAGCACGATCGCCACCCCTGCAGAAGCCGGCACCACAGCGCGCAAGACAAGCACGACGAGCCCCGGACGATGCGCCTTGAGATGATAGGCGAGTGCGACCAGCCAAAGCGCCACGCAGAGCGGCGCCAGCAGCAGCTTGAACGCGACGACCACACCGGCGAGCAGCCCGCTGGCCAGGTACAAGGCCGGCATGGCCGTGGGATGGCGGTGCGCCCAGACCAGACAGAGCGCCAGCAGGAACAAGGGCAGCGATACGATGAATTCCAGCTGGGTCAGCTCGCTCTCGCCGGCGAAGCCGTAGTAGACGCCAATGGTCGCGACCGGCACCAGCGCGGACAGCCAGCGCTGCCGAAAGGCCCCCCGCAGCGTCACCATCAGAACCACGGCAAAGGCCAGCATCCAGAGCAGCTCGAGCAGATGGATGCCGAACTCGGAGAACCCGAAAAGGCGGCCCGCCAACAGGTAGAACCAGTAGAGCCCCGGCTGCTTGTTGTCCCAGTAGTCGGCATAGTAGATCGCCCCCTGGTCCATCAGCTTGGCGCCGTGGTAGACGATGGCCTCGTCGGGACCGAAGGGGTAATAGAGATTGACGGCCCCGAGCGCCGCGACGACGGCGAATGCGAAGCAATACACACAGGCTTCGAGAACCTGCGGGTATCGGCCGCTCGTGCCGTAGCTTATCCGATCATCAATCACTGCGAAGACCGTATTCCGGAATAAGCGGTTTCAAGGGCGGTGGCCTCGATCGGCCCAGCGGCACATCCTGACTCCCACCCTCCAGGATTGCCCTTTATAGCGCATAACTTCTTTCATCGAGACGCGGCCAATCACCCGGAGGACGCCTGAACCCTAGTCGCCGCCCTCGCGCGGCAGCGTCTCGCTGAAGCGCACCGGCCGTCCCGTCGGGCCGCCCAGCAATTCGCCGTCGCGCATGGCGACATGCCCGCGGATGATGGTGGCCATCGGCCAGCCGGTGATCGGCTTGCCCTCGAAGGGCGACCAGCCGCACTTGGACTGCAGCCAGTCGGGCTCGATGGTCTTCTTGGCCTTCAGGTCGACCAGGGTGAAGTCGCCGTCGTAACCGACGGCGATGCGGCCCTTGCCGGCGATGTTGTAGATGCGCTGGGCCCCCGCCGAGGTGAGGTCGACCAGGCGTTCCAGGGTCAGCTGACCGGCATTGAGATGATCGAGCAGCAACGGCAGCAGGGTCTGCACCCCGGGCATGCCGGAGGGCGAGCGCGGATAGGGCGCCTGCTTCTCCTCGCGGGTGTGCGGGGCGTGATCGGAGCCGACCACGTCGGCGATGCCCAGGCGCACCGCCTCCCACAGGGCGTCGCGGTGGCGCGCTTCGCGGATCGGCGGGTTCATCTGGGCGAAGCTGCCGTGCTCCTCGTAGCAGTAGGGCGCGGCCAACGTCAGGTGCTGCGGCGTCACCTCCATGGTGGCAATGTCCTTGGCGGCGGCCAGTAAGGGCACTTCCTCCGCCGTGGTGATGTGCAGCACATGGATGCGCCGCCCGGCCTCGCGCGCCAGGCGCAGCAGCCGCTTGGTCGAGCGCACCGCGGTTTCGACGTCGCGCCATTCCGGATGCTGGGAGACCTTGCCGCCGTCGCGGATCAGCTCGAAGCGCTCGCGCAGACGCGTCTCGTCTTCCGAATGCACGGCGATGCGCCGGCGGCCCGAACGCAACGCGGTGCGCAGCACCTCCTCTTCATCCACCAGCAGCGAGCCGGTCGATGAGCCCATGAAGATCTTCACGCCGCAGACGCCGGGCAGGCGCTCCAGCTCGGCCAGCTTGTCGGCATTCTCCGCCGCCGCACCCATGAAGAAGGCATGGTCACACCAGGCGCGCCCCTCGGCACGGGTCAGCTTGTCCTTCATCGCCGCCGCGTCGATGGTCGCCGGCGAGGTGTTGGGCATCTCGAAGACCGCGGTGACGCCGCCCATCACCGCCGCGCGGGTGCCGCTTTCCAGGTCTTCCTTGTGCTCCAGGCCGGGCTCGCGGAAATGCACCTGGGTATCGATGACGCCCGGCAGCACCGTCAGCCCCTTGGCGTCGATCACCTCGTCGGCGTGCGTCGCGTCCAGCGTGCCGATATCGGCGATCTTGCCGGCGGCGACCGCCACGTCGGCCTGGATGAGGCCGGAGGGGGTGAACACCTGCCCGCCGGTGATGATGAGATCCCAATCCTTCGCCATGGTCCGATACTTTCTCTGCGTAAAATCAGCTCTGGGTAAAATCGGCTCTGCATAAACTCAGGAGGCGGCCGCCTGCCGCGCGCCGAGCAGCCGGTCGAAAAGATCGAGGTAGCGCCGCACGGCGACAGCCTCGGTGAAGCCCTGCTCGAAGGCCGAGCGTCCGTTCTGCGCCAGCCGCTCGGCGGTCTGCGGGTCGTCGATCAGGCGCTGCAGCGCGGCACCCATGGCAACCGCATCGTCGATCGGCACCAGCAGGCCGTCCTCGTTGTCGGTCATCAGCCAGGACGGTCCCTGGCTGGCGGCGGCAACCATCGGCAGCCGGTGCATCCAGCCTTCCAGCACCACGCTGCCCAGCGGCTCGTGACGCGACGGCACGACGTAAAGATCGGCCGCGGCGAAGTACGGCGCCGCGTCGTGCTGCCAGCCGAGAAAACGCACCCGGCCGGCGATGCCGAGCTCGGCGGCCTGACGTTCCAGCGCCCCCCGCAGCGGCCCGTCGCCGGCCAGCCAGAGGTATGCCGCCGGCACCCGCGCCACGGCCTGCAGCAAGATGTCGAAGGCCTTGTTCTCATGCAGCCGACCCAGCGCGAAGATCAGCGGCGCGTCGGCGGGCGTGTCCAGGGTCGCGCGGTCGATCGGCGCGGTCGCGCCCTTGTCCTCGACGAAGTTGGGGATGACGTGCACGCAGCTCTCCGGAAAGCCGTGCTTCACGCAATGCGCCTTGATATCCGGGGTAATGCAGATCAGGTGGTCGCAGTTGCGGTAGTACTTCATGTTATAGTAGCCGCCGAGCCGCGCCAGGTGCAGGAAGTCGCCCTTGGGCAGCGCCGCCGAGGCGCGGTTCATGTAGGTCAGCGCCAGGTCGGGCCGGAAATCGGCAATCTCGCGCCGCAGGATCCTGCCGGTCTGGCGGTCGAAAAAGCCGCCGAATGGCGCCGTCACCGGCTCGATCCCGCCGCCACGCAGGACCTCAAGACTCTGGGGGTGCGGGCGGATTACCACGCGCTGTTCCACCCCCGCCCGCTTCAATGCCAGGCAGAGACGCAGGAAATGCATCTCGGCGCCGCCTTGCGGGGCGCCCGCCAGGGCCTGCAGCAAGCGCGGCATGGGACGGAGGAACTCCCTTGAACAACACCAGATGACGGTTTGGGCTGGCGGATCGGGGCGGCGGTTTCAGGCGGCGGGACGCGCCGGCAGCCCCGCCGCGCGCCGGGCCAGCACCCGGTTGCGGAACACGATCAGATACAAAAGGATGAAGAGGGATAAGTAAAGCTCCTGCACCTCGCTGGCATTGTAGAAAAGGACCCAATCCGCCAGGCCCGTGCCGTGCAGGCGCTCCCAGAACTTGCCGATTTCACCAATCACCGCAGTCGGCAGACAGACCAGCGGCGGCAGGAAAAGAGCAAACCGCCCCTGGCGGATAGCGGCGCGCCAGAGCGCCAGCAGCGGAATGATGATACCGCCGACGATAACGCCGATCTCCAGCAGGGTACGCGGCTTCTGGTCGAGCCAGGCCGAGGTGTTGTGCAGGTTCGTCTCGCCCTGGTCGTTGACCGCCTGCCAGCTCTCCGGCGTCAGCCAGCCGGCATAGTGCTGCCCCCAGCTCGCCTCTTCCCCGGCCATGTAGATGCTGCCCAGCAGGCCGAGGAAAATCCAGATCAAGACGAGGCGGTCGCGGCGCACTTCCGGCAGAGCGAGGATCCGCAGGCAGAGAACGGCGGAGATCAGCGGAATGATGAAATGCGTGATTTCCAGCAGGCCAGTTTCGCCGACCACATAGGCTATGTAGAAGTCCGGGTTGAGGTGCCAGCTGAGCGCCAAGACGGCGGCGGCGACCAGCGGCATCCAGAGATAGAGCAGCATGGGCAGCCGCTCGGCGCCCTGCAGACGCAACGTGGTTTGCGCCTCCGCGGCGCTGGCAATGGTATCGCTGGTGTGAGACATCGGGACCCGTTTCCACTGTGGACGCCGCGCCGGCCGCGCGACGCCACGTCAAGCGACACTATGACATTTGCATGAAAAATTTCAATCGCATGACAGGCGCAGCGGCTTTATGACCTTGCACCGGGGCCGGCGGGATTTATGGTTCTGACACCCCTGCCGACCCTCTTGGCGCCGCCGCGGAAATTCATGACCTCTTCTCTTCAGCGCATCCTCGTCATCAAGCTGTCGGCCTTCGGCGATTTCGTGCTGTCGATCGCCAGCTTCCAGGCGATACGCGCCCACCACCCGGAGGCCGAGATCACGCTGCTGACCACGGCACCGTTCCACCGTCTGGCGGAGGCCAGCGGCTGCTTCGACCGGGTATGGATCGACCGCCGCCCGGCCTGGTGGCAACCCGCGGGCTGGTTCGCCCTCCGGCAACTGCTGGCCGGCGGCGGCTTCCAGCGGGTCTACGACCTGCAACGCTCGGACCGCAGCGGCGCCTATTTCCGCCTGCTGCCGCGCCCCAAGCCGGAATGGGTCGGCGTGGTATCCGGCTGCTCGCACCGCTATCAGCCACCCCAGGACCGGGTGCTGCACATCTGCGACCGCGAGGCCCAGCAACTGGCGCTGGCCGGCGTGCCGGCGCCGGGGCTACCGGATATCTCCTTCCTCACCGCGGATCTGAGCGCCCTGGACCTGCCGGAGCGCTTCGCCCTGCTGGTGCCGGGCGGTTCGGCGCACCGTCCGGGCAAGCGCTGGCCGGCGGACAACTATGCCGCCCTCGCCCGCCACCTGCTGGACCACCACACCGTGCCGCTGCTGCTGGGCGCCGAGGCCGAACGCGCGGAGATCGCCGCCATCGCCGCCGCGGCGTCGGGCGCGCGCGATCTCTGCGGGCAGACCAGCCTGGAGGCGCTGGCCGCGCTGGGCCAGGCCGCGGCGCTGGCGGTCGGCAACGACACCGGGCCGATGCACCTGATCGCCGCGGCAGGCGCGCCTTCCCTGGTGCTCTATTCGCGGGAATCGGACCCGGCGAAGATCGCCCCGCGCGGCCCGTCGGTGCAAACCCTGCGGCGCGACAGCCTGGCCGATCTCAGCCTCGAAGACGTCCTGGCGGCTCTGCCGCCCTTCCGAAACGACGCGGCTTTGCCGCCTAGCCGGCGCGGTTGACCCAGGCCCACAGCCGGCGCGCTTCGGATTCCGCCGCCTCGACGGTAAGGCTTTCCATGAAGCACTGGCGAGCGGCGAAGTCGAAATCGGGCGCCCCGGTCAGTGCCTCGAAGCTTTCCGGCGTACGCACGAAGGACGCCTTTGGCCCCCAGGGGCGGTAGCGCGCCTCCGGGCTGGGCCCGAACAGGCCGAGGGTGGGCGTGCCCGCGGCGGCGGCCAGGTGCATCAGCCCGGAGTCGTTGCCGATGAAGAAGGCGGCCCGCTGCAGGCAGGCGGCGGCCACCAGCAGATCGCCGGAGCCGACTAGGTCGATGCCCCGCTCGCCCGCCGCCTGGAGGACCGGACGCGCCTGAAAGACCTCGTGCGGCGCCGCCACCACGGCGATGCGCCCGCCGGGCAGGATTCCGTCGGCGGCGGTCAGGCGCAGCGCCAGCTCAGCGAAGCGGTCGGCCGGCCAGGTCTTGCCCATCCAGTTGGCCGCCGGGGCCACCGCCAGCACCGGCGGGCCGTCCGGCAGCTTTTCCGCCGCCCGCGCCTTCACCGCCTCGGCGAGCCACAGGCGCGGCGCCGGCGGCGTCTCGGCCTTGATCAGGGCGCCGAGTTCCTCCACCCGGTGGCGTCCCGGCTGGCGCTTGCCGATGACGTAGCGCCGGCCCGCCGGCACCAGATAGGCGGTCGCCGAGCCACGCAGGTCGACGACAATGTCCCAGTACTTGAAGGCCGTGCGCCGCCACAGCTTGAGCCAGTGGCGGTTGTAGCTCTGCTTGTCGATGACGACGATGCGCTCCAGCCCCGGCACGGCGGCGAACAGCGGCGCCGAGAGCCGGCCGACCGCCACCGTCACCTTGATCCCCGGATTCTCGTCGATCAGGCGGCCGAGCACCCCGGTGGAAAGCACGGCATCGCCGATACGGGTCGCGGTGATGAACAGCAGGCGCATGAAAAATCCCCGGCGGAAAGGGCGTTGCCGCCTTATAGGGTGCGGCCGGCGGCTTGGCAAAGGTCCCCTGCCCCTTCGCCCAGCCTTGTGTCCCAGCCTTGCACTGGCGCGCTCAGGATGCCACCTCTAGGGGCTGGGATTAATGGTAGGGATCGACACAGTCATGGCGAAAGCGGCCGCTGTCATCTTGGCGCATCGCGGCGTCCTCAAGCTGGGCGGCGACGACCGGCGCAGCTTCCTGCAGGGCATCGTCTCCAACGACGTCGAGCGCGTCGCGCCGGAGACCGCGATCTGGACCGCCTTTCTGACGCCGCAGGGCAAGTTCCTCCACGAATTCTGCCTGGCAGAACAGAACGGGGCCTTCCTGCTCGACTGCGAGGCCGAACGCGCCGCCGACCTGGCGCGGCGCCTGAAACTCTACAAGCTGCGCGCCCAGGTGACGATCGAGCCGATGGACGATCTGGCCGTCGTCGCGCTGTTCGGCGAGGAGGCTCTGGCCCGGCTGGACCTGCCGGCAGAGCCGGGCTGGGCACGCCCCTTCGGCGAATCCGATGCCGCCGGCACCGGGGGCCTCGTCTTCGTCGATCCGCGTCTGGCCGGGCTGGGCGCCCGCGCGGTCCTGCCAAAGGCGACGGCGCAGCAGACCCTGGAACAGGCCGGCTTCGCTCCGGTAACGCTCGACGCCTACGACGCCCTGCGCATTGCCGCCGGCGTGCCCGACGGCAGCCGCGACCTGGAGGTCGAGAAGGCAACGCTGCTGGAAAGCGGCTTCGACGAGTTGCACGGCGTCGACTGGGACAAGGGCTGTTACATGGGCCAGGAACTGACCGCGCGCACCAAGTACCGCGGCCTGGTGAAGAAGCGCCTGGTTCCGGTGGAGATCGCCGGTCCGGCGCCGGAGCCCGGCACCGCGATCACCCGCGACGGCAAGGCGGCCGGCGAGTTGCGCTCGTCGGTCGGCCGCGATGGCGGCAGCCTGGGCCTGGCCCTGCTGCGGCTGGAGTCGCTGGACGACGGCGAGCCGCTGATGGCCGGCGATGCCGCCGTCACTCCGAAAAAGCCCGCCTGGGCGGATTTCTAGGCCGAAAGTCCCCTCACCCTCCCACTTACGCGAGCCCCTCCCTCTCCCCACCGTGAGAGAGGGTTGCAAAGGGTTCGTGCGGCGCGAGCCGCCCGTTACCCGAAGCCGGGTGAGGGGGAGCCGGGCCCAGAAGTGCCGGGCCCAGAACGCCGGGCCCAGAACGCCGGGAAGTATCAGTCGACGATAGCGGCGGCGAGGTCGGCGAGGCGCTCGTAGGGCGCGTCGCCGCGGTCCAGGTTCATGCGGCAGCCGAGCATCTCGGCCCGCTTCACGCCTTCGCGCCCGAAGCGCGTGGACAGCGCCTCGCGGAACCACAGCTTGGCATTGCTCAGCCGCCGGCTTTCCAACCGCCCGGCCTCGTCGAGCCAGTCGGCGTGGCGCTCCAGCGCGGCGATCAGCGGGGAAATGCCGGTGCCCTTCTGGGCCGAGACCGGCAGGATCGGCACGGTCCAGCCGTCGCGCCGGCGCTGATGGCTGAGGGCCGCGCGCAGGTCGGCCTGGGTGCGCTGCGCCGCCTCGCTGTCGGCCTTGGTCACCACCGCAAGATCGGGGATCTCCATGATGCCGGCCTTCATGAACTGCAGGGAATCGCCGGAACCCGGCTGCACGCAGAACACCACGGTATCCGCGACCCAGGCAACGTCAGTCTCCGACTGGCCGACGCCGACGGTCTCGATCAGCACGGTGTCGTAGACCGCGCGCATCAGCAGCATGCCGCCGACGGTGAGTTCGGCGAGGCCGCCCAGGCGGTCGCGTGCCGCCATCGAGCGCACGAAGACACCGCTGTCTTCCGGATCGGTGATCAGCCGCAGGCGGTCGCCCAGCAAGGCGCCGCCGGTCTGGCGCGACGACGGATCGACGGCGATGACCCCGACCGTCTGGCCGGCTTCGCGCAGCCGCGGGATGAGGGCGCCCAGCAGGGTCGACTTGCCGACTCCCGGCGGGCCGGTGACGCCGATCACGCGGCCGCGCGGCGCCGAATAGGCCGCGTCCAGCAGGCTGATGGTCTGGAGCGCGTCGGGAGAGGACTCCAGCACGGCCAGAGCCTCCGCCATGGCGGCCTTGCCGCCGTCGGTGAGCTCCTTGAGAGTCATGGTGCGCCCGAGTGTCATAGACTCAAGTTGGCCGCGTCTCGCCCGATGGGTCAAGCGCGAAGATGTTAAGAAAGCCAGCCGCAGGGCCGAAAAAACGGGGTTGAAGAGGCTTGATCTGCCTCAAGGCGTTCCCTACCTGGGGGATCTAAGGTCCTTCAATCGTCATCCAAAGACGTCCACATGTAACATTTGGAGGTTAGGAATGGCTCTCAAGGATTTGGCCCCCTGGCATCACGCCAAGGGAAGCAACACCCCCGCACTGACCGACCTGCACCGCGAGGTCGACCGCGTTTTCGACAGCTTCTGGGGCAGCCTCGGCGCGCCCGCGCTGTTCGGCGAGAACGGCGGCGGTATCGCCCTCGACGTGCGCGTCGACGCCACCGAAGACGACAAGGCCTACCACGTCACCGCCGAACTTCCCGGCATGAGCGAGGAGGACGTCGAGGTCACCTTCGCAGACAACACGCTGACGATTTCCGGTGAGAAGAAGGAAGAAAAGGAGGTCAAGGAGGAGAACGTTCACCGCCGCGAGCGCTCCTTCGGCAGCTTCCGCCGCGCCTTCACCCTGCCGTCCGAGGTCGACGAGGCGAAGATCGCCGCCACCTTCAAGGACGGCGTCATGACCATCGACCTGCCGAAATCGCAGACCGCACAGAAAAAGGCAAAGAAGATCACCATCTCGCGCGGGGAGTAGGCGTCAGGCTTCTCTCACCTCGTCGGAGACACGGGCCGTTCCTCCCAACGACTGTTGCGGGGAACGGCCCGCTTTATTTTCCGAAACAGCCTTTCCATCCTGCGCGGAAATCCCTCCGCACGTTAATCTTTGTTAAGCAATCCCGCGCGATACTGCGGCAGGAAACGACCCTGACATCGGAGGGGGATACCCCCATGACGTTCAAGCATCTGGTCTCGCAGGAAAATCCGGACGGCAAGCGCACCGAGGAAATCCTGACGGAGATCCGCGCCGAGATCCTCAGCCGCATGGCGAGCTATGGCGACGATCCGCGTCCCGAGGCCAAGGCGGTGATGGAGAACAACCTGAAGATCGCCCAGTTGCTGACCGACGCCATTCATCTGGCCGAAATCAATACCAACAAGCTGGCCGAAGTGATCTGAGGGAGAACGAACAATGCGCCGCAGCCAAATGAAACGCAGCCGCCGCCAGGGCTTGCAGCCGCAGCCCCGCCGGTGCGATGCTCGTCTGACCGATGAGCCAGTTACCCTCCGTCGCATCGCACTACGCCCGGGAAGGCGAGCTGACCGGCCGAATCCTTTCCGCGCTTACGGCCGCGGGTAAGGACCTCGACCGGCTTACCGCCGCCGACATCGCCCCCTACGACCAGTTCCACAGCCGCGGCCACAAGGCGACGGCCGAACTCGCCGAACTGCTGCGCCCGCAGCGCGGCCAGCTGGCGCTCGACCTCGGCTGCGGTATCGGCGGCCCGGCGCGCTGGCTGGCCAGCGAGCGCGGCTGCCAGGTGGTCGGCCTCGACCTCACCGAGGTCTACTGCCGCACCGCCAGTGAACTGAGCGCCCGCGTGCGCCTGGACAGGCAGACCCGCTTCATCTGCGCCGACGCCCTGCACCTGCCCTTCGCCGATGCCAGCTTCGACCTGGTGTGGACCCAGCACGCCGCCATGAACATCGCCGACAAGGCACGGCTGTACCGCGAAGTCGCCCGGGTGCTGAAGCCCGGCGGGCGCTTCGGCCTCTACGACGTCATGGCCGGGCCCAAGGACGGAGAGGAGGGCCTGCCCTACTTCCCGGTGCCCTGGTCGGACAGCGCCGCCTGGAGCCACCTGATGGCGCCCCAAGGGGTGCGCGAGGCGGTGCTCGCCACCGGCCTCAAGGAGCGCCACTGGCGCGACCTCACCGAGGACGCCAAGGCCTGGAGCGAGAAAGCCGTCGCCGCGCAGGCTTCCGCAAAAACGTCAACCGGCCCGGCCCTGATCCTCGGCCCCGCCTTCGCCGAGATGGTCGCCAACCTGCGCCGCAGCCTGTTCGAGGACCGCATCGCCATCGTCCAGGCGGTGTTCGACAAGGCAGGCTGAGGCCGGCCACCCCAAAGTCCTACCACTTCCTGGCAAAGGCGCCCCACTCCCGTGTCGTTGATGGGGGGCGACCACCAGCGTCAAATGGCGTCCTCGCGACCATTACCCACCGTCGCCACAAAAAGGGGGAACGCGCCATGGCCCTACCTGCAACGGTTACCCACCGCAACCTGCAACGCGGCGCCAGAGGCGCCGAAGCCGAGGTCCTGCAGGATCTGATGAACCGCATCGGCGCCCTGCTGGTCTGCGATGGCGATTTCGGGCCCGGCACCGAAGCGGCCGTGAAGGAAGCGCAGGACATCGCCGGCCTGCCGGTCACCGGCATTGCCGACGCGGCAACCTGGGACTGGCTGGAAAGCCAGCCGGAGCCCTCCGACGTCATCCCCACCGAAGCGGTCACCTTCATCGTCCGCGAGGAGGTTGGCAGCCGGAAATACTACGACCAGCACGTCGCCATCCCGCATTTTCCCGGCGTGGAAAGCGGCGTCACCATCGGCGTCGGATACGATCTGCGCTTTCAGGAACCGGCGGACTTCGAGGCCGACTGGGCCGGCATCCTGACGCCGTCGGAGATGGCGGCGCTGCGCCCGCATATCGGCCGCAAAGGCAGCGCCGAGGCCGTCGCGGCGTTACGGCAGCTACGCATCGCCTTTCCCGCCGCCTGGCAGGTCTTCGTGACGCGCGCGCTGCCGCGCGCCGTCGGTCAGACCGCAAACTGCTACGGCGGCCTCGAGGTCCTGCCGCCGCTGTGCCGCGGCGCCCTGGTCAGCCTGGTCTACAACCGCGGCACCAAGCTGAACGGCAGCTCGCGCCGGGAAATGAAGGCGATACACGACCACCTAGTCGACGGACGGCTGGACAAGGTGGCCGGTGAGATCGAGAGCATGAAACGCCTGTGGCCCGACAGCGAGGGCCTGCGCAAACGCCGTGACAAGGAAGCGGCCATGTGGCGCAAGGGGCTGGCCCAGGCCGGAGTCGCCTGAGAGCCTCCTCTCACCGCAACAGCCGCCATGCCCGGGACAGGCCCAGGGTCACAGGGAATCAAAAAGGCCCTCTCCGCGAAGAGAGGGCCTTTTTAGTCCATGCACAGTCATCACCCTGAAGAGGCCATCACCCTGAAGAGGGCGCGATGGCCTTACGCGTTCTTGCGCCCCAGCGCCGCCTGCGCGGCCGCCAGGCGGGCGATCGGCACGCGATAGGGCGAGCAGGACACGTAGTCGAGCGGCACGGTCTGACAGAAAGCGATGGAGGCCGGATCGCCGCCATGTTCGCCGCAGATGCCCAGCTTGATATCGGGACGCGTCGAGCGGCCGCGCTCGGCGCCGATCAGCATCAGTTCGCCGACGCCGTCGGGGTCGAGCGAGATGAAGGGATCCTGGTCGATCAGCCCGCGCTGCTCGTAGGCGCCGAGGAAGTTGCCGGCGTCGTCGCGCGACAGGCCGAAGGTGGTCTGCGTCAGGTCGTTGGTGCCGAAGGAGAAGAACTCGGCCCCCTCGGCGATCTCGGCCGCACGCAGGCAGGCCCGCGGCAGCTCGATCATGGTGCCGACCAGGTAGTTGATCTCGATGCCCTCTTCCTTGCGCACCGCCGTGGCCACCTTGTCGACCAGTTCGCGCAGGACCTCGAACTCCTTCTTCACCGAGATCAGCGGGATCATCACCTCGGGCACCACGGTATCGCCGGTTTCCTTCTCCACGGCAGCCACGGCCTGGAAGATGGCCCGGGCCTGCATTTCGTAGATTTCCGGATAGGTGATGCCCAGGCGGCAGCCGCGGTGGCCGAGCATGGGATTGGTCTCGACCAGCTTAAGCGAGCGCGCGCGCACATGCTCGACCGACACGCCGGAGGCCTTGGCGACCTCTTCCACCGCGGCGTCCTCGTGCGGCAGGAATTCGTGCAGCGGCGGATCGAGCAGCCGGATGGTGACCGGACGGCCGGCCATCTCCTTGAACAGCGCGATGAAATCCTCGCGCTGGTAAGGCAGCAGCTTGTCGAGCGCGCGGCGGCGCTGCTCGCTGGAGTCCGCCAGGATCATCTCCCGCATGGCGATGATGCGGTCTGAGTCGAAGAACATATGCTCGGTCCGGCACAGGCCGATGCCCTCGCAGCCGAACTTCACCGCCACCTTGGCCTCGGTCGGCGTATCGCAGTTCACGCGCACGCCCATGGTGCGGAACTTGTCGGCCCACTCCATGATCTTGGCAAAGTCGCCGGAGAGTTCCGGATGTACCGTCGCCACGGCGCCCTGCATGACCTCGCCGGTGGAACCGTCGAGGGTGATCATGTCGCCGGCGCGCAGTTCCAGATCGCGCACCCGCATGACGCCGCTCTTGTGGTCGATGCGCAGTTCACCGGCACCGGCGACGCAGGCGCGGCCCATCCCGCGCGCCACCACCGCCGCGTGGCTGGTCATGCCGCCGCGCGTCGTCAGGATTCCGGCGGCGGCGTGCATGCCGTGGATATCTTCCGGCGAGGTCTCGGTGCGGCAGAGGATGACGCGCTCGCCGTCGGCGGCCTGGGCTTCCGCCGCGTCGGCGGTGAATACGATCTTGCCCGAAGCGGCGCCCGGCGAGGCCGGCAGGCCGCGCGCGATCACCTTGCGCTCGGCCTTGGGGTCGAGCGTCGGGTGCAGCAACTGGTCGAGCGAGTTGGGGTCGAGGCGCTGGATCGCCTCGGCCTCGCTGATCAGGCCCTCACGCACCATGTCGACGGCGATCTTCAGGGCCGCCGGGGCGGTGCGCTTGCCGGTACGCGTCTGCAGCATGTAGAGCGTGCCGCGCTGCACCGTGAACTCGACGTCCTGCATGTCCTTGTAGTGATTCTCGAGGGTGTGACGCACCTCGTCGAGCTGTGCGAAGACCTCCGGCATGACCTCTTCCATCGCCGGCAGCTTGGAATGGTTCATCTCCTTGCCGCGCAGGGTCAGGTTCTGCGGCGTGCGGATGCCGGCCACCACGTCCTCGCCCTGGGCGTTCACCAGGAACTCGCCGTAGAAGGCGTTGTCGCCGGTCGAGGGATCGCGGGTGAAGGCAACGCCGGTGGCGCAGTCGTCACCCATGTTACCGAACACCATGGCCTGCAGGTTCACCGCGGTGCCCCACTCGGCAGGAATACCGTTCAGGCGGCGGTAGGTAATGGCGCGCTGGTTCATCCACGATCCGAAGACGGCGCCGATGGCGGCCCAGACCTGGTCCTTGGGATCCTGCGGGAAGGGCGTGCCGGTCTCCGCCAGCACCTTGGCCTTGAAGTCCTCGATGATCTTGGCCCAGTCGTCGGCCGTCATCTCGGTATCCAGCGTGTAGCCGCGGTCTTCCTTGGCCAGTTCGAGGATTTCCTCGAAGTGGTGATGGTCAACCTCCAGCACCACGTCACCGAACATCTGGATGAAGCGGCGGTAGCTGTCGTAGGCGAAGCGGCGGTCGCCGGCGGCTTTGGCCAGGCCCTCGACGGTATCGTCGTTGAGGCCCAGGTTGAGGACCGTGTCCATCATACCGGGCATCGAAGCACGGGCGCCGGAACGCACGGAAATCAGCAGCGGGTTCACGGTGTCGCCGAACTAGGCGCCGACCGTCTCCTCGCTCTTGGCCAGCGCGGCGGCGACCTGCTCGGTCAGGTCGTCGGGAGACTTGCGGTCGTTGGCATAAAAATAGGTGCAGACTTCAGTCGTAATGGTGAAGCCGGGCGGGACCGGCAGTCCCAGCGAAGACATCTCCGCCAGGTTGGCGCCCTTGCCGCCCAGCAGTTCCTTCATGTCGGCCCGGCCGTCGGCGGTGCCGCCACCGAAGCTGTACACCCATTTGCTCATCGTCTGCTTTCCGTTCCCTGCAGTTGTTTTATCGAGACGCGCCTGCTCAATACGGGCCGCTTTAACGCCGCCTCTTCACCTTAGCCCTCGATCTTGGAGAAATCCGCGACCTCCGCAAGCGTGGCGCCGATGGCGCTCAAAAGCTGCAGACGGTTTTCCCGCAAGACGGCATCCTCGGCATTCACCGTCACCTCGTCGAAGAAGGCATCGACCGGCTGGCGCAGGCGGGCCATGGCCGCCATGGCGGCGGTGAAGTCCTCGGAGCTTAACGCGTTTTGCGCGCCTTTGGATGCATCACCCAGATGTGAAAAAAGTGTCTTTTCTTCCGGCTGCTTAAGGGCCGCGCTTTGCACCGCGCCTTCATAAGCACGCTTATCTTTCTTTTCTTCGATCCGCACGATATTGGCGGCCCGGCGGAATGCCACCAGCAGGTTGGCGCCGTCGTCGCTGGCCAGGAAGGAGCCCAGTGCCTCGACCCGCGCCAGCAGACGCACCAGGTCGTCCTCGCCGCCGCGCGCCATCACCGCGGTGATGAGGTCGTGGCGCACCCCCTGGTCGCGCAGTACCACCTTCAGGCGCTCGCCGAAGAAGTCGAGCAGATCGCCCGCCACCGCAGCCGCCGTGACTCCGGTATATTCCGCCTGGGCTGCTGCGAAGACTTTCGTCAGTGGCAGGCGCAGCTTGTTCTCGACGATCAGGCGGATGACGCCCAGTGCCGCGCGGCGCAGCGCGTAGGGGTCCTTGGAGCCCGTCGGCTTCTCGTCGATCGCCCAGAAGCCGACGAGGGTATCGATCTTGTCGGCCAGGGCGACACAGACGCTGACCGGGGCCGAGGGACAAGCGTCGTTGGGACCCAGCGGCTGATAGTGCTGCGCGACCGCATCGGCCACCGCCGGCGTTTCGCCGTCGTTCAGCGCGTAGTAGCGGCCCATGATGCCCTGCAGCTCGGGAAACTCGCCGACCATGCCGGTGGTGAGGTCGGCCTTGGCCAGGCGCGCGGCGGAGCGCGCCTCGTCGCGGTCGGCGCCGGGCACGTATTTGCTGATCTCGGCGGCGAGACTTTCCAGGCGCGAGACCTTCTCCGCCACGGTGCCGAGCTTGGCGTGGAAGACGATGTCGTTCAGCGCCGGCACCCGAGAGGACAACGGATGCTGGCGGTCCTGGTCCCAGAAGAAACGCGCATCGGCCAGGCGCGCGCGCAGCACGCGCTCGTTGCCGGCGACGATGGTCTTGGCGCGGTCGCTGCCTTCCGGCGCCTCCATGTTGGCGACCACCAGGAAGCGGTCGGCCAGGCTGCCGTCGGCGTTCTCCGTGGAGAAGTATTTCTGATGGCTGCGCATGGAGGTCGACAGCACTTCGCCCGGCAGGTCCATGAAGCCGGCCTCGATGCGGCCCATCAGCACCTGCGGCCATTCGACGAGGCCGGTCACCTCGTCCAGCAGGCCGGCATCGGCCTTCACCGTGACGCCGGCACCCTGGGCCAAGGCCGCGGCCTGCTGTTCGATGACCTTGCGGCGCTCGGCCGGGTCGAGCACGACCTTGGCGTTGCTGAGCTTCACCCGGTAGTCGTCGAAGGCGATGACGTCGAAGGCGTCCGGTGCCAGGAAGCGGTGGCCGCGAGTCGCGGTGCCGAAAGGCACCTGGCGTCCCGCCCCCATCTGCAGCCCGCCGGTCAGGGCGACGCCATCGAACACCGCGACGATGCCATGCAGCGGGCGTACCCAGCGCTGCGCATCGCTGGCCCAGCGCATCGACTTCGGCCAGGGCAGGTCGGTGAAACTTTTGGCCAGAATTTCAGGAAGCACCTCGGCGCTCGGCCGGCCCGCAATATTGCGGACGATGAAGTAGAACGGTCCCTTGTCGGTCTCGCGCAGCTCGGCGTCTTTTTCGAGCGACTTGATGCCGTTGGCCTTCATGAAGCCCTGGACCGCCTGCGCCGGCGCGCCGTATTTCGGGCCCTTCTTTTCCTCGACCAGGTCGGGCTGCTGCACCGGCAGACCGTCGACCACCAGCGCGAGACGGCGCGGCGTTGCGTAGGCCGCGGCGGAATCGAAGGACAGGTTCGCCGCCTTCAGCGCGTCGGTGACGAGGCGCTTCAGGTCCTCGGCGGCACGCGCCTGCATGCGCGCGGGGATTTCCTCGGAGAAGATCTCGACGAGCAGTTCGGCCATCAGCCCGCATCCCCGACTTGCCCGGCTTGCCCGACCTGCGTCGCCACCCAGGCCTCGCAGCAGGCCTTGGCCAGCGCGCGCACGCGGCCGATGTAGGCTTGGCGGTCGGTCACCGAGATGACGCCGCGCGCGTCGAGCAGGTTGAAGACGTGGCTCGCCTTCATGCACTGGTCATAGGCCGGCAGCGGCATGGGGCGGCCCTTGTCCTCGCCGAACTTCAGGATGGCCTGGCATTCGGCCTCGGCGTCCTTGAAGTGCTGAAACAGGATATCGGTCGTCGCGATCTCGAAGTTGAAGGCGGAGAACTGCTGCTCGGCGGCCAGGTAGACATCGCCGTAGGTCTTGCCGCCCTGGTCCTTGGGCACGCCGTCCCAATCCAGGTCGTAGACGTTCTCGACGCCCTGCACATACATGATCAGGCGCTCCAGCCCGTAGGTCAGCTCGGTGGAGACCGGGGCGCAGTCGATGCCGCCGACTTGCTGGAAGTAGGTGAACTGGCTGACTTCCATGCCGTCGCACCAGACCTCCCAGCCCAGGCCCCAGGCGCCCAGGGTCGGGCTCTCCCAGTCGTCCTCGACAAAGCGGATGTCGTGCGCCAGCGGGTCGATGCCGATGGCCCTGAGCGAGTCCAGGTAGAGCTCCTGGCTGTTCGGCGGCGAAGGCTTCAGGATGACCTGGAACTGGTAATAGTGCTGCAGCCGGTTGGGGTTCTCGCCGTAGCGCCCGTCGGTCGGCCGGCGCGAAGGCTGCACATAGGCCGCCTTCCAGCTGCCCGGCCCCAGGGCGCGCAGGGTGGTCGCCGGATGGAAGGTGCCGGCCCCGACCTCCAGGTCGTAGGGCTGCAGCACGACACAGCCCTGACGCGCCCAGAAGTCCTGCAGGCGGAGGATCAGGCGCTGAAAGCAGGTTTCCGGATTGGCGTGAGACATCGGGGTTCAAGCGGTTTGAGGGCGCCGCGGAATGCTGCACCGCGGGACGCGGGCCGCACCTTAGCGGGGCCCCCACCCCGAATCAAGTAAAGGCATGGCCTGCCGGCCAAGGCGCGCCGTCCCCCGGAGCCCCCGGGGCCAGCCCTCAAGAAATTCAGCAGAAAGCCTGGGAAAACCGGCGCATTCCGGGAGGACGCGGACCGGATGACATCGCTACCAGTCCCGCGGCGGAAAGCGGTGCCCCACCGCTAGGCGGTCGCCTGCCGCGGCTTGTTCCGGGGGGCTGGCTGGTGAATGACCAGCAGGCCGGCTGCCGCGATCAGAACCATACCCAGGACGGTTGTCACATCCGGGACCTCGGAAAAGATCACGTAGCTCCAGAAGGCGGCGAAGATCAGGTAGGCGTAGTCGAAGGTGGCGATGACCGGCGGCGGGGCCGACTGATAGGCCTTCGCCAGCCCCACTCCGATCGCCACGATGAGCAGCGCCAGCAGCCCGATGATGGCCCATTCCCTCGGCCCCATGAGAACCCAGTAGCCGAGCAGGAAGGGATAAACCGCTTCCTGGGATGGGGTGGGGTTCCACAGCAGAATCAGGCCCGTCGCTGCCATGCCGACGGCCAGCAGGCAGAAGTTCAGGGAAAGGGCCAGGACCAGCGGCTCCTCGTCGGCGCATTTCGACCGGGTGATGACCGCCGCCAGCGCATAGAACAGGGCGGCGACAATCGGGATCAGCATGGCAAAGGAAAACGCATCGGTATCCGGGCGCAGAATGACCAGAACGCCGACGAACCCCATCACGATGGCTATCCATTGCCGGGGGCGCACCGGCTCGCCGATCAGGACCGCCGAGAAGAGCGCGATGAAAAGCGGTCCGGTGTAGAGCGACGCCGCAATGACCGAAAGGCTCAACACCGGCACCCCCGCATAGATCGCAATGTACATGAGCGCCAGCAGCAAGCTGCGCAGATAGGTCCACCCCATGGATTTGGGCCGTACCTGAACAGCCCGGCGGCTGGCCACCAGCAGCGCCACGATGACCGGGATCGCAATCAGGGAGCGGACGACGTAAATCTGCCACAGGGGAAAGTCCGCGCTGACGTATTTGACGATGGCGTCGGCAAACGACATGGCGAACACCGTCGCCACGATGACGCTGACCCCCAGGGCATACTTCCCGGGCCGATCGCTGGCAGGCTGATCCATTTTTTAGAACCTTCTCTGTACGGCCTCTGTGCCGCCCGCCCGGGGCCGCCCGGGCCCGCCCGCCCGGGGCGGGCCCCTAAGAGCTTCTCTCGACAATGAAGAAACAGGCTTCGTGGGTGTGGGTACCGCTGCGATAGCTGCCATGGTCGGGTTCTTCCCAGCGGCGCGTTTCCGAGCGGATCACCGTGACGAAATCCGGCAGGATGGCGTGAACCTCCTCCTCCGCCATGAAGGTGAAGAGGGTGTCTCTGTAGGAGAAGCGGTTCGCGCCGAGCCGTTCGCCCTGACCGAAGGCGACATCGTTGGACGTGAAGCAGTTGAAGGCGATCCGCCCGCCGGCGACCAGCAGCCGGGCAATCTTGTCCAAGGCCTGCGCCGGCGAGTCGAAATGCGGGATGCTGTTGAAGCACACCGCGCAATCGAACTGCTCCGGCGCGAAATCGAGTGCGAAGAAATCTCCCGCGATGAGCACCGGCGGCACCTTACCCTCGGTCCGGCAGCGGTTGCGAAAGGACACCAGCGCCGCAGGCGACAGGTCCGTCGAAACGACCTGCAGACCGCGGTCCAAAAAGGGCTCGGAATTCCGGCCGTCGCCAGCGGCCACATCGATCACCTTGGCGGCTTTGTAAGGCAGGATGCTGTCCAGGTGTTCCAGCAGGAAGGCATCGGGCACGCCGTTCCAGGCCCTCGCCCCTTCCTGTTCCTGATAGTACCTGTCCCAGCCGTCATGGGAGACTTGCGAAACGGAGGCCATCTGCATTCCCCTTGTTCAGTCTGAGTTTCCGGGCTGTTGTTTTCGGGCTGCTGTTTCGTGCCGAGGATCGGGGCGAAACAGTCAAGTGATCGGGTGCAGAGCCGGCGGCTGGGTTTCGGCCAAGGGGTACAGCATCACATTGACCGTCGGCTCGACCATCGCCCGCGGGAAACGGGCCGCCGAGGGGCTCGCCAGCTTGAAGATGTTCTCCCAGAAAGCGCGCCACGAGCGCATGCTGTGCGCGTAGCCGCGGCCGAGCGCCTCGAGGTCCGGCCCGCCCTTCGAAACGATCTCGCTGTCGATGAGGGCGCGGGTCTGGTCCCGGTGTGCCAGATCGTGCTCGCCGACATGCAGATCCCAGAAGCGCCAGTCGATCCGATCCCGGTTTTCCCGGATGAACGGGTTCTTGATCAGGCTCTCATAGAGCTGGGCGATGTAGACCTGGCAGACGCACTCGCCCCCCATTCCCCGCAGGCCGACGGCGAAGGCATTGCTGTTGCGCGGGTCGATCAGATGTTTGCGCGCGTCGTCCAACAACCTGACATTGCTCAACAAGGCGGTCTCGTTGAGGCCGTCGGCAGCGACCCCTATGCTGGTCAGGAAGTCGTCGTAGAGTCGGGGATGGGCACGCGCCGGGTCACCGCTACCGAGCTCGTCGTACAGGACATCCGCCAGAAAACTCCTCAGCCCGCCATCGCCCAGGCGCGCGATCAGCAACGCCAGGTCGGGAATGTAGTACACGGTGAAATGGCGATACTGCAGCAGAATGGCGCCGAGAATGCCAGGTTCGGCATTCTCCAGATAGGAGAAGAGAAGCTTGGCGTCTTTAAGGGTGCTGTCCTGAATCGCGTCGGTCGTCTGCCAGAAACGTCCGGCGGTCATCGCTTTCCAGTCCAAATCGGAAAACGCAACCTCTTGAGGCAGTTGGGTCATAACTGTTCTCCCTGAAAAAGCGATTGCTGGAATGCGAGTCGTTTTCGAGAAGTACAAAGACGCATTGCCTCACAATTTTATTCGTATAACTACTATTGTGTTTCAATATACGGCACGCAAAATATTGACGAATTACGCAACGACAACATAACCATTCGAAATAAGATGTGAGACAGTCTCATTTTTATTTAATTCCGGCAGCAGAGACAAATTACTAATTCTCGTGACTGGTGAGAGAAAAATTCAATCGCCAACAAGCGGCCACCGGTAACGCCCCCGCGCACAACACAGCCGACGCGATATCGCTACAACCATAGCGATACTTATGCTCTTATGCCCTCTTCACGAAGGACACAGCGAATACGCGATGAAACGCCGCCTGCCGCCGCTGAACGCGATCATTGCCTTTGAAGCCGCCGCCCGACTGAAGAGCTTCAAGGCCGCCGCCGCCTACCTGCTGGTCACGCCCTCGGCGATCAGCCATCAGGTCAGAACGCTGGAGGACTGGCTGGGCACGAAGCTGTTCGAGCGTGGAGGCCGGACGGCCCATCTGCCCAGCGCGGGAGAACGCTACGTCGCGGAGCTTACGCAACTGCTGGATTGCCTGGAGGTCGTGACCAGGAACGAGCAGGAGCGCGCGCAGAGCCAATTCGTCTTGCGGCTGCAGACAACGGATTCCTTTGCGAATCGCTGGCTGGTCGCGCGATTGCCCGGGTTCCAGCGGCAATTCCCCAACATCACGCCGCAAGTCATGACCTTCCATTTCCTGGAAGATTTCCGGCACTCCGAGGTCGACCTCGCCATCCTTTTCGGTGCCGGAAACTGGCGCAACAGCGATGCCCGGCTGCTGCTCGCCGAAACGATCTTTCCGGTCTGCAATCCCTCTTTGCTGAAGGACATCACGCACAAGGGCAGGCACAGCCTCTCTACCCTGCCGCTGATCTGCGACGACAACCTTGGGACAAGCTGGAACGACTGGTTCGCAGTGGCTGGAGAAGAAGTCGCGGAGACATCGATCGACGAATGTCGGCTGGGGCCGCGCTTCAATCATTCGCACCTGGCGCTGAAAGCAGCGGAACTGGGAGACGGCGTGGCTCTCGCCAGCAAGCCGCTGGTCATCGATGCCTTGAACGACGGCAAACTGATCGCGCCGTTTAGAGCGGAAGTGACGACCGGCTACGGCTACTACCTGGTGCTGCCCGACGGCGACGACGTCCCGGACCGATGCCAGCCCTTCGTCGCGTGGCTCCTCGCCCAAACCAATCCGGCCCTGGAAACTTCCGAGGCCTGACCTGGAGACTTGTGTGTCCTGAAACGTGGCCGTCCTGCGACATCGACCGGGGCACCGCGGACGACCCAGCCGGAAACCGGTAGCTTCCGGAGCTTAGGACTTGCTGGCCGATACGAACAGAACCAGCGGCGCGTGCTCGCGCCAGCGGGCCAATTGAGGGTGCTCCCGCGCGGCGGCCGCATCCGGCCGCGGCTCGTCGATGGCGGCGATCCGGAAGCCGGCAGCGCAGACCGCCGTCACGTAGTCGGAAAGGGTGCGCGGGAATCGGGGAACCTCGAACCGTTGGTCGGCGGCTGCCTCGGCTTGTCCGCCGAAGCTCCAGCGTTCGACGAACGGACTCCGGTCGAAATACCGACCGACTTTCAGCGCCGCATACTGGCCGTCGGCGGTGCGCAGCCATCCAAAGTCGCGCGTCATGAAGCAGGGATGCAGCACACTGAAGCAGAGCCGCCCGCCCGACACCAGCACCCGATACGCTTCGCGCATCGCCGCCGCGATGTCCGGGCCATCCATCAGCGCCATGGTGGAGAGCGCCACGTCGAAGCTGCCGTCCGCGAAACCGTCCATCCGGGAATAGGAACAGACCCGGTAGTCGACGCCCAGCGGGTCGCGCGCCTCCGCCGCCTGGGCCCGGGCAATCAGCACCTCGGAAAGATCGATACCGGTCAGCCGCCCGCCGAGCCGGGCGAAGCGACGGGTGTTGGTCCCCTCCCCGCAGCCCAGATCCAGCACGCGGCAGCCGTCGAGCGGCGGCATGAAATCGAGGAAGGCCGGCAGGGTATAGTGATCGCGGAAGGTGTCGACTCCCGCCTCGACATCGGCCGCCCAGCATTCCGCATTGCGGTTCCAGGCCGCGGCAACCTCGTCTTCCTTGAGCAAAACGTCTTTGCTGCGGGGATCGTCGGCCATGCCGACGCGTCAGACCTTGCGGCCGCAGCTGCAGGTGCTGCCAGAGCGCACATAGGCGCCGCAGGAGGGGCACTTCACCAGGTCTTCGACCTCGCCGGCCCCAGGGCCGCTTTTACCCCGACGCCCAGACGATTTCCGGGCCGGGCGGGCCCCCTCGGACTCGCGCAGCTTGGCTTCCGCCTTGCGCGCCGCCTGCAGGCGGCCGAGGAACTTGAAGCCGTACCACACCGCCGCGACGACGGCGGCCAGCACAATCAGCTTTTGAAGCGAAGGGAGTCCGAACATGGCGGCATTTAGCGTCGCAAGAAGGAATAGGTCAACAACAGGCTGGCACTAGGTGCTGTACTCATAAATTGTCGAGGCCGCGCCGCTGGCGAATTTGGCCGCTGGGTAGGAGGAGGAGCGAGTAAATGCGGGCCCATTGCGAGCGACGACGACGCCCCCAGCGGCCAAATTCGCCGCGTCCCGCAGGGTTTTCCTGGGCCGGTTTTGCGGGGCGTCGAGCGGGCTTGCCGATGGGCCCGCATCGCCGGCGCCCGCTCTCCTGCCGCAAAAACGGCCCAGAGAAAACGCGGCTCTCGAGAATTTATGAGTGCAGCACCTAGATCCCAAAACGCGACCATAGGGCACGCTCCTCCACCGCGGCCATCATGCCGGCGGCCCAGTCCTCCGGCGCCGGCACGCCGGCAGCCCAGGGCGCAACGCCGCCCCCAGCCCGGCCGCGCCCAAGGCCGAGGCGGCGCAGCAGGCGCTTTGGCCCCTGAATGCGGCGCAGGCGCACGCGCTTGCCGAAGCGGTCGCGTAAAACCTGGCGCAACTCGCCCTGCGAATCGGCGAGGCCCAGTTCCACCGCCTTGCCGCCGGCCCAGAACTCGCCGCTGAACAGCACATCGTCGGCGGCCTTCAGGCGGTGGCCACGGCGGTCGCGCACCATATCCTTGAAGACCTCGTGGAGTTCGACCTGCAGGGCGCGCAGACGCGCCACGTCGTCGGGGTTCTCCGGCAGGAAGGGATCGAGCGTCGATTTGTGCTCGCCCGCCGTATAGACACGGCGCTCGACGCCCAGCTTTTCCATCAGGCTGGTGAAGCCGAATCCGGAGGTGATGACCCCGATCGACCCGACGATCGAGGTCGGCTGCACGAAGATCTCGTCGGCGGCACAGGCCAGCCAGTAGCCGCCGGAGGCCGCCACGTCCTCGCAGAAGGCCAGCACCGGCACTTCCTTCTCCCGCGCCAGGTCGCGAATCCGCTTGGCGATAAGGGCCGACTGCGCCGGCGAGCCGCCCGGCGAATTGATCACCAGGGCCACCGCGTTCAAATGCTTTTGGGCGAAGGCGCGCTCGATGAGCGGCTCGACACTGGCCAGGCTCATGCCGCTGCGCAGCGGGCCGACACCGCCGATCACGCCGCTGAGCCGCATCACGGCCACCTCAGGCCGCGGCCGGCGCAGCCATTCCAATGTCAGAAGGCTCCAGATCGCGCGAAACATGCCAGAACTACCGTCTCTCCAGAACTACCGTCTCTCATGACGTGCCGACCCGCCGTTTGGACCGCCCTGTCCTGCATACCATTCCCGCCCAAGCCGGGGCCAGTCCAACTAAAAGTCAACCGAGGTCCAGGTCCTAAAGCTCCGCGCCTCAAAGCGCCGGGCCCTAAAGCTCCAGGCCCTGGGCATCGCGCAGCACCGCCTCGGCCTCCGGCGTGTAGGCGCCGACCGCATCGTGCAGCGCCAACCCCGCCAGGAAACGCAGCGGCCCGGCGCTGCCCTTGCGGGCCTGCACCAACACCCGCTTGGCGTTCTCGCCACGGCGCGGCCACAGCGGGAACACCGCGAGATCGCCGCAACCGGTCGACAAGAGGGCGAGCAGGCGGTCGACCCGGTCGGCGCGGTGGATCACCGTCAGGCTGCCGCGCGGACGCAGCAGGCCAAGGGCACAGGCCAGCCAGCTGGCCAGGGCCGCCGGGCCCTCGACGGTGGCGATGCGCCGCAGTTCGTGCTGGGGCGCCCGCCCCGCCCCGGGCTCCAGATATGGCGGGTTCAGCATCACATGATCGAAGCGGCAGCGGCCGAAGGCCGGCGGGGGGGCCGCCACATCGCCGAGCACCACCGTCAAACGGTCGCCGTAGCCGTTCAGGTCGGCATTCTCCGTCGCCAGGGCAGCCAGCGGCGGCTGCAACTCCAGGCCGCTGACGGCGACCCCGGGCACCCGTACCAGCAGGCAGAGACCGGCAGTAGCCACCCCGCAGCCGAGATCGGCCACCGTTTCGCCGGCCGCGGCGGGTACGGCGGCGGCCAGCAGGACCGGGTCGATGGCGGCCCGATAGCCGGCGGCCGGCTGGCGCAGGCGCAGGCGTCCGGCCAGGAAACCGTCTTCGGTCAGTCCATCCTGGGACAGCTCCGATTCGCCCGGGTCAGGCAGGCCGGGATGGTTGCGCGGCGGCAGCAGGGTCATCCGATCGCCGCCCCCTCGCCGGCGTCGCGCAGCACCCGCTGGGCCCGGAGCAGGTCTTCGTCGATGACCATCAAGCGGCGCGGCAGGATGCCGATCGACCCTTCCAGCACGCTGGTATGGAGGTCGAGCACCAGAGTCTCGATCCTGGCGTCGGCCAGCAGAGCCTCCAACCAGGAGAGCTTCACGATATCGTTGGTCCGCAGCAGTTCCTTCATCGCGACCTACTTATAGCGCCTTTCGCCGCCGTCGGGGCCCGCTATCGAGGTTAGCGGCCCCGGTCGTCCTGTAACGGCCCCATTCCCGACAGCGGACCCTCGGGTATCGGGCTTGACCGTTCGGCGGTTCAACCTATGCTGCCACAAAGACTTGCTGGCTGCGCAGAGGTATATGCAATGCGCAGACGCGCCGGTCGCTGCGGCAAGCTGCCGCTGGGCAAATCGAAAAACCGACCTACCTTCAAGAGGACCGGTTTGTGAGGGTGGACAGGCGCGATCGGGCCGCGTGCCTGACGCCCATAAAAGCGTGAGGGGTGTGTCTTGGCGCTAGCCGCCGAACTCGACAAGCAGCCGAAAGGGCCGGCAAACGGCGGCCTGGAGCCGCTGAGCAGCCTGGTGGCAGACGATCTGCAGGCGGTCAACCGCCTGATCGTCGAGCACATGCATTCACCCGTGGCGCTGATCCCGCAGCTGGCCAGCCACATCGTGGCCGCCGGCGGCAAGCGGCTGCGCCCCATGCTGACCCTGGCCGCGGCCCGGCTCTGCGGCTACGAGGGCGAGCGCCATCTGGGCCTCGCCGCCTGCGTGGAATTCATCCATACCGCGACCCTGCTGCACGACGACGTGGTCGACGCCAGCGACCTGCGCCGGGGCTTGGCCACGGCCAACGCGGTGTGGGGCAACAAGCCCAGCGTGCTGGTCGGCGATTTCCTGTTCAGCCGGGCCTTTCAGCTGATGACCGCCGACGGCTCCCTCGACGTGCTGCGCATCCTCTCCGACGCCTCGGCGGTGATCGCCGAGGGCGAGGTGCTGCAGTTGATGACCGCCAACGACATCACTTCCGACGAAACCGCCTATATGCAGGTGATCGAGGCCAAGACGGCGGCCCTCTTCGCCGCGGCCTGCCAGATCGGCGCCGTGGTGGCCGACCGGCCGGCGGCCGAGGAAGCCGCGTTGCAGCGCTTCGGCAGCGGCTTCGGCATCGCCTTCCAGCTGGTCGACGACGTGCTCGACTACTCCGCCCTGCAGGCCGAGCTGGGCAAGGCGGTGGGCGACGATTTCCGCGACGGCAAAATCACCCTGCCGGTGGTCCTCGCCATCCAGCGCGCCGACGAGGCCGAGCGGGCGTTCTGGCGGCGCTGCCTGGAGGACCAGGACCAGCGCGACGGCGACCTGGAGCAGGCGATCGACCTCATGCAGCGCCATGACGCCCTGACAGACGCCATGGCGCGGGCGCGCGACTATGGCACGTCGGCCCGCCAGGCGCTGGACGGCTTTGCCGACAGCCCGGCCAAGGCGGCGCTGCTCGAAGTCGTGGATTTCTGCGTCGACCGCGCCTATTGAGCCGGTCTCGGCCGCCGTTTCCTAGGAATACCGCCCCAAGGGGACCGCTAGATGTCCTCCTGGATGGTCTGGCGCCATTCGCCCAGCCAGCTCAGCTCGTCCAGGAACACCATCAGCTTCACGCAGAGGGCCACGGGGTGCGGAATCCGCGCCTTGCCTGAGGCCCAGCGGCGCACCGTCCGATCGTTCACTTTAAGTTCCCTGGACAGGGCGGTCTGCCAGCGCCCGGCCCCGTAAAGCCGGGTGCAGAGCTCGCGCAGTTGATCGGCCGTCATGGCCTCCTCGTCATCCAATTCCATGGCGGAACTTTCCCCTCCTCCGGCATCAGCACCTAGCGACAGGATAGGGCATTTCGCCCAATATCGCAAGACATACCGGGCATTTTGCCCTCTCTCTCAATCTGGTTCTGGCTATTTTGCCCTATTTTTCTGAGAGAAATACGATATAGTCTCATAATTAGGTCTTTTAGCCCTATTTATTTTGGAAAAAACAAACTCACTCAAAGTAATTTTCCTGTCCACGCTATTTTTTGATTGACCTGAAGACTGACCATGGGTATATTCAAATCATCGTTCGGACATAGAGACAAACCCATATCGCATTCCTGATCTAAGTACTCCGCATCGCACCTTTTGTCTCGCATTCCAAGCCGACCGACATCGCATATTCAAGAATTGGGGGTCGATTTATTCGACCCCCTTTTTTTGACCTTACCGAGGCCCGCGATCCGGAATTCAACGGCCCGGCTCCATTGGGCCGGTTTCATTGGCCCGGCTTCATTGGGGGAGGACATAGGTAATGACCAATCTTTCGCAGACCGGGACCCGAGACCGCCCGCCGCAGAAGGTGCTGATCGGCACCCGAATCACCGCGGCGCAGTTGCGCGCCCTGCTGGATGCCCACACCCGCTTCCAGGCCGGCCGGGCCGACGGACGCCGTGCCGTACTGCTGCGCTGCGACCTCAGCGGGCTCGACATGCGTGGCGTCGACCTCAGCGGGGCCGACCTGGTCGAATGCGACCTCGAGGGCGCCAATCTGACCGGCGCCCTGCTGGAAGGCGCCACCCTGACGGGCAGCTGCTTTACCGACAGCCTGTTGAACGCGGCCCGCTTCACCGGCGCCGATCTCACGCGCACCGATTTCCACATGGCCGACCTGCGCGGCACCGATTTCAGCCAGGCGCGGCTGACCGATGCTCACCTAGAGGGCGCGCTGTTCGGCGATAGCCCGGAAACGGGGCTGCCGACCACCATCGACACCCGGGTGCTCGACCGCGTGATGGCGCGCCGGCGGCGGCATTAAGCTACCGATATTACGCGCTATAGGGGCAATAAGCGCCGGAGGGCCGATGCGGGCCCCGGGCTGGGATCCGGGCTGGGATCCGGGCGGCGACGCGGGCGATGACAGGCGCGGGAAGCCCCGGACCGGCGGGGCTAAAGGCCGGCAGGGTGCAATGGGAACCGCTTTGAATGGAAAAACGGCGGCACCGCCTTGGTGGCGTGCCGCCGGTCGTGCGCCGGACCAATCGGCAGGGCCTAGCCGGTTCCGGCTAAATCCTTGAAAGATTGGTCGGGGAGAGAGGATTCGAACCTCCGGCCCCTACGTCCCGAACGTAGTGCTCTACCAGGCTGAGCTACTCCCCGGCGCGGCGCGTTATAGCGGCTCCCCGGACGCAATGCAATCCTGGCGAACAGGCCGCCGCACAGGAATATCGCCAGCGGTGGAAAACCCCGAAACGCGTCGTGTTCAGTCCCCGTTAACCAGCCGATAACCATAAGCGCCGTCGGAGATGGTCCTTTCGGGCTAGCGGCGGCACTGGCTGTTGACCCGGGTGCCGATTTCGGGCGGGATGCAGGCGGCTTCGATCCCGGCGGCACACGCCGTGACAGCAAGCGCCGGCCGCCTGGGGGACCCGGCGCTTGGGGAATTGCGGGGCCGGCCGACAAAGTCGCCGACTGTTTTGGTCCATGAGAGGCATTATGAGGGCAATTCGCTGGGTGGCTGTCGCCGCCTTTTGCGTGGGGGTCTGGGCGGCCGGCATCGGCGGGACCGGCTCCACACCGGCCGCCGCGGAGCAGCTCTCGCTGTTTCGCATCGGCACCGGCGGCATCGGCGGCACCTACTATCCGATCGCCGGCGTGGTCGCCCAGGCCATCAGCAACCCGGCAGGCACCTGCGAGCCCGGCGACACCTGCGGCGTTTCCGGCCTGGTCGCCGTGGCCCAGTCGTCCAGCGGCTCGGTCGCCAACGTGAAGGACATCGCCGCCGGGCGGATTGAGTCGGGATTCGTGCAGTCCGACGTCGCCTTCTGGGCCTTTACGGGCATCAACGCCTTCGAGGCCGAGGGCCGCCAGACCTCGCTACGCGCCATCGCCAATCTCTATCCGGAATCCTTCCACATCGTAGTGCGGCGCGACAGCGCGATCGCCAACGTGGCCGATCTGGCCGGCAAGCGCGTGGCGCTGGATCAGGCCGGCTCCGGCACCCTGGTCGGGGCCCGCCTGGTGCTGGAAGCCTTCGGCCTGGCCGAAGAGTCCTTGGCGGTCTCCTACCTGAAGTCGGACGACGCCATGGAGCGGCTGGTCGCCGGCGACCTCGACGCCTTCTTCCTGATCGCGGGCTACCCGGCGAAGGTCATCCAGTGGGGCGCCGAACAGACGAAGATCCGCCTGGTGCCGATCGCCGGCCCCGAAACCGCCGCCCTGGTCAAACTGAACCCCTTCCTGCAGGCCGACCGCATTCCCGCCGGGACCTACGAGGGTGTCGGCGAGGTCGCCACACTGACGGTCGCCGCCCAGTGGATCACCCGTGAAGACATCAGCGACGAGACGATCTACGGCATCCTCACGGCATTATGGCGCAGCGACTCCCGACGTCTGCTCGACCGCGGCCATGCCAAGGGCCGCGCCATCCGCCTGGAATCCGCGTTGGACGGTATCGGCCTGCCGCTGCACGACGGCGCCCTGCAGTTCTATCAGGACATGGGATTGATTCAGCGGCGCGCCGCCGCCAACCGGTCACCGAGCTGAGGACTCCGGCGCGCACCGGACCGATTCCGGCACCGTATCCTTAGTCTGTAACGACTCTAAAATACCTTTAGTTACTGTGCTTAGAGCTTGTGACCTGTAGGGCCATAAGCTAGCTTCGAATCGCTTCGATGCACCTCAGGGAAAACAATACCCGGGGCGTCGAAGGGGGAAAATTAACGATGCCCGCCAGCATTGTCGGCGGGTGCGACGTAAACGGGAGGACTTTTCAAATGCGCATCCGCAATACGATGAAGCTTGCCGTCTCGGCACTGACGGTCGGGGCCGTGATGGCTTTCGGCATCGCTGGCGACGCAGCGGCCCAGGACAAGCGCGTCCGCTGGAACATGGCGAGCGCCTACGGCAGCAAGCTGAAGCAGCTCGGCACCCTGGGTGTACGGCTTGCCGATGAAATGGGGACTGTCTCCGGCGGTTCCCTGCAGTTCAGGTTCTATGAGCCGGGCGCCCTGGTGCCGGCCCTCGAAATGTTCGATGCCATCTCCGCCGGCTCTGTGGATGCCGGCTGGTCGACGCCGGGCTACTGGACCGGCAAAGACGAGACCTTCGCCCTCTTTGCCGCAGTGCCCTTCGGCCCGCGCGCCGGCGAGTACCTCGGCTGGTACTACCATGGCGGCGGCAAGGAGCTCTTTGACGAACTCTACGCCCAGTACAACATCAAGTCGGTGATGTGCGGCGTCATCGCCCCGGAGGCTTCCGGCTGGTTCCGCAAGGAGATCAACAGCACCGCTGACCTGAATGGCCTGAAGATGCGGTTCTTCGGCCTGGGCGCCAAGGTCATGGAAAAGATGGGTGTCTCCACGCAGCTGCTGGCCGGCGGCGATATCTTCCCCGCCCTGGAGCGTGGCTCGATCGACGCCACCGAGTTCTCCATGCCGGCCATCGATCTCGACCTCGGCTTCTACCAGGTCGCCAAGCACTACTACTTCCCCGGCTGGCATCAGCAGTCGACCCTGTTCGACCTGATGATGAACAAGGACAAGTACGACGCGCTTTCCGACACCCAGAAGGCGCAGATCGAAGCCGTCTGCGGCGACAACATCCGCGCCGGTCTGGCCGAAGGCGAGGCCATCCAGGGTGTCGCCCTGGCCGAGCTGAAGGAAAAGGGTGTGAACATCCACCGCTGGTCGCCGGAAATCCTCGCCGAACTCAACGCGGCCTGGAACGACGTGGCCGCCGAACTGGCCGCTTCCAACCCGAACTTCAAGAAGGTCTGGGAATCGCTGACCAAGTTCCGCGAGCAGTACAAAGTGTGGGGCGACCTCGGCTATCTGTAGGCCGGACGCCACAAGTTCCGGGCAAGTTCCGGACCGGGCATAGGTCTTTGACCCAAGGGTCCCCGACCAACCAGGTCCTTGGCCCGTTAGGTCCTTGACGAGGCAGCGCCGGAGACTCTGCAATGAGACTCCGGCGCTTCTCATTTCCGCTTCTATCCGCGGCCGGCAGCAGATCCGACGATTGGGGAATACGGCATGGAACTCATGACACGCGTCAGCGAAGGGCTGGACCGCGTCATTATCATGATCGGCAAGATCGCCGCCTGGGCAGGTCTCGCCTTGATCCTGGTCACCATCTTCGATGTGGTGACGCGGCGTTACTTCAATCTCGGATCGACCAAGCTGCAGGAAGCGGAATGGCATTTTCATACGATCCTCTTCGCGCTCTGCCTCGGCTACGCCTACCTGAAGGATTCCCATGTGCGCATCGATCTGGTGCGCGAGAACCTCAGCGAGCGCACCCAGTGGTGGATCGAGCTGGCCGGCTGCCTGCTCTTCCTGCTGCCCTACTGCGGCCTGATCATCTGGTTCGGCATCGACTTCGTCGAGCGGTCCTTTGCCACCAACGAAGTCTCCGCCTCGGCCACCGGCCTGAGCCACCGCTGGCTCATCAAGTCGATGATCCCGATCGGCTTCGGGTTGCTCGCCTTGAGCGGCATCGCGATCATGCTGCGCAAACTGGTCGAGCTGTTCGGCCCGGAAGAACTGCGCAGCAAGGTCCACGAAACAGAAGAGTCGGAGATCGAACACCTGGACGACGTCGTCCCACCCGAGTTGCGTAAGCTTGAACCCAAACAGCGCAAGCGCGACCCCGAACAAAGCAACGGGGGGCCCCGGTGATGGAATTCGACATCGTCTACTACCTGCCGCTGTTCATGTTCGCGGCCCTGGGCGTTCTGCTGTTCAGCGGCTATCCGGTTGCCTTCGTGCTGGGCGGCGTCGGCCTGGCCTTCGGCTTCATCGGCATGGCTCTCGATGCCTTCCATTTCATCCAGTTCTTCAGCCTGGAATCGCGCATCTGGGGCGCCATCGCCGAAAACCTGGTGCTGACGGCGATCCCGATGTTCATCTTCATGGGGACCATGCTGGAGCGCAGCGGCGTGGCCAGCGACCTGCTGCACTGCCTGCAGGTGCTGCTGCGCCGCGTGCCCGGCGGCCTCGCCCTCTCGGTGACCCTGATGGGCACCATCATGGCGGCCACCACCGGCATCATCGGCGCCTCGGTGGTGATGATGACGCTACTGGCCCTGCCGGTGATGCTGAAGCGGGACTACAACATTCCCCTGGCAACGGGCACCATCGCCGCCTCGGGCACGCTGGGCATTCTGATTCCGCCCTCCATCATGCTGGTCATCATGGCCGAGCTGCTGGCCCGGTCGGTCGGCAACCTCTTCGTCGCGGCAATCATTCCCGGCTTCATGCTGGCCGCCTTCTACATGCTCTACATTCTGGTGCTGTGCAGCTTCAAGCCTAAGCTGGCGCCACCGCTGCCCGAAGACGAAGGCCCGGACACCCTGGGCGGCATCTTGAAGATGGTAGTGCTCTCCTTCATTCCGCCGCTGTTCCTGGTTTTCCTGGTGCTCGGCTCGATCCTGTTCGGCTGGGCGACACCGACCGAGGCGGCCGGTGTCGGCGGCGCCGGCGCGATCTTCCTGGCACTGCTGAAGGGCCGGCTGAATTTCGCCGTGCTGAAGGATGTCGTCGAACGCTCGGCGCTGACCGGCGGCATGCTGTTCGGCATCTTCCTTGGCGCCACCTGCTTCTCCTACGTGTTCCGGGTGCTCGGCGGCGACTTCCTGGTCACCGACCTGGTCGAGGGCTTCGGCCTGGGCCCCTGGGGGCTGCTGTTCGTGCTGATGGGCCTGGTGTTCTTCCTCGGCTTCTTCTTCGACTGGATCGAGATCACCCTGATCGTCCTGCCGGTGTTCTCGCCGATCATCGCCGAACTCAACTTCGGCGACCATGTAGCGCACCGCGACGTAGTCTACTGGTTCGCCATCCTGCTGGCGGTAAACCTGCAGACCTCCTTCCTGACGCCGCCCTTCGGCTTCGCGCTGTTCTACATGAAGGGCGTCGCCCCGCCGGAGGTCAGGATCCAGCAGGTCTACAAGGGGATCATCCCCTTCGTGCTGCTGCAACTGGTGGGACTGGGGCTGATCATGGCCTTCCCCGAGCTGGCTCTCTGGCTACCCCGGCTGCTGCTGAATTAGTACAGTCCGAAGGAACGGAACAAAAAACGGCGCCGGCCTTCCACCGGCGCCGTTTTTTTTCAGGTGGCCCGCACCATTTCGACTGCACAGATTGCAAAAATTAGGTATCCCGCACGTTTAGATTCGCTTGTCGGTTGCAGTCGATATATAAAGTTCCCATACGGGTACGCTGGCCCTCACCGAAAGAAGGCGCCAAAAGAAACCTGGGGGGAACTCTGTGATGATAAGAAAAGCCCTGTACTTCTGTGCCTTAGCTCTTGGTCTCGGGATCTTTCATCCCCTGCCCGCACAGGCGATCCCGGTCACCACCACCGTGACGGGCAGCGTCGATTTCGCCGACGGCAGCAATCCTTTCGGCCTTGCCACCGCCGAGGCAGTAACGGCCGTCGCGGTCTATGACGACGGCGGAATTCCGGCTGCCGGCGCCTTCAACCTGCCGATCGACGGCGACCCGACGTTCTCGCTCACCATCACGCTGGGCAGCTTCGTCTTCACCGAGATCGCCGATACCAGCTTCGGCTCCGGCTTTCCGCGCCTTGTCTTCGACAACGGCAATTTGGTCGGAATCGATTTCGAAATTGACGGTTTCCCGCTCGGCGGCTTTGCCGATCTGATCCTCGGCGCCTTCGGCCCACAGGACTCGCTGTGGTTCCTCGATGAGTTCGTCAGCGGCGCCCCCAACAACGTCCTGCTGGAAGGGTCCTGGGATTTCGCCAACGCGGTAACGGAGCCGAATGCCATTACCGAGGTTCCGGAACCTGACACCTGGCCCTTGTTAGCCGGCGGGCTGGTGGGATTGCTGGCGCTCAGCCGCCGCCGTCCCAAAGCCATCCCTTCGGTCTGATCACTTAGAACGTCACCGTCTAGAACGTCACCGTCGGGTCGGTAGCCTGGCCCTCGACGGAGATCTCATTTCTAAAGTCGCGTCGTCCGCGTGCAGCTACGCGCGCGTGATCGTGCCTGCGCTCAATGAACAAGACCTTCGATCAACAAGACTCTTTCAATCAGCAAAACGAGGAGATGCAATATGTCTGCAATGAAATGTCGCGCCTTGCTCAGGTTGGTGTTTGCCGGGCTCGTTGTGCTGCCGTTCATCGCGGGGAGCAAGCCCGCCGCGGCCTGCGCGGGCGAGCCCCTTCTCGGCTCGCTGTGCCTCTTTGCCGGCAACTTCGCGCCGCGCGGCTGGGCTTTGGCAAACGGCCAACTCTTGCCGATAGCCCAGAACACAGCGCTGTTCTCCATCATCGGCACCACCTATGGGGGGGACGGGCGCACGACCTTCGCCTTGCCGGACCTGCGCGGTCGGGTACCCATTTCCGCCGGCACCGGAGCCGGCCTGCCGAACTACGCCCTGGGAGAGAAGGCGGGGAGCCCCTTCACCACTCTGACCCTCAACAATCTGCCCAGTCACTCGCACACGGCCACGGGCACCGCCAAAGCGGCCACCGACGCAGCCAGCACTGAAGACCCTGCCGGCGCCTACTGGGCGTCCGATGGCCGCACCAAAGTCTACTTCTCGGGTTCGCCGAACGCGACCACCGACATGGTGAGCGGGGGCGTTGCCGTGTCCGTCGGCAACACAGGTGAAGGCCAGCTATTCCAGACGCAGTCTCCCTACCTGGCGATGAACTGGATCATTGCCACTACAGGCATTTTCCCGTCGCGCAACTGAACTGCGGCATGAAATGAAAAACGGCGCCGGCCCCCTCAGGACCGGCGCCGTTCCGGCACTCCCCTACCGAAGCCTCAGGCCGCCAGCTGGCGCAGCTTGTTCATCAGATAGTCGATATCGTCCTGGGTCATCTTCGAGGCGGGATCCTCGAACTGGGTCAGCAGGCGCTCGATGATCCGGGTGACGAAGCGTTCGCGGTCGTTGCGGCCGCCGTCGTATTCGCCTTCCGCGAAGATCTGCACTGCGGCACGGACCGCGCTGAACAGCCGCTCGGGCATCCCGGCCTTCTCGTAGATCGAGCGCAGGCCCAGGTCGCCGCCGTCGTGGATCAGTTTCTGCGCGTTCTTCAGCGGCACACCGGAAAGCCGCGCCACGGCGGCCTCGAAAAACGCCATGTCGCCGACGCAAAGCGCGCGGATGATGAGCGTCGGGGTCAGGCGGCCGTTCACGTGGATCTGGAACACCAGTTCCTCAAGGTCGGCACCCGTGGCACCGCGGCTCAGCAGGCTGATGGTCGCCCGCTCGCGGGTCTGCAGGATCAGGTTGGCTGCCGCATCGGCCGGCAGGTCGTGCTTGCTGACCAGATAGCCTTCCAGCTTCTTGGCCATGGCGGAGACCAGATGTTCGGAGATCGCCGGCGGCAGGCTGGGGCGCCGCGCCATCGACTCGGCAACAGCCTCGCTGCCCGTGTAGTCGGTAATCACCCGGCCCAAAGCCGACTCGGACAGCTCGGCCCCTTCATTGGCGACCAGGCGAGCCACGGCGGTCTCGTTGCCGGTATCGATCAGGGCATCGGCTACCGCGGTCGACACCGAGGCACGCTGGGCGATGGCGACCTGCTTGGCGGCAGCGTTTTCGCTGCGCACGATGTCGATCAGGTCTTCGTCGGTCAGCACTTCGGAATATTTCAGGATCGGCAGGGAGACGCTGTCGACGTCCTTGGCCAGCGCAACCGCCAGGTCGTGCGGCAGGTCCGGCGTGCTCTTGAGGTTGGCTGCCAGCGCCTCGCGCACCAGGATCTCCGCATCGCGCGCCATCCGCCGGAAAATCTCTTCCGCCAGCTTGCGCTCCGCCTCGGTCATGCGCGGGTACTTGCGGTCGTACTGCGCCGCGATCTTCGAGGTCGTTTGGGCCCGGACGTCCGGCGAAGGATCCGCCATCAAACGGGCAACGTCTTCCTGGGAAAGGCTTCCTGTCATGTCTCTCTCGGTCATACCCGAATGAACGCGTGACCCCCGCAGGGCCTGGCTTTCCAGCCTGCACGGCGCCTCAACGTGCCGATTATCCGGCTCCGACGTTAATTCATACTTAAAATCCGGCCGCCCAGCCCGGCAGCCCGCGGGATGCCGGGCCGCCGACGCCGTCTATTAAGGCCCGTTAACCTAATCAGCGCGGGGAAAGCCGGCTATTGGCGGGCGAGCAGCGCCTGGGCGACGTCCCGGACCTGACTGTCGATGGAGATGTCCAGAAACGACGTCACTTCCAGATCCCGGTCCTCGAAAACGTCGGAATCCGGTGCCAGCTCCATCCAGGCGGCCACCTTGCGGTCGCGCGCCCGCAGCAGGTCGGCGATCTGCGGCTTAAACAGCCGGATCATGGCGCCGATCCAGCGGTTGACCGGCCAGGACGGCTGGGCGTGGTCGATCTGGAAGATGTCCAGCAGGCGGATGACGTCGTCCGCCTTGTACCAGACCTCCCCGGTGACCCAGCGGTTCACGGTGAACAGGCGGAACGGCAGGCCCCCCGGCGTCATGGCAATGGCCACCAGGTGGCTCAGCGCGTCATTAGGGTCCTCCGGCGCGACGAAACCCGGCACCTTCGCCGGCTTGACCCCTGGCGGCATCCCCTTGGGCCGCACGAAGGTGTGGAAATGGCCGTGTTCGCCCTCGAAGCGCTGATCGGAGACATGGGCGTGGTAGTAGTATTGGCCGTGGGTTTCGTGGTCGTAGACGTCGCCGGGCGGGTAGTGATCCCACTCGTAGAAGGTACCGTTGTGCTTCAGCAGTTCACCGACAATGTTGTCGCCCGTCTTGGCCAGAACCCGGTGGACATTCATGACCTCGGCGCCGGCATCGGCCATCCCCTCGAGGGTCGCCGTGGGCAGGCTTTCCAGCGGAAAATCGCTGTCCAGCGCGGCATTTTTGATTTTCGCTTCGCTTCGCATAACGTCGATCACCTAGGCAGCGACATCGTCCGCCGCCAGCCAAATTTCTTCACGTCGGCGTGACACGCCCGTCGGTTCCCAGCACTGTTCCCAGCGTCACGCCGGGCCTTATTCTACGATTAGCCGATAGTCGATGAGAATATGTTTAAGAGCCGCGGGGCGGCCGAGAGGCGGCCATGGTCCACCGCCGGCCGGCAAACCCCGCCGCCGTCCCAGGAACGGTCCTTGACCAGGAACGGCCCCGGCATGTTGCCCTGGGAACCGGGAGCCCCGGGCAAAGGGGCCCCCGACAGACGGCTCAGTCCCGCACCACCAGCACGGAACACGCGGCGTGGCGCTCCACCTGGGCCGCGTTGGGGCTCAGCAGGTGGTCGCTCAGCTCCGGCCGGTGCGAGGCCATGACGATCAGGTCGGCGGCGACCTTCTTGGCGTAGGCGACGATCTCGCCGTAGATGGTGCCGTGCGCCACGATGTGCTGCACCGGAACGGTTTCGGGAACGCGCGCCTTGACGAACTCATGCAGTTGCGCGCTGGCCGCCTCGACCGCCTTTTCCTGGTAGTCGACCGGAAAGAAGGAGGACACGAAACTCTCGCCGAAATCCGGCACGATGGTCATGACGTGCAGGCGGCAGCCGAAAGCCTTGGCCAATTCGACGGCAGCGGCAACGGCTTTCTCCTGGGTCTCGTGATTGCCGAGGTCGACCGGCAGCAGGATTTCCTTGAACATCTTCTTAATCTCTCCCTTATGCGGCCGCCGCGGCGGGCTGGCGGCTGCGGCGCCCGCGCTGCATGACGACGATCAATCCCAGAACCAGCAGCGCGGGAATGTACATCAGTTCCTTGGGCGGCTGGTCGACCGGTTCCTTCACGGTGACGATCTCCTGGTCGAACTCCAGGCCCGCCGCCTCAGCCGGCGAGTCGAAGGCCGCGTTATCGACCAGCACCGCCTCGCCGTCGATCAGAATATCGAGGCCGGCGGCGCTGAGGCGTTCCTCGCCGGTGGCCCCCTCGCCCAGCGGCAACAGCGCGACGAAGCTGCGCGGCTCGCCCACCGCGTCGAAACCGTCGACCCGAATGTGCAGAACCTCGCCCGGCTGCATACGGTCGGCCACGGTCATGATCTCGCTCGGCGCCACGTCGCGGGTCGGCGGCGAAATCATGTCCATCCAGAAACCGGGACGGAACAGTGTGAAGGCGATCAGCAGCAGCAGGGCCGACTCGTAGAGGCGGCTGCGGGCCAGAAAGAAGCCCTGGGTCGCCGCCGCGAAGATCAGCATCGCCACCGTCGCGACGACGAAAACGAAGACTCCGCCGACCCAATCGACATTGATCAGCAGCAGGTCGGTGTTGAAGATGAAGAGGAAGGGCAGCGCCGCCGTGCGCAGGGAATAGAAGAAGGCGATGAAGCCGGTCCTGATCGGGTCGCCGCCGGACACCGCCGCCGCCGCGAAGGACGCCAGGCCGACCGGCGGAGTCACATCCGCCATGATGCCGAAGTAGAACACGAAAAGGTGCACGGCGATCAGCGGCACGATCAGCCCGGCATCCTGGCCGAGCTGGACGATGACGGGGGCCAGCAGGGCTGAGACCACGATGTAGTTGGCGGTGGTCGGCAGCCCCATGCCGAGGATGAGGCTCAAGACGGCGGTCCACAGCAGGATCAGCAGGATATTGCCAAGCGAAAGGATCTCCACCAGGTCGGCCAGCACCAGGCCGACGCCGGTCTGCGACACCGCGCCCACGATGACGCCGGCGGTCGCCGTGGCGATGCCGATACCGATCATGTTGCGGGCACCGGCGACCAGGCCTTCGTAGAGCTCCACGAGGCCCTGGCGGATCCAGGTCCCGTAGTGGCCCGCGCCGCGGAACAGGGCAAACAGAGGGCGCTGCGTCAACACGATGAAGATCATGAAGGCAGTGGCCCAGAAGGCCGACAGCGCCGGCGACAACCGCTCGACCATCAGACACCAGATCAGGACGACGACCGGCAGGATGAAATGGATGCCGGACTTCACTGTCGGCCCGACCAGCGGCAGGGAGACGATCGGTGCATTGGGGTCGTCCAGTTCCAGATCGGGATACCGGGCGCAGAACCAGACGATGCCGGCGTAGATCGCAGCCAACAGCGCCGCGACGACGTAGCCCGCGTTGTCGCCCGCGACGACCGAGATCCAACCCATACCGTAGTAGACCGCCAGAGAGAGTGCGCAGATTGCCGCGATGCCGAAGCTCAGCAGCAGCAGGAAGCGGATCAGCGGCGTCGGCGCCGAGGCGCGTGGCAGCCCTTCCATACCGGCCTTCATGGCCTCCAGATGGACGATATAGACCAGCGCGATGTAGGAGATCAGCGCCGGAACGAAAGCGTGCTTCACCACCTCGAAGTAAGAGATGCCGACGTATTCGACCATCAGGAAGGCAGCGGCGCCCATCACCGGCGGCATGATCTGGCCGTTCACCGAGGAGGCCACTTCGACGGCACCGGCTTTCTCCGGCGAGAAACCGACCCGCTTCATCATCGGGATGGTGAAGGTGCCGGTGGTCACCACGTTGGCGATGGAGGAACCGGAAATCAGGCCGGTCATCGCCGAAGCGACGACGGCCGCCTTGGCCGGGCCGCCGCGATAGTGGCCGAGAAGCGAGAAAGCAACCTTGATGAAATAGTTGCCGGCACCGGCCTTGTCGAGCAGCGCACCGAACAGAACGAAGAGGAACACGAAGTCGGTCGAGACACCGAGGGCGACACCGAAAACACCCTCCGTGCTGATCCACTGGTGATTGACCACGCCGGCCAGCGAGACGCCCTTATGGGCGATGAGGTCCGGCATATACTGCCCGAAGAAGGTGTAGAGCAGGAAGATCGATGCGATCACCGTCAGCGGCGGGCCGAGGGCGCGCCGCGTCGCCTCCAGCAGGATCACCATGCCGATACAGGCGACCACGATATCCATGGTATTGGGGTTGGCCGGGCGCAGCGAGATCTGGTCGTAGAGCCAGAACAGGTAGCTGCTGCAGAAGGCGCCGACCAGGGCGAGCACCCAGTCCTGAACCGGTATGTAATGGCGTGGCGAACGCTTCAGCGCCGGGTAGGCGAGAAACGCCAGAAAGACGGCAAAAGCGAGGTGGATCGAACGCGATTCCGTGTTGTTGAGAACCACCGGCAAGCCGGTCAGTTCGGCGGCCAGAAACGACAGCGGCGAGGCGATCCAGAGCTGGAACAGCGACCAGGCGGCGGCGACCCAAAGAATGACATAGAGGCCGAGGCCGGTCGGCGCGCGCCCGCCGGTATCCGAGGAGGCGACGAGATCCTGCAGCTCGTCATCGGACAAAGGAGCGCCAGCGCTGCCCGACGGAGACCCGCCGGTCTTCGGATCGTCTGCCATACGTATTCCCCGCTCTATAGAGGTTGCTCTCGACGGAGCTCCTCCGGTCCCCAGAAGAAAACCCGGTCCGGTTTTTCGGGCGCCTTTGCTGGCCCACCGTATTCCCGGGTTTGAACTTATTGACGTCAGAACGTCAGGCAAAAACGCCGGTGGGCGGGATCGCTCCCGCCCACCGATGCCGGATTACATCCAGCCACGTTCCTTGTAGTACTTCACGGCGCCAGGATGCAGCGGTGCCGAGATGTTCTTGGTGATCATGTCCGCTTCCTTGAGATTGGCGAAAGCGGGATGCAGCTTCTTGAAGCGGTCGAAGTTGTCGAACACCGCCTTGACCACCTGGTAGATGGTCTCGTCGTCGGTCTTGGTCGAGGAGACGAAGGTCGCGCCGACGCCGAAGGTCTCGACGTCTTCCGGGGTGCCGTCGTAGGTGCCGCCGACGATGGTCGCCGTGGCATAGTAGGGATTGTCGGAAACCAGAGCGTCGATCTCCGGGCCGGTGACCGGCACGATGATCGATTCGCAGGAGGTCGTGGCTTCCTTGATGGTGCCGCTCGGATGGCCGACGGTGAACACGATGGCGTCAACCTTGTTGTCGCACAGCGCCGAGGCCTGTTCCGCCGACTTGAGCTCCGCGGCCAGCTTGAAGTCGCTCATCTGCCAGCCGAGGGCGGCCATCACCACTTCCATGGTGCCGCGGGCACCGGAACCGGGATTGCCGATGTTGACCCGTTTGTCCTTCAGGTCGGCGAAGGTCTTGATGCCGGAATCCTTGCGGGCCACCACGGTGAAGGGTTCCGGATGCACGGAGAACACCGCGCGCAGGTCCTTGTTGGCGCCGTTGGGGAATTTGTCCGGCGTATCGCCATTGTAGGCGTGGTACTGCCAGTCGGACTGGGCCACACCCATGTCCTGTTCGCCGTTGGCGATGGAATTCAGGTTGGCCACGGAACCGCCGGTCGACGGCGCCGTGCACTTGATGTCCTTGTTCCCGCGGTTCACCAGCTTGCAGATGGACTGGCCGACCACGTAGTAGACGCCGGTCTGGCCGCCGGTGCCGATGGTGACGAATTTCTCTTCCGCCTGGGCCGTCGTCACGGAGCCGGCGAGCATCGCCGCCATGGAAAGCCCGGCAAAGGTGGATTTCAAAGCAATGGATTTGGATTTCATGAGTTGATCGCTCTCAATTCTTAGACCTGTGGATTGAATTCGTCTGACGCGCGCCCTCACGGCGACGCATCGCTCTCCCCCGAAGTCGGCAAGTCGTCCTGGCGGCACAGGACGAATTCCCAATGGCAAAGCCCAAGTCGGCCCCGACAGGAATCCGAACGCAACGATTCGTTATGCCTGTCAGCTGCGACGTGCAGAGAGGAATTTGTCAGTACGCGGTACCCTGTGCCTTGGTTCGGTGATTGGACCACCGTTATTTTTCAAGCTATTGAATACCGCCCGGCAACGAAATGTCCACCCCCGATGTTCCGCCAGGGCAATCATACACGTTAGACGATGCGTGCGGTATCCGGTCGCACCCCAGAGGCTACTGGAGAGGCCACAGGAGACGCTAGAAAGCCCGCGGCTTGTGCTCTATGTTCCGCAAACCATGCATCCACGCGGCCCAAACCCACGATTTCTGCGGCTTGCCGCCAGCGCCCTGGCAACGCTCGGCCTGCTCGGCCACGGCCTCGCCATGCTGCTCGTCACCGTCCTGGCGGCGCCTTCGGCGGCGGGCGATGCGGGATTCCCGCGCTACGTCGAGATCTGCGCCGCCGACGGCCAGACCCGGCTGGCCTGGACCGGCAGTGGCGGGCGCGAAGACCCGGCAGGGCCGGCAGGAGGACCAGCGGCCCCGGCGCACGACCCCGGTCCGGTCAAAAGCTGCCCGGTCTGTACCGCTTTCGCGCAGGCCGGCCTCGCCGACCTGCCCCAGCCGGTGGTGCTGTCCCGAACCGTCTGCCGCACTGCAACATGGTCGCTGGCGCTCGAGGCGCCGGCCTTGGGCCGCGACGGCCTGCGGGCCCAATCGCGCGGACCGCCCGCCAGGGCCTGAGCCTTCCGACGGGCCCGTCGTGCGTCCCGGCGCCCGTCCGCCGTTTCGGCATTCTCCTTTTGCGAATTGAATTTCTCCGTGGCTGCCGCTGCCTACGCGGCGCAACGCTGCGAAGCGACAAGGAAAACCTGATATGACTGCGATCCTTTCTCGAATCCGCCTTGCCACCGCCCTCTCGGTGTCCCTTCTCATGGCTGCCGCCGCCCTCGCCGGCATCACCGCCTCGAACGCCGCCGCCCACGAGTTCAAGCTGGGTGCGCTCAGCATCGACCATCCCTGGGCACGGGCCTCCGCCGGCCCGGCCCGCAACAGCGCCGCCTTCATGACCATCCACAACACCGGCGGCGCCGACCGCCTGATCGCCGCGGCGGGCGACGTCTCTGACAGGGTCGAGTTGCACACCCACATGATGGAAGGCGACGTCATGAAAATGCGCCAGGTCGAGGCCGTCGACGTGCCCGCCGAGGGCATGGCCGCGCTGCAGCCCGGCGGATTTCACGTCATGCTGATCGGCCTGAAAAACCCGCTGAAGGAAGGCGACCGCTTTCCGCTCACCCTCACGTTCGAGAAAGCCGGCGATGTCACCGTCGAGGTCGCCGTGGAAGCCATCGGCAGCATGGGCGGGGGCCAGGGCAACATGAATGGCGGCATGACTCACGGCACCATGAACATGGCGCCGGCAAACTGAGGCGACGCTAAGCGTCGCCGGCCATGATCCGGCGTGCCGCGGCGGCCTCGGCCAGAGGGCGGCCGATCGGCGCGGGCGCCCCCGCGCCGGCGGCGGCCAGTTCCGCGTTGTCGCGGGCGCGCTGTCCCGACGGCAGGTAGAGATTGTTCTCGAAGCCGACGCGGGCATGGCCGCCCAGGGTGGCCGCCGCGGTGACGCAGGCGGTCTCCTTCGGGCCGAAGGCGCAGATCGCCCAGGGCAGCTTCGCTGCCTCCGGCCAGGCTTCGATCTCGGTCAGATAGGGCAGCAGGTCATTGGGCACGGAACGCTGGCCCGGCGTGTAGCGCCCCAGCACGAACAGCAGGAAAGCCGGCCCCGGCGGGATGACGCCCTCGGCCTGCAGCCGGCCGAAACGGGCCACATCTTCCGGCGCATAGAGGATGTACTGAGGCAGGCAGCCGGTCCCGGCCAGCCAGGCGAGGAATTCCCGTGAGGCGTCTTCTTCCGACTCGTCCGGGATCAGTTCGCGAATCGCCAGGCTGACCGCCTCCGGTTCCAGCGCGCGCACCATGGCGCGCTGCTGATTGGGATTGTAGATGCCGACCGCCTCACTGGTCACCTGGATGACCATGCGGTCGCCGACCGCCTCGCGCACCGCCGCCGTCGCCTCGCGGTAGGCACCGACGTCCAGGCTGTGCTTCTGCGCCCCGTCGCGCACATGCAGGTGAATCATCGCCGCCCCGGCGGCCTGCGCCGCCGCCGCCGTGGCGGCGAGTTCGGCCGGGGAGATCGGCACCGCCGGATGGTCGGCCTGGGTCTTGCGCGCGCCGTTGGGCGCCACGGTCAGGATCATCGGCGCCCAGCCGACGTTCTGGATTTCCTCGCTCATGCGGCGCCAACCTCGGCCAGCACGCTGTCGATGGACCGGCCGAGCTTGTCGACGATCTCGTCGAGATGGGCCTGTTGCACGATGAACGCCGGCGCCAGCAGTACATGGTCGCCGCGGGCACCGTCGACGGTGCCGCCGGCGGGGTAGCACACCATGCCTTCTTCCATCGCCTGCTTCTTGATCTTCGCGTTGATCTTCAACGCCGGATCGAAGGGCGCCTTGCTGGCGCGGTCGGCGACCAGTTCGACGCCGATGAAGAGGCCGCGGCCACGGATGTCGCCAACGTGGTGATGGTTGCCGAAGCGCGCCTCCAGGGCGGCGAAGAGCGCGGCGCTCTGGCGCTGTACGTTGGCGATCAGGTCCTCGTTCTCGATAGTATGCTGCACGGCGAGCGCTGCGGCGCAGGCCGTTGCGTGTCCGATATAGGTGAAGCCGTGCTCGAAGGCGCCGGAGCCGCCGGCGATGGCGTCGTAGATGCGCCCGGAACAGAGCGTCGCACCGATCGGCTGGTAGCCGCCGCCCAGCCCCTTGGCACAGGTCAGGATGTCCGGCGCGATGCCGTCCTGCTCGCAGGCGAAGAGGCTGCCGGTGCGTCCCATCCCGCACATCACCTCGTCGAGGATCAGCAGAACGCCGTACTGGGTGCAGATCTCGCGGATGCGCTTGAAATAGCCGGCGACGGCGGGCACCGCGCCCAGGGTGGCCCCGACCACCGGTTCGGCGATGAAGGCGGCCACCTTCTCCGGTCCCACACGCAGAATCTCCGTCTCCAGCGCATCGGCGGCGCGGCGGCCATAGGCCTCCTCGCTCTCGTCATGCGCCTGATGGCGGTAGGCATAGCACGGGTCGATGTGGCTGGCCGGGCTCAACAGCGGCTGGTAGGGCGCGCGCCGCGCCGCGTTGCCCCCGACCGAAAGGGCACCCAGGGTGTTGCCGTGATAGCTCTGCAAGCGGGCGATAAAGTGGGAACGCGCGGGCTCGCCGTTTTCCAGGTGGAACTGGCGCGCCAGCTTCAGCGCCGTCTCGTTGGCCTCCGACCCGCCGGAGACGAAGTAGACCCGCGCCATGCCGTCGGGCGCCCGCTTGATCAGGTATTCGGCCAGCGCCTCGGAGGCCTCGGTGGTGAAGAAGCCGCTGTGGGCGTAGGCGATCTTATCGACCTGGTCCTTGATCGCCTGGATCACCGCCGGATGGCCGTGGCCGAGGCAGGACACCGCGGCGCCGCCGGAAGCATCGATGTAGCGCTTGCCGGTGCTGTCGATGAGATAGGGGCCCTCGCCGCCGACGGCGACGGGATAGCTGGCCTTGGTGTGGCGTGGAAAGATGTAGCTCACGGGACGGGCTCTCGATGATGCGGATGGGGCGGCGACGCGGAGGAAACGCACGGCCAGTCTAGGCCACCTCGGAAGCGGCTGTCACGGCACGTGGCTGCGCCCATCGCGAAGGGCACCCCTGCGTTGCCTGCAGGCGGCGGCGCCGGTAGGATGCCGCCCGGCCGCGGCACCACCGCCGGCCCGGGAGCCCTGCGCAGCCGGCGCAGGGTACCGCACAGCAGGGGAAAGCGAGCCGTCATGAAGCGGGCCATGGACCTGAAAGATCACATCCGCGGCATTCCGGATTTTCCGACGCCGGGCATCCTGTTCTACGACATCTCGCCCTTGCTGGCGCACCCGGACGCCTGGCAGGCCACGGTCGACCGCCTGGCCGAGATCGTCCACCAGCACGAACCCGACGTGCTGGCCGGCATCGAATCCCGCGGTTTCCTGGTCGCGGCCCCGCTGGCCCTGCGGCTGAACAAGGGCTTCATCATGGTCCGGAAGAAGGGCAAGCTGCCCGGCGCCACCCTGCCCTACACCTACGATCTGGAATATGGCAGCGATACCATCGAGATCCAGGCCGACGCCGTGCAGCCAGGCCAGAAGGTGTTTCTGGTCGACGACCTGCTGGCAACCGGCGGCACCATGAATGCCGCCGCGCGACTGCTGCGTTCGGCCGGCGCCGAGGTTACCGGAGCGGCCTGCATCATCGAGCTGACCTTTCTCAACGGCCGCGACAATCTGGATATCCCGGTCGAGACCCTGATCGCCTACGACAGCTAGGCCATCCCGCCGGGCAAGGCTTTGCCAAATCAGCGACAAAGCTCAGCCTTTTAGGTTCAATTAACTCTAATCGGGTATCAGTCATTGTTTGCGCGCTATTGGCGAGCGAGCAAGGCCTGCCCGCTGGTGGCTGTCCCCGAATGACAACCACGATGGGTTGCCCCGATGGGCAGCACAGGCGGCCGGGCCTCTGCACGCCGCCGGCGATTTGCTGTTGGGGTTCGCCGAGGTCATGCCAATCGAGGCCACTACCTTTTCCTTTGCCGCGGTGATGCTGGTCGCCGCCATGGCGCCGGCAATGCTGGCCGTCATGGCGCTGACCTCCGCCCGTCAAGCCGATGGCAACCCGGCGCTCATGTGGTGGTCGGCCAGCCTCGGCATGGAGGCGCTGCGGCTCGGCGCCCTGGCCCTTGCTTCGACTTTCGATCCCGCCTGCTTCCTGGCCGTTCACGAAGGCGGCCAGACAATCATCGCCGCGCTGCTGCTGGGCGGGACCCTGAGTTTTCTCGGTCACGGCAACTACCAGCGCAGCCTGCTGGCGGCGGTCGCCGTGGTGTTCATCGGCACCGCCAGTTGCCTGCTCAATCCGCAGGTGCCTCTGCCCGTGATGCTGGCACTCAATCTCGGCGCCGCCGGCGGGATCGGCTGTGCCGGCATCCTGTTCTGGCGCCACTACCGCCTGCACAAAAGACTGATCTCCATCGTCTGCGCCGGCACGCTGCTGGTGTTCGCCACCTATCTGCTGACCCAGTTGATCCGCCAGCAGATCGACCCGCGCATGAGCGCCTTCGACCCGAACGGCGACTGGCGCGTGGTGCTCCATACCGGCCTCGTGCTGTCGTGCATGATCTGCATGATCTTTGCCGCCCTGAACGCCGCACAACAGGCCAAGGCCGCCGCCGAGAAGAAGGCCGAGCGGCAGGCTCGCCTGATGAACGCCATCGTTGAGAACATCCCGGTTGGGGTCTGCCTGTTCGACAGCGACCTGAAACTGGTCGCCTTCAACAGCGAGCTCACGAAGCTGCTGGGCATTCCGCGCGAAGTGATGGAGGGAGGGGCCACTTTCCAGGACCTGGTGCGTTACAACGCCCAGCGCGGGGAGTACGGCCCCGGCGTGTCCGAGGAAGAGGTGCAACGCCGTACCGAGGTGCTGCTGACCAACCTGCAGGCCCGCATGGAGCGGGTACGCCCCGACGGCACCGTGCTGGAGAACCGCAACCGCCGCCTGCCCAGCGGCGGCTACGTCATGGTCTACACCGACATCACCGAGACCAAACGTATCGAGGCGGCGCTGCGCCAGAGCGAGCAGCGCTATGCCCTGGCGCTGAGCGGCGCCAACGAAGGCATCTGGGAATGGGGCGACAAGTTCGACGGCGTCTATGTGTCGCGACGCCTACGCGAAATCGTTGGCATCGAAGGCGGCGAGCCGATGATCAATGCCGACGAATGGATCGGCCGCATCCACCCGGAAGACGTCGAAGCGATGCGCGAGCGCATGCGCGAGCACCTGCGAGGCCACACCGAGTATTACGACCACGAATACCGCATGCGCGGCGACGACGGGCGCTATCGCTGGGTCCATTCACGCGGCGTCGGCATGCGCGACCAGAGCGGCCACGTCTACCGCATGGCCGGATCGCTGAGCGACATCACTCAGCGCAAGCTGGCCGAGCAGGAGCTGCTGCGCGCCAAGGAATCCGCCGAAATCGCGAACCGCACCAAGGGCGAGTTCCTGGCCACCATGAGCCATGAGCTGCGCACTCCGCTGAACGCCATCATCGGCTTCTCGGAACTGATCCTGCAAAAGGTCTTCGGGCCGATCGGTCACGAGAACTACCGCGACTACATCCAGAACATCCACGAGAGCGGCAACCACCTGCTGACCATCATCAACGATATCCTGGATGTCTCGAAAGCCGAGGCCGGCATGATCGACCTCTACGAGGAAGACGTCGATCTGCGCGAGGTGATCGCCTCGGGCATGCGCCTCATCGGGCCGCGGGCGCGCGAGAACAACATCGCCCTGAAGACCGACTACGCCGAGCCGCTGTGCCTGGTGATGGCCGACGCGCGGCGGCTGAAGCAGATTCTCATCAACCTGCTGTCCAACGCGGTAAAGTTCACCCCTTCGGGCGGCAGCATCACCATCGAGGCCTGGGCCCAGTCCGGCATGGGCGCCGGCTTCCGCGTCATCGACACCGGCATCGGCATCGCCAAAGACGAACAGGCGCGCATGCTGGAGCCCTTCACCCAGGTCGAGTCCGGCCTCAGCCGCAAACACGACGGCACCGGCCTGGGCCTGCCGCTGTGCCGCGCCCTCATCGAAGTGCATGGCGGCCAGCTGTCGATCGAAAGCGAACTCGGCAAGGGCACGGCCATCACCGTCGCCCTGCCCGAGCCGCGTATCAGCGAAAAGACCGTCGACGCCGCCTGACCACCTGCAGCTGCCCCGCCCTTCGCGACGCGGTCCCGACGGGCCGCCTGGCGTTATAGATCCAGGCGTTACAGATCCAGGCGCTCTTCCGTCGTGCTGAAGGCTTCGGCGAAGGCCAGCAGGTCTTCGTCGGCACCGGCCGGCGCGATCAGCGACAGCCCCAGCGGACAGCCCTCGACGCGGGCCAGCGGCAGGGAGACCTGCGGCAGGCGCGCCAGGCCGGCGATGGAGGTCAGGCTGAGCACGGCCGTACGGTGCACGATCAGGTCCTCGGCAGTGCTGGAACACAGCGGCGCGATACCCGGCGCCGACGGCAGGCAGAGCAGCGCATCGTCGCCGAGCAGCCCGGCAAGACGAGCGGCGAAGGCCTCGCGCGCTTCGCGGGCCGGCGCCGCCTGTTCCTCCGTGATGCTTGCGGCCCAGTCGAAACGCTCCTGAATCTCCGGCCCGAAGGACGGCCGCGTCTCGGCGATCCAGGCACCCTGGGTGCCCATGATCTCGCGCGCCTGGATATGGCGGAAGCGCCACATCCAATCCAGCAGGGCATCGGTCGCGGCGGCCGGAATCTTCTCACCCGGCGTCACGCGCTGTTCCAGCCGCTCGACCAGCGGCGCCAGGGCGGCCTGGGCCACCGGCACCGCCAGGGCGAAGGCGTCTTCGGCCAGCAGCAGGCGCCGGAAACGCCCGGCATCGCCCGTTTTGCCGCCCAGCAGCACGCCGCCGACCCGGCGCAGCATCGCCGCGTCGCGCGCGAACCAGCCGACGGTGTCGAAGCTGGGCGCCAGCGGCATGACGCCCTCCAAGGTGATCCGCCCATGGGTCGGCCGCAGGCCGAAGAGGCCGCAATAGCTGGCGGGGGTGCGGATCGAGCCGCCGGTGTCGCTGCCCAGCGCGGTATCGGCCAGCCCGCCGGCCACCGCCGCGGCGGAGCCCGACGACGAGCCGCCGGGAATCCGCCCCGGCGCGTTCACGTTGGTCGGCGTGCCGTAGTGGAAGTTCTGCCCGTTCAGGCTGTAGGCCAGTTCGTCGGTGATGGTCTTGCCGACCAGCCCAGCCCCGGCATCGAGCAGCGCCTGCACCGTCGGGGCATGGCGAGCTGCCGGCGCGTGCGTGCGCGCCCAGTCGGGATTACCGCAGCCGGTGACGAAACCGGCCACGTCGAAAATGTCCTTGGCGGCGAAGGTGACGCCGCTCAGCGGCCCCGAGCCGGAGCCGGCGATGGTCGGCTGGGGCGCCGGCACGAAGGCGCCCAGCGCATCCCAAGGCGGCCGCCCGGCATCGAGCGCGGCAAAGGGATCGCTGTCGCCGGCCCCTTGCGCGGAATTGTGGTCGTTCATCGCGTTCCCCCTCAGCGGCGACCCGCAGCGCCACCGGCATGCCGGCGGCGGGTGCTCAGGTCGCCGTCTCGTCGATTTCCGGCTCGGCCGCCGGCTTGTCGCCGTCGTGCTTGCGCCGGATGATGATGTCGCCGTTCTCCAGAACTTCCGGCAATTCGTACTGCGGAATGCTCTCCACCAGCAAGCGCAGTGCGCGCATCATCTGTCCGAGACCCTCGCGCGCCAACTCGCCGGGCGAGTTATCGGGCGGCCCGTTGGGCGCCGGATCTTCGGCCCGCGCCGCCGTCCCAGGGATCGTCAGGGACGCCAGCGTCAGGCAGAACCCGAGCAGAACCGCCGGCAGCACGGTCTTTCGTGGGCTTCGCATCACTTTGCTCCTTTTCACGTCGGCCCCAATCTATACGCCAAAAATGACCGCTTTGCGGCAAGGCTTCGCCGCGCCCGCCGGCCGATGCCCTCGACAGCCAAGGCGGAGCATGCCAGGAATAACCGGCCTGGGAATACCCGGGGATGCGCAACGCCAAAAGGGACAGTCGATGAGTGAGACGGCATGAGTGACGACATCGCATTGATGACGGCGAGCCGTCTGGTGAAACTCTACCGTGCCGGCGAACTGTCCCCGGTGGAGGCGACACGTACCGCGCTGGAGCGTATCGCGCGTTACAACGGCAAACTGAATGCCTTCAACCTGATCGCCGCCGACAGCGCGCTGACCGCGGCGGCGGAGTCGGAGGAACGCTGGCGCCTCGGCGCGCCGCGGGGGCCACTCGACGGCGTACCGACGGCCATCAAGGACGTGCTGCTGACCAAAGGCTGGCCGACCCTGCGCGGCTCCAAGGCGATCGCCCGCGACCAGGCCTGGGACGAGGACGCCCCGACCGTGGCACGGCTGCGCGAACACGGCGCCGTCATGCTGGGCAAGGTGACGACGCCGGAATTCGGCTGGAAGGGCGTCACCGATTCGCCGCTGGAGGGCATTACCCGCAATCCCTGGAACCCGGCAATGACACCCGGCGGTTCCAGCGGCGGCACGGCGGCGGCGCTGGCCGCCGGCCTGTGCACCCTGGCGCCGGGCAGCGACGCCGGCGGTTCCGTGCGCATTCCCGCCGGCTTCACCGGCACCTTCGCCTTGAAGGCCAGCTTCGGGCGCGTGCCGGCCTGGCCGGCCAGCCCCTTCGGCATTCTGTCCAACGTCGGGCCGATGAGCCGCAGCGTTACCGACGCCGCCCTGCTGTTGAACGTGATGAGCGAGCCGGACCCGCGCGATGCCTACAGCCTGCCCGGCGACGGTACCGACTATCTGCACGGCCTCGACGAAGGCATCGAGGGCCTGAAGATCGCCTACGCGCGGACGTTTCGCGGCCGCCCGGTCGACCCGGAAATCGCCGCGCTGGTCGCCAAGGCGGTAGAAACACTGGCCGGGCTGGGCGCCGAGATCGTCGAGGATGAGCCCGACACCGAAGGCGCCGAGGAGGCGTTCCAGATGCACTGGTTCGCCGGTGCCGCCAAGCTGCTGGAGCGCTTCGACGCCGCCGCCATCGCCGCGATGGACCCCGGCCTGCAGGCGGTCGCCGAAGAAGGCAGAGGGTACAGCCTGCTGGACTACATGGGCGCCATGGCCCGCCGCGAGGCGCTGGTGGTCGCGTCCAACAAATTCCACCAGACCTACGACCTGCTGATCACCCCCAGCCTGCCGATCCCGGCTTTCGAGGCGGGCCTGGAAGTCCCGGCCGGCAGCGGCATGACACGCTGGCCCGAGTGGACGCCCTTCACCTATCCCTTCAACCTGACCCAACAGCCCGCCGCCAGCGTGCCCTGCGGCCTTACCAAGGCGGGGTTGCCGGCGGGCTTCCAGATCGTCGGCCCGCGCTTTGCCGATGCGCTGGTGCTGCGCGCCGCGCGCGCCTACGAAAAGGCGGCGCCGTGGACCTTCCCGGACCTCACGCAAACACTGAAGGATTGACCGGAAAAACTACCAGGCCAGGATCAGGCGGTCGCCGCGGACCTTGTAGCTGTCGAAATGCTTCAGGAAGGTCATGCCGAGCAGCGACAAGTCGCCCGGCTGCTCGCCCACCGAGGCCGGCAGGTCGTAGAGTTCCAATGCACCGATGCGCAGGGAGCGCAGGATGACCGGTGCCGCCCTCACCTCCCCCGCCGCCGAGCTGTAACGCTCGGAGAACGTCAGCCGCTGGGGCGGCCAGCCGAGGCGGGTGGCGTCCGCCGGTGTCAGGTAGATCGCGCTGGCGCCGGTATCGATGAGGAAGGTCAGGGTTTCGCCGTTGACCGTCGCGTCGATGATGAAGTGACCCTGCGCACCGGCCTTCACCACCAGTTCCGAAAGCGCCGCACGGGGCGCCGCTGCCGGCTGCCGGGCGTCGCCGCCCGATGCCGCAGGCAGCATCGTCTCTCCGCGGTCGATGAAGTAGACCACGGCGAGGCCGATGACGATGACCGCCGCGGCCAGGCGCAGACTGTGCCCGAGCATGCCGCCCGCCGCCGCGCTCTGCTGGTGAAGGCCAGACATCGTTCCGGTTATCCCGATCCGCCGGTGCAGCGGCACGCCAGTGCGCCGCGAGGCCCCATGGTGGTGCCAAGGCCTTAAGGCTTTTCTTAGCTTCTTGGTTAACGGGCCCTGGGGCCCGGGAGCCCCCTGGCGCCCGGCACCGTTGCATCGGCAGGGAAAAATGGCCAACCTCCCACGCTGATTCGGCAAAACCGCGACAAGTCGCCAAAAAAAGCCATGGCTTAAGAAACATGGGCAGACAGCACGACAAGCAGCGCCGCGGCGCCGTGGCCTGCGGGCATCCGGCAACCGCGGCGGCAGCGCAGGAGATCCTGGCCGAGGGCGGCAACGCCTTCGATGCGGTGCTCGCCGCGTTCTGCGCCGCCTCGGCCGCCGAACCGGTGCTCGCCTCCCTTGGCGGCGGCGGCTTCCTGCTGGCACAGCCGGCCGGCGCAGAGCCGCTGCTCTACGACTTCTTCGTGCAGACGCCCCGGCAGCGCCCCGCGCCGGACAGCCTCGACTTCTATCCCATCCTCGCCGACTTCGGCACGGCGACGCAGGAATTCCACATCGGCATCGGCGCCGTGGCCGTGCCGGGTGCGGTAAGGGGCCTCTTCGCCATCCACCGCGACCTTGCCAGCCTGCCGATGTCGCGCCTCGTCGAGCCGGCGGTGCGTCTGGCGCGCGGCGGGGTCGAATTGCGGCCCATCGACGGCTATCTCTTCGAGGTGGTGGCGCCGATCCTGACAGCCAGCGACGCGGCACGCCGGTTGTTCCTGGATGCCGAAGGCCGCTTGCTCGGACCCGGTGCGGTCCTGCGCCAGCCCGAGCTGGCCGACAGCCTGGAGGCCCTGGCCGCCGACGGCGAGCGGCTGTTCTACGACGGCGACTTTGCCGCCCGCCTGGTGCGCCTGTGCCGCGAGTCCGGCGGCCAACTGAGCGCGGCCGACCTCGCCGCCTACCAGGTGATCCGCCGCCAGCCTTTCGTCTGCGACTACCGCGGCCACCGCGTGGTGACCAACCCGCCGCCGTCCTGCGGCGGCATGCTCATCGCCTTTGCGCTGGCCCTGCTTGCCGGGGACCCGCCAGCGCGGCTTGGCCAGGGCTCGGTGGAGAGCCTGCTGCAGATGGCGCGGGTGATGCAGCTCACCAACAAGGCGCGCATCGAGGCGCGGCTGGAGGACGGCACCGAGGCAGCGGCCGAACGGCTCTTCGCGCCGGCCTTGCTGGAACGCTACAAAGACGACGTGCGCGGCCATGCCGCCTTCACCCGCGGCACCACCCACATCAGCGTGGTCGACGCGGCGGGCAATCTGGCTGCCATGAGCCTGTCCAACGGCGAGGGCTGCGGCACGCCGCTGCCCGGCACCGGCATCATGCTGAACAACATGCTGGGCGAGGAGGATCTGAACCACGGCGGTTTCCATCGCTGGCCGGAAGACTGCCGTCTCTCCTCGATGATGGCGCCGACCCTGGCGACGTCAGCCGACGGTGCGCTCTTCGCCATCGGCTCCGGCGGGTCGAACCGAATCCGCACCGCTGTGCTGCAGGTCCTGGTGAACCTGCTCGACCACCGCCTGCCGATCACCCCGGCGACCGAGACCGCGCGCCTGCATGTGGAAGGCGATGTCGCCAATCTGGAGGGGGCCGGCGTGGCAGGAGGTTGTCCGGTGGAAGCCAAGGCGCTGCTGCAGCAGCAAGGCTACCGGACGATCGCCTGGCCGATGCACAATCTGTTCTTCGGTGGCGTTCACGGCGTGGCGCTCAGCCCCGAAGGCGTGCTGTCAGCGGCGGGCGACCCCCGCCGCGGAGGGGCCGCGCTGATCGCCTAGCCGGTCGGCCAAGCCCAGCGGATCTTGGAGGCGGGCCTCCAGCGTCCCGGCAACGACCGGGACACCGGAGAGATCCGCAGAATCGTCAGTCCGCTTCAGATCAGGCCGCTTCAGATCAGGCCGCTTCGGAGTCGTTGCGGTGGCGGACGATGTAGGCGCGGGCGCAATGCTCGTCGCAGTACGGCTTGCCGGCGACAGCCGGCGCCCCGCAGAAATGGAAATCCTGGTCGCCCGGATCGCCGATCGGCCACAGGCAGTTGGGGCCCTTGCCGTGCGAGCGAACCGCAGAACGCACCGGCCGCGGGGCCGGTGCGGCAGGACGCACCGCGGCAGGCTTGGGCGCAGCATGTACCTGCACCTGGGCCGGCGCCGCAGGCTTGGGAATCTGTGCAACGGCCGGGCGGCGCACCTGGGGCGTCGAACCGCGCTTGATCGGCGACGGCCGGGCCTTCAGCTTCATCCGGTGAGCCTTGCCGACGACTGAGTTTTTCGAAACCCCAAGCAGGCGGCCGATTTCCGACGCGCTTCGCCCTGCTTCCCAGAGCCGCATGAGTTCCGCAACTCGTTCTTCAGTCCAAGTCATGGGATTGCCTCTGTGCTTTTGGCTATATGTTGCGGCATATACTATATGTCGTCTAGATGACGGACATATGCACAATATAGCGGGGTAGCCTGAGAGTCTAGGCTGAAATCTGTGGAAAACCGCGGTTTTCTGTGAGTTACACCGTTGCGGCGACTCAGCCTGGGCGGTTATTCGCGGCCCGATTGCGCGGATCAGTCGAAGCTGACGGCCTGCCAGCGCTCGCCGGCGCCCTTGTTGTTGTAGCCCTCGAACTTCACCACCCAGCCCAGTTCCGGGGCGTACCAGACGCGCTGCTCGGCGCGCCACTCGCTGTCGACCTGCTCGGAGCGGCGCAGCAGGACAAAGGTGTCGAAACTGCCCGCCGGCACGGTGACCCGCTCGACCCCTAGCACCTCGATCCGGTCGCGCCAGGCCGCCCCGGCCCAGCGCCGGGTGAAAGCGACCACCTTGCCGACCTGCAAGGGAAACAACTGACCCAGGACACCGCCGTCGGGCGGCACCCCGGCGGCCACACAGTCCATACAGATATGGGCAAAACTGGAAAAACTGCGCCCCTCCCAAATCCACGACACGATGAGGCCGTTGGTGCGCCCGACGATACCCTCGACCCGCTTGCCGCTGTCCATGTCCTCCCACGCCATGAGGGTGCCTTCCGGCAGGGCCTTGAAAGGCGCCGGCGGCAGTTCCAGCGGCTGGGCCCGGAGCGGCACCGCCGACAGCACGACAGCCAGAACCGTCAGCGCCAGCAGCAGTCCGCGGCAAAGCACCGGAGTGAGTGGTCTGGAACTACATTGCACGGATAGAACAACTCCCCGAAGGTGGCCGTGGCCCAAAAAAAGCTACGGGCGGCCGCGGCGGCTGGAGACTAGCTCATAGGCTGCAGGGGATGAAAGCCTCGCAATGGGCGTAGCCAGATCGACGTGCATTCTCAGACGTGCATCCTTTGGGGGGCAAACAGACGTACATCCTCATGACGCAGCAACGGAAGCGATGGTAGTGCCTGTGGGTCGATATCTGCTCTGGAGTGCCGTGCTTGTTGCGGCGGTGGCCCTGCCCGGCCCCGCCCTCGCCCTGGACACGGGCGATGCGCGCCACCTGCTGGCACGCAGCGGTTTCGCCGCCGATCCCGCCCGGATCGAGACCCTGGACGGGCTGTCGCGTACCGAAGCCGTCGCGGCGATCCTGGAGCGCGCCGGCGACACCGCGGTCAGCGCGCCCCCGGACTGGGAAGCGGACTGGAAGCCGGCCAAGCGCGCCGGAATGAACGAGGCCGAACGCCTGGCGCTGCGCGACACTCAGCGCGAACAGGGCCGCGAGCTGAAGGCCTGGTGGCTGAACGAGATGCGGGTGAGCCCGACACCGGTCACCGAGGTAATGACGCTGTTCTGGCACAATCACTTCACCTCCAGCCTAAAAAAGGTGAAGGCGCCCGCCCTGCTCTACCGCCAGAACGTGCTGCTGCGCCGCCACGCCCTGGGCAACTTCGCGGACATGCTGCACGCCATCGCGCGCGACCCGGCAATGCTGGTCTATCTGGACAACGCGCGCAGCCGCAAACAGGCCCCTAACGAGAACTTTGCCCGCGAACTGCTGGAACTCTTCACCCTCGGCGAGGGATACTACTTGGAAACCGACCTGCAGGAGGCGGCGCGCGCCTTTACCGGCTGGAGCCTCGATCCCGACAGCGGCACCTTCCGCTACCGCGCCGCCTGGCACGACGACGGCGAAAAACAGATCCTCGGCCACAGCGGCGCCTTCGACGGCGACGCCGTCATCGACCTGCTGCTGGCCCGCCCGGAAACCGCCGAGCTGATCGTCGACAAGCTGTGGCGCCAGTTCATCTCCGAACAGCCCGATCCGCTGGAAGTGGCACACCTTGCCGCCCTGTTCCGCAGCGGCGGCTACGAGATCAAACCGCTGCTGACGGCGCTGTTCACCAGCGAGGCGTTCTGGGCGCCGGAAAACCGTGGCCGGCTGATCAAGTCGCCGGTCGATCTGGTGGTCGGCACGCTGCGGCTGTTCGACCTGCCGGTCGGCGACAATCGCGACCTGGCCTGGCTCACCCGGCGCCTGGGCCAGGACGTCCTCGACCCACCGGATGTGAAGGGCTGGCCCGGCGGCACGGCGTGGATCACCGGCGCCAGCCTGCTGGACCGCCAGAGCCTGATCGCCCGGCTGACCGGCGCGATGCAGGACCAGGCCATGCAGGCAAGCGCCACCGAGATGGCGGCCTCCAAAGAAAACCGCCGTGCCGCCTTCTTCGACCGCTGGCTCGCCGGGCTGCCGGCGAACAGGCAGAGCGCCGAGGCGGTGACGCGGCTGGTGCTGCCGATCGCACCGGTCGATGCGGCGGTGCTCGACCGCCAGGCCAGCGGCGCGCTGCTGCGCAGCCTGCTCGCCGATCCCGCCTATCACTTGAAGTAGGGACCGACAGGATGTCCGCAATCACCCGCCGCCGCCTGCTTGCCACTGGAATTGCCATGCCCTTTGCTGCCGGCCCCTTCATTGCCGGACTGGGCCTGCCCCGCGCGCGGGCGGCGGTGCCAACGCAGGTTCTGGTGCTGGTCGAGTTGAACGGCGGCAACGACGGCCTCAACACCGTGGTGCCCTATGCCGATGCGGCTTACACCGCCGCCAGGCCGAAGCTCGCTGTCCCCCGCGACGAGGTCCTGCACCTGGACGAACGCCTCGGCCTGCATCCGGCACTGGCGCCGCTGATGCCCGTCTGGAAGGCGACGGAGCTGAGCATCGCGCTGGGCGTCGGCTATCAACGGCCCAACCGCTCCCACTTCCGCTCCATTGAGATCTGGAACAGCGGCTCTTCAGCCGAGGAGACGCTGCAGGACGGTTGGCTGCACCGGGTCCTGACGGAGACCGGCGCAGACCGATCCCCGCCGCCCGGCTTCGCTGCCCAGGGTATCGTGCTCGGCGGCCCGGAAGGGCCGCTCGCCGGCAGCGCCGTGTCGCCGGTGGTGATGCGCGATCCGCGCCAACTGCGCCAGGCGGCGACCCTGCTGGATGGCGCGGCCACTGCTTCCGACAACCCAGCGCTGGCACACATCCTGGCGACCCGGGCGCGCATGCACGGGGCGGCGCTCGACATCGAGAAGCGCCTGAACACAGCGCCCGACTTGAAGACCGAATTTCCGAAGTCTGCGCTGGGCCGGCAACTGCGCTTGGCAGCGGGCCTCATCGCCGCCGGCACCGAGGCTTCCGTCTACAAGGTGCAGCACAGCGGCTACGACACCCATGCCCAGCAGGCCGCGCGCCATGCCGCTCTGCTCGGCGAACTGGCGGCGGCGCTGAGCGCCTTCCGCGCGGCGATGATCGAGGCCGGCGCCTGGCGCCGCGTCCTGGTGATGACCTATGCCGAGTTCGGGCGCCGGGTGGCGGAGAACGCCAGCGGCGGCAGCGACCACGGTACGGCCGCGCCCCATTTCCTGCTTGGGGGACGGGTCAAGGGCGGCCTGATCGGCGCCCAGCCGGCGCTCGACGATCTGGCGGAGGGGGACCTTAAACCCAGCCTGGATTTCCGCCGGATCTACGCCGGTGTGGCGGGCGATTGGCTGGGCCTGCCCCCGGCCCCGCAGAGCCTGGGGCACCACGCCGGGCTGCCGCTGATCGCCTGAAAACCCACCGCCCGGCCCTCTGCGGGCCGTTGCCGCTGGCCTCGGCTGGTCTCATCTGCTAGGAAAGCGCCGCCCCCGTTGGGAAGGTCCCAGGGACGCTAGGGAACGCAAACATATGAGCGAACCGCGCTTCAAGCTCTCCACCCCCGGCATCCTGGCCGGTGTCGCCGCCATGGCCGCCGTCGTGGTGCTGTCGAACTATGCCGTGCAGTTCCCGGTCTTCATCGAGGGCTACCGCACCGAGGACTGGCTGACCTGGGGGGCCTTCACCTATCCCATCGCCTTCCTGGTCACCGACCTGACGAACCGCACCTTGGGTCCCAAGGCCGCGCGCCTCGTCATCGCCGCGGGCTTCGTGCTGGCCGTGGTGCTGTCGCTTTTCGTCGACCCGCGCATCGCCATCGCGTCGGGCTCCGCCTTCCTGACGGCACAACTGCTCGACGTTTCGATCTTCAACCGACTGCGCCGGGCACGCTGGTGGAAGGCGCCGCTGGTGAGTTCCACGCTCTCCTCCATCGTCGACACGCTGCTGTTTTTCTCCATCGCCTTCGCCGGGACCGGGCTGCCCTGGCACCAGTGGGCGCTGGGCGACTTCGGCGCGAAGATGGCGATGGCCGCGGTGATGCTGATCCCCTTCCGCCTGCTGATGGCGAAGCTGCGCCCGCAGATCGACGAGCGCAAGTTACCGAGCGTCGCCGGCTAGAACCTCAGCAGACCCGGTTGTTCGGATCCTCGCAGGGGTGAATCTCGAAGGGCGCAAAGGCGCTGTCGCGGTAGGCGTCGAAGGTGCGCTTGTCGAGGCAGTGCACCTTGGCCAGCACCACCTGTTCGCCGTTCACCACACGCTCGGCCACCTGGCTGAGAAACGCCACCTCGCAGTCGTACTCGCGCAACACCTGCTCGCTCAGTTGCTCCTGCCATTCCTGGGCCGATGCCGGCAGCGGGGCCACTACCGTGGCCAGAGCCAGCATCAGCGCGCCCAACGGCGCGGTCAATTTGCATCCCATGCCTGCGGCTCCTTCCGTGGTGCAGCTCCAAGTTAAGCAGAATCGGCTCAGCGCCACCGCGGGGCATTGACCTGCCTCAAATAAGCCCACAGCAGCCTCACAGCCGCCGGACGGCCTTGTAGAGCCAGGCCGCGGCGAAGGCGGCGGCCAGCGCGACCGCCGGCTGGGCCAGCGGCATCAGCCAGGTCTCCCGCGCCAGCATCACCACGCCGAGATAGCCCCAGCCGGCCAGGAACACCACGATTCCTATCCCGGTCAGGAAGGGGGAGATGCGCAGCACCGCCCAGACCGCCGCCAGCGCCAGCAAAGCGCAGACGATCAAGACGGTGACCGCCGGCAGCGTCTTCACTACGGTGCGCTGCAGCAGGTCGCGCACCGCGGTGGCGGTTACCAGCGCTTCCGGCGCGCTGCGCCCGTCGTCGTACCCGGCCAGGCCGTCGATCGCCGCCAGCCGGCAACGCGCCGCATAGCGGTCGGCGTTGTGAAGATCGAGAAAGCGGGCCGCGGTGATGCGGCGCACCCGCGGCAGGTCGGTGCGGCCGAAGATCACCACTCGGTCGTCGAAATGCTTGCGGAAGAAGCCGTCGTCGCCGGCCTGCGCGCAAGCGTAGAGATCCCCAAGGGAGAACATTGGAATGCCGCCATCGCCGCCCTGGAAGTTCAGCAGCATGGCGTTGTCGTCGGACCCGGGGATCGCATAGCGGCCGAGCATCAGTTCGCTGCCGTTCAGCAGATGCGGCCGCTCGCCGATGACCCGGGCCGCAAGCTCCAGCGCCAGCGACGGCTTCAGGCTGAGCGTACCGCTGCTGTCGCGGCTGCTTTCGTACAGCGCGGCGTGACGCAGCACGCCATCGGCATCAAGATAGAGGGCGACGTGGCGCACATTGCGGTCGGCGCCGACGGCCGCGGCATGGGCCGGTGTGGGACCAAGCCGGTCCGGTGCCGGCGCGCGGCGGCCGAGCACAAGCCGGCCCTGGGCACCGGCCGACTTCAGGAGCGCGAGATAGTCCGCATCGTAGCCCGCCACGGCGCTTTCCGCCGAGGCGGCGAAGGCCTCCTGCTGGGCGACGACCAGTGCCCCGGCGTCCAATACATGGCGCATCACTTCTGCGATCTGCGGTGTCCAGAGCTCCAGTGGCAAGCGATCGAAGGGCGGCCGCAGCGCCGTTTCCTGGTCCAGTGCCACCACCGCAACGGGCGGCGTCAGGGTGCGGCGGCCCCGCGACGGCAAGGGCTCGCCATAAACCTCCTGGCGCGCGCGCAGCAGCAGGTCGAACGCCGGCCCTTTCAGCTCGTCGAACGGCGGCAAGGCGGCGAGACAAGCCGCCAGAACGGCGATCACCAGCGCCGCAACCCCATCAAACCAACGCATCGTTCCTCGTGGCCTTTCACGCTGCCCCCGGGAGCCGCGCCCCGCCGGGCGACAAGCTTAGCGAAGTATCCCATTGGGCACCCAACGATTTCCCCCATGGTGCCGCCTGTCACCGGGCCTGCGGAATAAAGCGGCCGGACGCCGGTCAATAAGGAACAGCTCCCATGGAAGCGGTCGTTTCCCGCGCCGCCCCTTGGGGGCCCGAAGCGGAACCGGCAGAGGCTTCGATCATGGGCCCGTTCCTGGCGAAGTCTCCTAAGGTCCCGGCCTGAATCCCGGGTCGATGCGATTGCGGGCGTGCCCTTCCCTCACGGCCCGTACAGGCGGCCGGCGTAGCTCTCTCCCCTAACGCCGGCCGCCGCCTCTCGCCCGGGGCAATCGCTGGAGAAACCGCTTCACCCGACATCACGCCATTGGAGGTTTAACCGATGACCAAGTCCGTTCTGTTCACCACCCTCGCCGCGGCGGCCCTGGCCGTCGGGCTCGCTGCCTGCGACGAGCAGCAGGCCTCTGAAAATTCCTCCGTGCCGATGCAGCAGCAGGGCGCCATGCCGCAGCCGGCCGAGCCCGACAGCCGCACGCCCGGCGCCGCTCCCACGGTTCAGCCCGGAATGGTGCAGCCCGAGGCGGATGACTCCGAATCCACGCTGCCCGGCAGCAGCCAGTAGTCCCCACGCCGGCCAGACCCGGCGGTGCCGCTTCACCCCGGCGGGCCGCTTTACCCCGGCGGGCCGCTTTACATGGCGCGTGGAGCGGCCCGCCGGCGCCGGCGGCGGCCAAATACAGCGGCAGCGAGACTTGTCATGAATGCGGCAATCGCCACCACAATTCGCCACAAATCAGTCCTCTTAAGGTTCCAGGACAGCTTACCGGGACCTGCCTACCTTCGAGTCCTGCGCCGCAGCGTTCTGCCGGCGGCGCCAAGGGCGAAATTGCAGGAGGCAAATAGCGTGGCACAAACGGATAGTGCACAATCGGATACACGACAGGCGGGCACACGACAGGTGGGTACGCCACCGGTTGACGAGTCACAGGCCGATACGACGGTTCTGGAGCACATCCCCGGCCTCCGCCGCTATGCACGCGCCTTGACCGGCAACGCAGCGGAAGCCGACGACCTGGTGCAGGAATGCCTCAGCCGCGCATTGGCATGGCGCCAGAAGCAGGACGCCGCCCGAGAAGCGGGGGCCCCTAAGGCTGAGATCCGCAACCTGCGCGCCTATCTCTTCACCATTCTGCACAACGCCCATATCGACCGGCTGAACGAACGGCGGCGCTGGAACTACGCGCTGCCGGAAGAAGTGCTGGAGAACCTGATGGCCTGCCCGGCACCGCAGTACGGCCAGCTTGAACTGCACGACCTCGCCGACGCGCTGGAGCGCCTGCCCGAGGAACAACGCCAGGCGGTGCTGCTCGTCGGCTACGAAGGCATGGCCTACAAGGAAGCGGCGGCAGTGCTGGAGGTCCCCATCGGCACGGTGATGTCGCGCCTGTCGCGCGGCCGCGAGGCATTGCGCCGCATGATGAACGGCGCACCGCTGGCGGACCTGCGCCGTGTCCCCACGCCACGTCCGGCCCCCCAGGTTGCGTCGGCGCGAAAGGTTCCCCTACGGAAAATTCAATGATGCCAGCCAGCCCACCCCCCCACCGCCCGGACAACGACAACGCGGTCGGTGAAGACGACCTGCAGGCCTATGTCGACGGCCAGTTGGACACGCGCCGGCGCGCGGCCATCGAAGCCTATCTCGCCGCCCACCCGGGCGAGGCGACGCGTGTTGCAGCCTACCGCAGTCAGAACATCGGCCTGCACGCCCTGTTCGACCCGCAGCCCCCTTCATCGCGCACGGCCGCTCTACCGCCGGCCCTCGTTGCGCTGGCCCTGGCGCTGGATGCGGAACTTGAGGCGCCACGGCAGCCGCAACCGACGACGGTTTCACCGGTCGAAAACCCCCGCCGCCAAATGTTTCGGCGCCGAAAATTGCGCCGCGCCGCCCGTCTCGCCGCTTCGATTGCCCTGCTGCTGGGCGCCGGGGCCGCCGCCGGCTGGATTGCGCTGGAACAGAGCGGCGGGCACAGCCATTCCCGTGTCGCCCTGACCCACGAAACGGCCCCCGCCCCGCAAACCCCACTGCAACCGCTGCCCGCGGCGGCGCGCCTCGACGGCAGCGACGCCGGCAGCGAGACCGCCAAGGCCGGCACGCAGCAAAGCTCGGCAGCATCGCCCGAGGCCGCCGTTGCCACACCGACGGAGCACACAACAACCCTCCAGCGGCCCGAAGCGCCGATGCCGGCGAATTCGCCGGCAACGCTCGACAGCGTCGCCCCGGCCATCGAGCGCAGCCCGCTGATCCCGGTACCGCAGCCGGAGTCGGACACCGGCGCCAAGGATACCTGAGCACCGCGACCGCACCGGGCGCTCTATCCCGCCGCCGCCTTTTGAGCCGCCGCCTTTTGAATCGTCCCCTGAATCGCCCCTGGCCCGGCCATAGGTCGGCGGCCGGACCGACTCATTTGCACCCCGACAATCCTCACGGCCGGCGGCGAGAATAACCATAGGAAAAGTCGCGTTTTCCCGAAACCTTGATCTGCATCAAAGCCTTCCCGCCCGCGTTCGAGTAATTCTAATTCCAGGCAGAGCCGCCCTGCCGGTATCGGGCCGGATCAACGGCCCCGGTCAGCCCGCCGGTTCAAACGATACCGAGATCGCAGCGCCAGCCCTGCCCTGGGTATGAGCTAGAGGAGGGCACCAATGCTTATTCGTACCGCGCTGGCCGCATGTTGCATCTTGGTCACGGCGACATCGGCGTTTGCGGATGACGGTCTGTTGCAGGAGGCAAAAGATCTGTTCGAACCCATTCCGGTCGGCGCGCCGGAAATCGAAGGGAATCCCGCGACACCCGAAAAGATCGAACTCGGCAAGATGCTGTATTTCGAATCGCGACTGTCGGAAAGCCACACCATCAACTGCAACTCCTGCCACGCCATCGGCCAGGGCGGCGTCGACATGCTGGAAACCTCGGTCGGTCACCGCTGGCAGCAGGGCGGCCGCAACGCGCCGACGGTGCTGAATTCGGTGTTCAACACCGCGCAGTTCTGGGACGGCCGCGCCAAGGACCTGGAAGAACAGGCCGGCGGGCCGATCATCAACCCGATGGAAATGGCCTCCAGCCATGAACACGCCATCGAGATGCTGAACAAGATCCCGGGCTATGCCGCCAAGTTCAAGGCAGCCTTCCCGGACGACAGCAATCCGATCAACGTCGAGAACATGTTGAAGGCCATCGCCCTGTTCGAGGCGACGCTGATTACCCCGCACTCGCCCTTCGACCGCTTCCTGCGCGGCGAGGAGAACGCGATGACGGCTGAACAGAAAGACGGATTGCGCCTGTTCATCGACCAGGGCTGCGCCTCCTGCCACAACGGCATCAACATCGGCGGCGGCATGTACCAGCCCTTCGGCGTGGTGGAAAAGCCTGGTGCCGACTTCCTGCCGCCGACCGACAAGGGCCGCTTCGAAGTGACCAAGTCGGTCGACGACGAGTACGTCTACAAAGTGCCGACACTGCGCAATATCGCGCTGACGCCGCCCTACTTCCACACCGGCAAAGCCTGGGACCTGCGCCAGGCGGTCGCCGTCATGGGGTCGACCCAGCTGGGCGCCGACTTGAGTGACGAAGACGTCGACAAGATCACCGCCTTCCTGCACGCCCTGACCGGCGAGCAGCCGCAGATCACCTATCCGGTCCTGCCGCCGAGCACGGTGGACACACCGCGGCCGAAGCCGTAACCGACACTCTCTGCCGTTAGGGAGGAAAGGAGACCGGGGTCCCGTCTGGGCCCCGGTTTTCTTTTTGGCCGGAACCGCCGTCAGTCCGGCTGGAACGCGGCGAAGCGTTCCTCGAACTCGGCAAAGCCGACGGCGCCCGACAGGCCGTCGAAGCGCCCCTGGGCGGCGATGTCCTGGACCGCCCGCAGGCAAGCGCCATAGGCAAGCCGCGCCAGCGCCGAGCCGACGCTGATGCGCTTCACCCCGGCATAGGCAAGCTGATGCACTGAAAAGCAAGCACCGGGCAGCCCCATCACCACGTTGACCGGCTTGCCGACCGCCCCGCACAGCCGGCGGATATCCTCCAGGCTGCGCAGACCCGGCGCATAGAGGACGTCGGCGCCGGCGGCTTCGAAGGCCTGCAGCCGCCGGATGGTATCGTCCAGGTCCGGACGGTCCCACAGGAAGTTCTCGCAACGGGCGGTCAGCACGAAGTCGTGCGGCAGGGCGCGGGCGGCTTCCGCCGCCGCAGCGATGCGCTCCACCGCCAGCGTAAAGTCGAAGATCGGGTCGTCGCGGCGGTTCGTATGGTCCTCGATCGAACCGCCGGCCAGCCCCGTCGCCGCAGCCGCGCGGATCGTCTCGGCCACGCTCTCGGGCGAATCGCCGAAGCCCTTCTCCAGATCGGCGGAAACCGGCAGGTCCGTCGCCTCGACGATGGTGCGACAGTGCGCCAGCACCGCGTCCGGCGCGAGGCGTCCTTCCGGCATTCCCAGAGAAAACGCGAACCCGGCGCTGGTCGTCGCCAGGGCCTCGAAGCCCAACGATGCCAGCAGGCGCGCGCTGCCGGCGTCCCAGGGATTGGGGATGATGAAGGCACCGTCGCGATGATGAAGCGCTCGAAAAGCCGCGGCGCCAGCGGACTGCTTGGATGTCAGCGGCGCAGACTAGCGCAGCGCTGCTGACAGCTTCATGTCAGGAGAGATCGGGCCGCCGCTCTCAAGCCGGCTGGGCGCGGGGCGCCTTGGCGCCGAGTCCGTCGTACAGGTCGAGCATGGCGGCGAACCATCCGCTCACCGGGTCGTCATCCGGCAGCAGATCCTGCGGCGAGGAGCAGCGTGCCCACTGCAGGGCGCCGAAGACGATATAGTCGGCATAGGCCGGCGCCTCGCCGTTGAGGAAAGGCTGGTCCTTCACCGTGAAGCGCAGCGGTGACAGCACGTTGTGCAGGTGCTTCAGGTTCTCCGCCTGCGCGGCGCAATAGTCTTCCAGCGCGGCGCCCAGCGCCTTTTCGCGGCTTTCGCGGAAGTAGCCGACGTCCTTCTCGTGCAGAACATCGACGATATCGGCCACGATGAGACGCACCAGCGCCGGGTGCACCTGGCCCTCGCACCAGCGCTTGATGAAGAAGGCGGCCCCCTTGGCATCGGCGCTGCCGAACAGCGCCGGGCGGTCGGGATAGGCTTCGTCGAGATAGCAGGCAATCTCCCAGGAATCGGAGATCGTCTTATCGCCATCCATCAGGACCGGCACCTTGCCCTGGCCGGAAAAGGCGATCGCCTCCTTCTCCGTGAACCGCCAAGGCACCGTTTCAACCGACAGCCCTTTATGGGCCAAGGCCATCTTCGTGCGCCAGCAGTAGGGGCTGAAACGCAGGAGCGGGTCGGCCCCCGCGAGGTCGTACATCTTCACAGGCGTTTCCTTATAGATCGTCGAAGGCACCGGAATCTTCGAATGGGGACAAATTAGACTCCGCTGGGCTCAACGGCGAATTGATTCTTCGCCCTCGCACCGGCATGTCGCGGGAATCTTTACTAATTACCAAATAAACACAGAGACAAGTGTCACGTGCCCCCATGCCTACCCGAACAGGAATATAGCCGTTATGTCGTTCTCCGGAATATCCGCCACGATCAGCAGGTTTCGAATCGCCGCCCGCATTGGACTGCTTTCCGCAATCAGCGCGCTCAGTGTGATCGCTCTGGGCGTGACCTACCTCGTCGGCGACATCCAGTTGGGGCGCGCTTTCCAGGAGCAGCAGAGCCAAGCCGGTCTGGCCCGGCTGACCCAACAGATCGAGAGCGGGGCACTGCAGCTGCGCCGCAACGAGAAGGATTTCATCATCCGGCGCGACATGAAATATGCCGAGCGCTATAACAAAGCGGCGGAAGAGGTACTCGCCGCGCTGTCGCAGGCCGCCGGCATGGCGGCCGCCGGGCCCGTCAAGGCTGAGATCGACGGTTTGATCCAGGGCATCACCGACCATCATCAGCAGTTCGCCACGGTGGTCCGGCGCTATCAGGAACTGGGCCTGGACGAGCAAAGCGGCTTGCAGAGCGACCTCCGCGCGGCGGTACACGCCGTGGAGGAAAAGCTGGCCGAAGCCAACCTGGACGCGCTGACGGTCAAGATGTTGATGATGCGCCGGCACGAAAAAGATTTCATGCTGCGGGGCGACGAGAAATATATCGCCAACATCGACCAGCGCCGCCAGGAGTTCGATTCCCTGCTGGCCCAGTCCTTCTTGCCGCAAGACTTCAAGGACGAAGTCGCTGTTCTAATGGATAGCTACCAGAACGACATTCATGCCTGGGCCGATGCATCCCTGGCGCTGGCCGGCGAGACGGCAACGCTGAGCGATATCTTCTCCCGCATGGAGCCGGACTTCGAGCGCACATTCTCCGCCGGTATCGAGGGCGCCTCCTCTGCCGTGGTCTCACTGCAAGCATCGCGCGATGCCACGCGCTGGGGCTTCGCCACCGTGGGCTTGGTCGTGCTGGTGATAGCCATCGGCCTCGGCATCGTTATCGGCCGAAGCGTGAGCCGCCCGCTGCTGAGAATCACCGAGACCCTGACGGGCCTGGCCAAAGGGGATACCTCCGTTCAGGTTCCCTCGACGGAAAATAAGGACGAGATTGGCGACATCGCGCGGGCCGTTCTGGTGTTCAAGGAAAATGCCATCGAGCGGCAGCGCCTGGAAGAGACGCAGGCCGGACAACGCGCCGCACAGGAAAAGCGCGCAAAGTTCATCGAAAAGCTCATCGCTGATTTCGACGACGTCGTCGGCAAGGCCCTGGGTATGGTGACCGCCGCTTCCGGCCAGCTTCACACCACTGCCGAATCGATGACCAGCACGGCCAAGATGACCAAGAGTCGCTCGGGCGATGCGTCGACAGCGGCTGAACGGGCGTCGTCAAACGTTCAAATGGTCGCCGCCGCTTCGGAGGAACTGCACAGCGCCATTGCAGAGATTGGCCGCCAGGTGACGCGCTCGAACGACGTGTCGCAGAAAGCCATGGGTCAAGCCAGCCAGACCAGCAACACGATGAACGAACTGGCCAGCGCGGCGGAAAAGATCGGTACCGTGGTCAGCCTGATCCAGGCCATCGCAGAGCAGACCAACCTCCTGGCTCTCAATGCCACCATCGAGGCAGCCCGTGCCGGAGAGGCCGGCAAAGGGTTTGCCGTGGTTGCCGGAGAAGTGAAGAGCCTGGCGACGCAGACCGCCAAGGCGACCGAAGAAATCAGCCAGCAGATCAATAACATGCAGGCATCTACGGGCGAGGCGGTCGGCGCGATCAAGGCGATCAACGGCACCATCGAACAGATCGCCGAGATCGCCACCACCATATCCAGTGCCGTCGAAGAACAGGGTGCGGCAACCCAGGAGATCGCCAAGAACGTCCAGGAGGCCGCGAGCGGCACCGAGGGCGTAACCCGGAACATCGCCGAGGTCGACGCGGCAACGACGGAAACCACCGAAGCCGCCGGCCAGGTGACCACCTTGGCTTCCGACCTCTCGGCCCAGGCCGCCAAGCTGCGCCAGGAGATCGAAAGCTTCCTGACCTCGGTGAAGGCAGCCTAGCAGGGTGCTGAAAAACGGATCCAGCCCGTGGCGCATCCTTCGAGACGGGCCTGCCGGCCCTCCTCAGGATGAGGCTAAATATATGAAATTTAATAACACCTCATCCTGAGGAAGCCCCGTAAGGGGCTGTCTCGAAGGATGGCCAGGGGCTCCACAGACCTTTTTCAGCACCCTGCTAGAACGGATTCCCGCGATCAGAGGGCGGCCTTGTCCCCTGCCTTGCCGCAGACCAGCAGGGCAAAGGCATAGGACAGCGCCACCTCGTGGAGCTTGTCGAAGCGCCCGGAGGCGCCGCCGTGGCCGGCCGTCATGACGGTGTGCAGCAGCAGCAGGTTGTCGTCGGTCTTGGTCGCGCGCAGCCTGGCGACCCACTTGGCCGGCTCCCAATAGGTCACCCGCGGATCGGTCAGGCCCGCCGTCGCCAGGATCGCCGGATAGGCCTTGGCCGCGACGTTGTCGACCGGCGAATAGGCGGCAATGGTGCGGTAGGCCTCGACACTTTCCAGCGGGTTGCCCCACTCCGGCCATTCCGGCGGCGTCAGCGGCAGGTCCTTGTCGCACATGGTGGTCAGCACATCGACGAAGGGCACCTCGGCGATGATGCCGCGGAACAGGTCCGGGCGCAGATTGGCGACGGCGCCCATCAGAAGGCCGCCGGCCGAACCGCCGTGGCCGACGATCTGGCCGGCGCGGGTATAGCCCTGCCCGATCAGCGCCTCGGCGGCGGAGATGAAGTCGAAGAAGGTGTTGGTCTTCTTCTCCAGCTTGCCGTCCAGGTACCAGCCGTAGCCCTTGTCGGTGCCGCCGCGGATGTGGGCAATGGCATAGACGAAGCCGCGGTCGATCAGGCTGAAGCGGTTGGTCGAGAAACCCGCCGGGGTGGACATGCCGTAGGAACCGTAGCCGTAGAGCAGCAGCGGCGCCGAGCCGTCGAGCGGCGTCGTCTTGCGATAGACCAGGGAGACCGGCACCTCTTCACCGTCATGGCCGCGCGCCAGGATGCGCCGCGCTTCGTAGTCGTCGGGATTGTGACCGCTCGGCACTTCCTGCTCCTTACGCAGGACGCGTTCACGGCTGGCCATGTCGTAGTCGTAGACCTGCTGCGGCGTGGTCAGCGAGGAGTAGACAAAGCGCAGGCTGGGCGTGTCGTAAAGGTAGCCGGGTGCCAGACCCAGGGAATAGGCCTGCTCGTCGAAAGCGATGGCGTACTCCTCGCCCCTGGCATTTCCCGGGGCCAGCGCCGTCACCACCAGGCGCGGCAGGCCGCCCTCGCGCTCCAGGCGCACGAAATAGTCCTTGAAGGCCTGCAGGCCAAGGATCAGGCAGCCCGGCTTGTGCGCCACCACGTCGCGCCAGTTCTCCCGCCCCGGTGCGTCCAGCGGCGCTTCGGCGATCTTGAAGTCGATGGCGCCGCCGGCGTTGGTCAGGATGAGAAAACGGTCGCCCTGGTCGCTGGCCTCGTACTCGATGCCGCTTTCGCGCGGCGCGATGAGGCGTGGCGCCGCCTCGGGGGTGTCGGCGTCGACCACCCGCACTTCGGAAGTGGTGTGGTCGTGGGCCGAGATGACGATGAAGCGGTCGCTCTCGGTCTTGCCCAGGCCGACGAAGAAGCCGGGATCCGGTTCTTCGTAGACCAGCGCGTCGCCGGCCGGATCGTCGCCCAGTCGGTGGCGGTAGACCTTGGACGGGCGGTGTTCGGCATCCAGGGTCACGTAGAACAGCGTCTGCCCATCATTGGCCCAGGCCAGGCTGCCCTGGGCCTCTTCAAGGGTGTCGGGCAGAACGGCACCGCTTTCCAGGTTCTTCACGTTGATGCGGCAGGTTTCCGACCCGTTGCGGTCGACCGCATAGGCCAGCAGGCGATGGTCCGGGCTGTGCTCGCAACCGTGAACGCGGAAGAAGCTGGTGCCCTCGGCCTCGCGGTTGCCGTCCAGCAGCACTTCCTCGCCGGCCCGCCGGGATCCCTCGCCGGACGCCCGAGCGTCGGCGGTCCAGTTCCCCGTGCTGGGGCAGCGGCAGAACACCGGATGCTGGCCGCCGGTTTCGTAGCGCTGGTAGTAGGCAAAGGGCCCGTCCGGGCTGGGCACCGAGCTGTCGTCTTCCTTGATGCGCGCCTTCATCTCGGCGAAAAGCCGCTGCTGCAACGCCTCGGTCGGCGCCATGGCCGCGTCGGTATAGGCGTTCTCGGCTTCCAGGTAGGCGCGGATATCGCCGTCCAACACGGCCGGGTCGCGCATCACCTCGCGCCAGTTGTCGGCGCGCAGCCAGGCATAGGGGTCCTCGCGGGTGATTCCGTGCAGGGTGATCCGATTCGTTTTGCGGGGGGCGACCGGCGGTTTGGCCGGCAGATCCGGGGCTAAAGCCCCTGGGGCGCTATCGGAAGGCACTGTTTCAGGTTCCATTTTCCATTAAAACGCAAATAAATCGCTGGTATCCCACCAAATACGCGTCTTTCTGTCGCAGAGTGGCTCCGGGTTTAGCATTCTATAAGGACGCCGTGCAAAGCATGGCGTTTGGCGCCGGCTCACCGGGGAAGCGGAAAAGTCCGGCAAAGGTCGCATTCCGGGTTTTGACCTGGATCAATGGCAAGGCCCTGGGGGGCTGCCATGAGAGGGGACTGCATGAGAACCGCAAAAAAGTCCGTGAGTGCCGGGGGCCCGCCAAGCGGCGGAGTCCCGGTTAGGCGCATCGCGGCTTCTGCTGTACTGACATCTGGTATCGAATCTCACTGGGGCATCTGATGAGCAATTCAACCGAGGCATCCGGCACGTCGCCGACGACCCTGCTCGTGGGGCTGGCATTGGCGCTGGGCGTTATTCTGGGACTGTTCCTCGTCGCGAACGCGCACGACGGCGCTATCGCATTCCACGGCTATCTCTTCATCGCGTCCTGCGCGCTGGGCATCTTCTGGATGATCAAGCGGCACTTCGATGAGGCGGAAGGAACCGCGGAAATCGAGGACGGCACCCGCTACAACAACGCGGTGATCAAGGCGGGGACCATCGCCTCGCTGTTCTGGGGGGTGGTCGGCTTCCTTGCCGGCGTCACCATCGCCTTGCAACTCGCCTTTCCGGAACTGAACCTGCATCTGCCCTGGACCAATTTCGGCCGCCTGCGGCCGGTTCACACCTCGGCGGTGATCTTCGCCTTCGGCGGCAACGTGCTGATCGCCACCTCGTTCTATGTGGTGCAGCGGACCTGCCGTGCAAGACTGGCCGGCGAATGGGCCCCATGGTTCGTGTTCTGGGGCTACCAGCTGTTCATCGTGCTGGCAGCCAGCGGCTACGTCCTGGGCGTCACCCAGTCCAAGGAATACGCCGAGCCCGAGTGGTACATCGACCTCTGGCTGACCCTCGTCTGGGTGGTCTACCTGCTGGTTTTCCTCGGCACCCTGATGAGGCGCCGCGAGCCGCATATCTATGTGGCCAACTGGTTCTACCTGGCCTTCATCGTCACCATCGCAATGCTGCACATCGTGAACAACCTGGCGGTGCCGGTGTCGCTGACCGGCGTCAAGAGCTACCAGTTGTTCTCCGGCGTACAGGATGCGCTGACCCAGTGGTGGTACGGCCATAACGCGGTCGGCTTCTTCCTGACCGCCGGCTTCCTGGGCATCATGTACTACTTCGTGCCCAAGCAGGCGAACCGCCCGGTCTATTCCTACCGCCTGTCGATCGTCCACTTCTGGTCGCTGATCTTCCTCTACATCTGGGCCGGCCCGCACCACCTGCACTACACGGCGCTGCCGGACTGGGCGCAGACCCTGGGCATGACCTTCTCCATCATGCTGTGGATGCCGTCCTGGGGCGGGATGATCAACGGCCTGATGACCCTGTCGGGCGCCTGGGACAAACTGCGCACCGACCCGGTCCTGCGCATGCTGGCCGTGTCGGTCGCCTTCTACGGCATGAGCACCTTCGAAGGCCCGGTCATGTCGATCAAGGCGGTGAACTCGCTCAGCCACTACACCGACTGGACCGTCGGCCACGTGCACTCCGGTGCGCTGGGCTGGGTCGGCTTCGTCAGCTTCGGCGCGCTGTACTTCCTGGTGCCCAAGCTGTGGAACCGCGAGCGGCTGTACTCCCTGGCGCTGGTCAGCCTGCACTTCTGGGTGTCGACCATCGGCATCGTGCTCTACATCACCGCGATGTGGGTTTCGGGCATCCTGCAGGGCCTGATGTGGCGGGCCTACGACAGCCTGGGCTTCCTCGAATACTCCTTCGTGGAAACCGTGGAAGCGATGCATCCCTTCTACGTCATCCGCGCCATGGGCGGTGTGCTCTACCTGATCGGCGCACTGATCATGGTCTACAACTGCTGGCGGACCATCCGCGGCGACATCCGCGAGGAAGGCCGTATCGGCGCCCCCTCGGGACGCCCGGCTGCCGTCGGCGCGGCCGAGTAAGGGAGGAACCCGACAATGGCTTTCAAGCACGACGTCATCGAGAAGAACTCGATCCTCCTGCTGGTCCTCATCCTGCTGGTGGTATCCGTCGGCGGTCTGGTCGAGATCGCTCCGCTGTTCTACCTGGAAAGCACCATCGAGAAGGTGAAGGGCATGCGGCCCTACAGCCCGCTGGAGCTGGCCGGGCGGAACATCTACATCCGCGAAGGCTGCTACAACTGCCACAGCCAGATGGTACGCCCGCTGCGCGACGAAGAGGAACGCTACGGCCACTACTCCCTCGCCGCGGAGAGCATGTACGACCATCCCTTCCAGTGGGGTTCCAAGCGCACCGGGCCGGACCTGGCCCGCGTCGGCGGCCGCTATTCGGACAGCTGGCACGTCGCCCACATGAACGACCCGCGCAGCGTTGTCCCGGAGTCGATCATGCCGGGCTATCCCTTCCTGGCGCAGACCGCGCTGAGGACCGACGACATTGCCGATCACCTGCGCACCAACGTGATGATCGGCGTGCCCTACAGCGACGAGATGATCGAGAGCGCCGCGCAGGACATCGCCGCCCAGGCGGACCCGGATTCCGACGGGGCCGACGCAGTGGCGGAGCGCTATCCCGGCGCTGTGGTCTCGAACTTCGACGGCGACGCCGCGAAGCTGAGCGAACTGGATGCCGTCATCGCCTATCTGCAGATGATGGGCACCCTGGTCGACTTCGAGGCCTATCAGCCCGAAGCCAACTACCGCTAGGAGGCCGAACATGCATTACGAGCAAGTTGCGCATTTCGCGGCCACCTACGGCCTGATCTACTTCATCATCATGTTCGCCGGTGTCCTGGCCTATGTGTTCTGGCCGTCGAACAAGGAAAAGTTTGAAGAGGCGGCCCGCTTGCCGCTCGAGGAGGATTGAGTCGTGGCACACAACAAGGAAGTGGATCAGGTTTCGGGCATCGAAACCACCGGCCACGAGTGGGACGGCATCAAGGAACTGAACAACCCGCTGCCGCGCTGGTGGCTGTGGACCTTCTACGTCTGCTGCCTCTGGGCCTTCGCCTACTGGATCGTGATGCCGGCCTGGCCGTTGGTCAGCAGCTACACCACCGGCGTCATCGGCTACTCCTCGCGCGCCAAGCTGACCGAGTCGATGGCCGCGGCCCGCGCCGCCCAGGCCCAGTATCTCGACCGCATCCAGCAGGCGTCGCTGGAGCAGATCACCAACGACCGTGAACTGCTCGAGTTCGCCCAGGCGGGCGGCGGTTCCGCCTTCGCGGTGAATTGCTCCCAGTGCCACGGCCAAGGCGCCGCCGGCTCCAAGGGCTTTCCCAACCTGAACGACGACAACTGGATCTGGGGTGGCAGCCTGGAGGCGATCAACCAGACCATCCACTACGGCATCCGCTCCGACCACGACGAGACCCGCTTCAACCAGATGCCGGCCTTCGGAACGGACGAGATCCTGGATCGAAACCAGATCAACGACGTCGCCGAATACGTGCTGTCGCTGTCGAGTTCCTCGACCGATGCCGCCGCGGCGGCCCGCGGCAGCGAGATCTTCGTCGAACAGTGCACCGCCTGCCACGGTGAGGACGCCACGGGCATTCAGGAACTGGGCGCCCCCAACCTGAGCGATGCCATCTGGCTGTACGGCGGCGACAAGGCGGACGTGGTCTATACGATCACCAACAGCCGCTCGGGCGTCATGCCGGCCTGGGTCGGCCGTCTCGACGAGACGACCATCAAGCAGCTGGCCGTCTACGTGCACTCTCTGGGCGGCGGCCAGTAAGGCCGATCAGAACGGGGGGGCCCCGGCGCCCCCCCACCAAATCAGGACAAGGGATCAAAAATGGTCGATCAAGCGGTTGTGCAGGACGCCACCGCGAAGCCGGCAGATCAAAGAGAAGGCGTAGAACGCTCCGACGCTGAACCGGTCAACAAGAAGGAAGTCCGCTCTCTCTACCAGAAGCGGATCAAGATCTATCCGCGCCTGGCGCGGGGGATTTTCCGGCGCCTGAAATGGATCATCATGGCGGCGACTCTGGCCGTCTACTACGTCACCCCGTGGATCCGCTGGGACCGCGGGCCGAACGCGCCCGACCAGGCGGTCCTGATCGACTTCCCGGGCCGGCGCTTCTACTTCTTCTTCATCGAGATCTGGCCGCAGGAGGTCTACTACCTCACCGGCCTGCTGATCCTGGCGGCCATCGGACTGTTCCTGGTGACCTCCGTGGCCGGCCGGGTGTGGTGCGGCTACACCTGTCCGCAGACCGTCTGGACCGACCTGTTCATCGCCGTCGAACGTTTCTTCCAGGGCGACCGCGCCTCGCGCATCCGCCTCGACAAGGCGCCGCTCGGCGCCAACAAGGTAATCCGCAAGGTCGCCACCCACATCACCTGGGTGGTGATCGGCGCCCTTACCGGCGGCGCCTGGGTGTTCTACTTCGCCGACGCGCCGACCCTGGCCTACGAACTGGCGACCTTCCAGGCCCCGGCCGTCGCCTACATGACCATCGGCGTGCTGACCTTCACCACCTACCTGCTGGGCGGTCTGGCCCGAGAGCAGGTCTGCACCTACATGTGCCCGTGGCCGCGCATCCAGGGCGGCCTGCTGGATGAAGAATCGCTGGTCATCACCTATCATGAAGACCGCGGCGAGCCGCGCGGCGCCCGCAAGAAGGGCACCGAGGTGGAAGAGCTCGGCGACTGCGTCGCCTGCAACCAGTGCGTCGCGGTCTGTCCCATGGGCATCGACATCCGCGACGGCCAGCAGCTGGAATGCATCACCTGCGCCCTGTGCATCGACGCCTGCGACCAGGTGATGGACAAGGTCGGCCTGCCGCGCGGGCTGATCTCCTACGACACCCTGGCCAACGTGGAGCGGGTACGCGCCGGCGACAAGCCGCGCCTGCGCCTGATCCGTCCGCGCACCCTGATCTATTCCGCCATCATCGTCGTCGTCAGCCTGGTCATGGTGTTCACCCTGGCGACCCGCAGCGACCTCGACGTCAACATCCTGCGCGACCGCAACCCGCTGTTCGTGACGCTGTCAGATGGATCGATCCGCAACGGTTATACCGTCAAGATCATCAACAAGCAGCACGCGGACCGCGACTTCTCCCTGCAACTGCAGGGCCTCGACGGCGCCAGCCTCGACATCGTGGGTGCCGACGTGACCGCAGAGGATCTGCAGGTGGGACCGGACAGCCTGGAAAGTTTCCGCGTCTTCGTGTCGGCCCCCCGCACCGCCGTGACGGACGATTCCACCGGCGTGCGCTTCCTGGTCACCGACAAGGCGACCGGCAAGCAGGTCGCCTATGATTCCGTGTTCCGGGGTCCGAAATGAGCGGGCAGAAAAAGGTCCGCGAGATCCGCGGCAAGCATGTCCTGCTGGCGATGATCGGCATGTTCGGCATCATCATCGCCGTCAACGCGGTCTTCGTCGTGCTGGCGCTCGATACCTTCACCGGGCTGACCACCGAGAATCCCTATAAGGAAGGCCTCGCCTACAACAAGGTCCTGGCCGCCCGCGACGCCCAGCGCGACCTCGGCTGGCAAGGTACCGTCCGTACCGACACGGCCGGCGGCGAGGACAGCATCACCGTGATGCTGTCCGACAAGGCCGGCGACCCGCTCGGCGGGCTGGAACTCGCCGGCACGTTGCGCCGCCCGATCCACGCCGGGGAAGACCAGCCGCTGAACTGGCAGGAAGCCTCGCCCGGCCACTATCGCGCCGTGGTCGCCCTGCCGGAGCGCGGCAACTGGGACCTGGTGGTCACCGCCCATGACCGTGGCAATCCGCCTCTCGACCACCCGCCCTTCGAAATGAAGGCGCGACTATGGTTCGAGTAGAGGCCCGCAGCACATTCCAGCCGGAAGCCAGCGTCCCCGGCGGCTCCGGCACGCCCCTGGCGCTCGGCTGCTGTCCCGGCGGCGCCATGGCCGCGGTCGCCGGTGAATCCGAGGACGCCCTGCGTCTGGCCGACTTCGCCGACCACATCGTTCCCCAGCCCGACGGCAGCGAGGAACTCACCCTCATCGTGCAGAACCTGCACTGTCCGAGCTGCATCCGCACCATCGAGGGTGCCGTCGAAGGGCTGCCGGGCCTTGCCAAGGCGCGCGTGAACCTCGGCACCCGCCGGCTGAAACTGCAGTGGAACCCCGACGTCACCACCGCCGAACCGCTGCTGGCCGCGGTGGCCGGGCGCGGCTACCGCCTGATCCCGCTCGACCCGGAGCAGATGGAAAGCGCCGAGGCCGGCGAGAGCCGCGAACTGCTGCGCGCCCTGGGCGTTGCCGGCTTCGCCGCCAGCAACGTCATGCTGCTGTCGGTGTCGGTGTGGAGCGGCCTGGCCGAGGACATGGGCCCGGCGACCATGGCGCTGATGCACTGGGTCTCCGCCCTGATCGCCCTGCCCGCCATCGCCTACGCCGGGCGGCCGTTCTTCCGCTCCGCCCTCGGCGCGCTGCGCGGCGGCGCCATGAACATGGACGTGCCAATCTCGCTGGCCGTGCTGCTGGCCGCCGGTATGAGCCTGTCGGAGACCCTGCGCGGCGGCGAGCAGGTCTACTTCGACGCCTCGATCACCCTGCTGTTCTTCCTGCTGATCGGCCGTTTCCTCGACCTGCGCCTGCGCGGGCGCGCCCGTTCGGCGGCGGAGAACCTGACCGCCCTGCGCGCCACCGCGGCAACGGTGGTCGACGCCGCCGGCCAGATGAGCAGCCTGCCGATCAACCGCCTGGAGCCCGGCATGACCGTCGCGGTGGCGCCCGGCGAGCGCATCCCGGTCGACGGCCGCGTCTGCCTCGGCCGCTCGGAGGTCGACACATCCCTGCTGACCGGCGAGAGCCTGCCGCGCCCGGCACTGCCCGGCAGCGACGTCTACGCCGGCACGATGAACGGCGGCGGCGCCCTGCGCATCACCGTCAGCAAGACCGCCGACGCCAGCCTGCTGGCCGAGATCGTGCGCCTGATGGAGACCGCCGAGCAGAGCCGCGACCGCTACGTGCGCCTCGCCGACCGGGTGGCGCGGCTTTACGCCCCCGCGGTCCACATCCTGGCCGGCGGCACCCTGGCCGGCTGGCTGATCTTCTCGTCGCTCCCCTGGCAGGGCTCCCTGATGCACGCCATCGCGGTGCTGATCATCACCTGCCCCTGCGCGCTGGGCCTTGCCGTGCCGGCGGTGCAGATCGCCGCCGTCGGGCGCCTGATGAAGCGCGGCGTGCTGGTGAAGTCAGCCGACGCGCTGGAGCGCCTGGCCAGCGTCGACACCCTGGTGTTCGACAAGACCGGCACCCTGACCACCGGCCGGCCCGAGTTGCAGAACCGCCAGCAGATCCCGGCCGCGGACCTGGCCCTGGCCGCCGCCATCGCCGCCGAGAGCCGCCATCCGCTGGCCCGCGCCCTCTGCCGCGCCGCCGACCCGCGTCCCGCAATGCCCTATCCCGCAGTGCCGCGCCCCGCGCTGGCGGTTGCCGTCACCGAACATCCCGGCGACGGCCTGGAGGCCGAAATCGACGGCCGGACCCTGCGGCTCGGCCGCCGCGCCTGGTGCGGCGTCAGCGAGAACGTGGCGGAGACGGCGCAGGAGATCGCCACTATGGAGCTGTGGCTGGCTGGCCCCGGCCGCTCCCCGCTGCGCTTTTGCTTCCACGACGCCCTGCGCCCCGATGCCGCCGAGGTCATCGCCCACCTGCAGCAGCGCGGCTATGGGGTGGAACTGCTGTCGGGCGACCGCGCCCCGGTGGTCGCCGAACTGGCCGGGCGCCTGGGCATCGCGACATGGCACGGCGACTGCCGCCCCGCCGACAAGATCGCGCGGCTGGAGACGCTCGCCGCCGCCGGCCACAAGACGGCGATGATCGGCGACGGCCTGAACGATGCGCCGGCGCTGGCCGCCGCCTTCGCCTCGCTGTCGCCGGCCGACGCCGCCGACGTCAGCCAGGTCGCCGCCGACATCATCTTCCAGGGTGAGCGCCTGCTGCCGCTGGCCGAGGCGCTGGATACCGCGCGCCGCTCGCACCGTCTGGTGCTGCAGAATTTTGGCCTGGCGATGCTTTACAACATGATTGCGGTGCCGATCGCCGTCGCCGGATTCGCCAGCCCGTTGATCGCCGCGGTGGCGATGTCCGCCTCCTCGATCATCGTCACGGCGAATGCCCTGAGACTGAATCTGGGAACTTTGAAGATCGGCAGCAGAGAAGCGCCGACCGGAGAAGCGCTGCAGTGAGCGCCCTCATCTACCTGATCCCGGCCGCTCTCCTGCTTGGCCTGCTCGGTCTCGTCGGCTTCCTCTGGGCGCTGAAGAGCGGCCAGTTCGAGGACCTCGACGGTGCGGCGCACCGCATCCTGCTCGACGACGAGGACAAGCCCCTGCCGCCCAGCGGCGGCGAACCCGCGGGGCCGCGCGACGCAGGCAGCAGGGAGCCCTGAGGATTTTCCGGGGACGCCGCCGGCTGGTTCAGGAGCCCACCGTCTCGCGGTAGGCGTGCCAGGTGGCGTGGCCGACCAGCGGGAACGTGAGGATCAGTCCGAAGTAGAGCGTCACCAGCCCGATCGCCGTCAGCATGGCCACCAGCCAGGCCCACAGCAGCATCGGCTTGGGATTGCGCGCCACCGCCTGCAGGCTGGTGAACACCGCCGTCGCGAAGTCCAGGTCGCGGTCCATCAGCAGCGGCACCGAGATGACGCTGATGGCGAAGACCGCCGCCGCCAGGATCGCCCCGGCACCGGTGCCGACGATCAGCAGCGCGAGGCCTTCCGGCGTGAACAGCAGGGTCGGCACGATATCGGCCAGTGGCGGGAACTCGGCCGGGCCGAGGAACAGCGCCAGCAGCAGGGTGGCCGCGCGCATCCAGATCAGCAGCAGCGCCATCAGCGTGACGCCGACAAAGGCGAGGCGCATGGGGGAGCGGGTGGCGACGAACAGCGCCGAGCCGAGCGATACCGGCTGGCCGGTCTCCAGGCGCCGGCTGGTCTCGTAGAGGCCGACGGCCATCATCGGGCCGACCAGCATGAAGCCGGCCGCCAAGGGGAACAGCAGATACTCCATGCCGGCGAAAAAGACGCCGGCGGTAATGGCGAAGCTGATCGCCGTGAAGATCGCGCCGTAGGTCAGGCTGACGCCGGGCGCCCGCTTGATATCCGCCCAGCCGGCGGCAAGCCAGGCCCAGGGGCGGTCGAGTTCCAGCCGGCGGACCGGCGGGAATCCCTGAAAGCTGCTATGTGTATCGGTAACGGTCATTAGGCTTCCTCCGGACACCGGTTGCGCGCGGGGTTGACCCCGCGTCGTCGTTATCTGCCGGCAGGGCTTCCCCCGCCGCCTCGCGCCGCCCCCTCTGCAGGAGGCGGAGCCATGGGTGCCCTACCAAGCCCTGCGACAGGATAGCGCAGGCCGCCGGCGACCGGAAGCCTCCATTACAGCCGCCGAAGCGGCGGATTTCCGGCCCTGACCAAGGCCTTAAGAGAGACTTAAGAAGACTTCAACAGGCCCCGGTGCCGCCTAGATCGCCTGACCCGGAGCGCCGTGCAGCCGGAAAGTGCCCTGCGATTCGTAGGGCACCGAGCGCCGCCCGAAGCCGTCGAGGTAGGCGAGGCCGGTCAGCCGATAGGTGAGGTCGCCACGCTGGGCCAGCAGCAGCATCTGGCGCACCACGTCGAGAAGGGTGGTCGAGGCCGCCACCGACACCTTGCCCTCGCTGAGCCGGGGGATGGTGACCCGCTGATCACTGAAACCGCGGGCGAAGGCCTCCCCGTTGACCTCCAGATCGAAGGTCAGGCCGTCGAGCGGCAGCGCGAAGTCGTTCGGGTTACCGATCCTGAGGTCGATCTCGAAGCGCTGCTCGAAGACACTGCTTTCCACCAGGCGCAGATCGGCGACGCGCACCTGGGGCGGCACGGGCTCTCCGGTGCCGCTGCAGGCAACCAGCAACAGCGCCGCCGCCGCCAGGGCGGCGGCGGACAGCGCGGCACGCCGTTGCCCCAGGGGCATCAATTGCCGAACAGCTTCTTCTTCAGATCGAGCGGCGCCGAGCCGTCGCTGTCACCCTCCTTGGCCCCGGGCAGCACACCTTCCAGCAGGCCCTTGGCACCGTCGCCACTCTGCAGGTTCTCGATGGCGCCGGCCGGATCCTTGAGCTGCTCTTTCAGCATGCCCTCCAGGTCCGGCCTGTAGGAGATGTCGTGCCACGGCCCGCTGACTTTGATCGGCACCGTGATGCCGCTCTTGTCCGCCTCGCCGCCCTGGCCTTCGATGCTGCCGACCAGCTTGGGCTTCACTTCGTAATCGACGGTGCGCGGCGGCAGCGGCACGGTTCCCTGGCCGCTCATGCGCACCAGCGGAGCCACCAGCGACAGATCCTTGTTGGTGACGATCCCCTTGTCGATGGTGAAGGTGCCCGACAGCTCGGCGAAGTCGGTCGCCTGGGCGTCGTCGAAGGACTGCTCGATGGCCGCGGTCGAGATGTTGCGGATCATGGCCGCCAGGTTGATGCCCTTGATGGCACCATCGCGGAACACCACCGCGCCGTTACCGTTCAGGTTGGAGACCAGTTCGCGCTGGCTGCCGCCGGTGGTCTTCACCGCGATCTTGCTCTCGGTGGTGCCGCTAAAAAGATCAAACTAAGCCAGGTCGTTGAGGAACGGCCCGGCCTGGGAGTTCACCAGGTCGAAGTCGGCGGCGATGGCCGGCTTGGCGCCGCTGCCGTCGACCACCACCTTGCCCTTGCCGGACCCGTCATAGAGCTGCATTTCCGCCAGGTCGGCCGTCAGCTTGCTGTCCTTCAGCACGACCGTCAGCTTGCTCTGGCCGATCTTCACGTCCTTGAACTGGATGCCGCCGGCATTGAAGGCCAGATCGGCGTTCAGCGCACCCAGCGCCGAGACGTCGATCGGCTCGTCGCTCCAATCGCCGCCCTCGCCGCCGCCCTCGCCGCCGCCCGACGATGCGCCCGAAGAAGCACCCTGGCTCTCCGTCGCGCCTTCCTGTTCCGGCGGCAGGTAAGGATTGAGGTTCAGCTGGTCGACGGTGAGTTCAGCCTTGATCATCGGCTTGGCGCCGCTGGCATCGACCGAGAACAGGCCCTGGCCGGTGATGTCGTCCAGTTTGATCTGGGCCTGGGTGAGCGCCACCTTGGAACCCATCATCTCCAGATCGCCTGCGATGTTGAACGGCCCGAGACCGTCGCCGGGGAAATCGAGCGGATTGCCGGTCCAGGCCGCCAACTGGCGCAGCGACGGCACGTCGAGGGACAGTTTGCCCTGCAGGCCGACGGCGCCGGCATTGCGTGCCGCACCGTCGAAGGAGAAAGTCACCGGCGCCGAATCCACCTTCATCGCCAGATTGGAGGCCTCACCCGCCATCAGCGCGCGCGGGTTGGCCGCGTCGACTTCCAGCGACACCTTCTCGCCGTTCCACACCGCCGAGCCTTCCGCCGCGAAGGGCGAGGATAGCGACGGCAGCGAGAGTTCCATATTCACCTCGCTGACGGTCATCTGCTGGCCGCTCTGGCGGTCGAGATAGTTGAGCGTACCGTCGACCAGGCGCACATCGCCCAGGCGCAGCTCGCTGACCGACGCGGCCTCGCCGCCGGAACCACTCCCGGAACCACTCCCCGACTCGCCCGAGGGCGCCGCGGCGCTGCCGGCGGTTTCGAGCTGCCAGTTCGGTTTACCCTCGGCGTCGACCTCCAGGTTGATCACCGGCTTTTCCAGGATGAAGCGGTCGATCGCCACCTCGCCGCTCAGCAGCGGCAGGATCTGCAGCGCAACGTCCAGGCGGTCGATGGTCGCCATCTCCGCGGTCGAAGCGCCGGGCGCATTGGCGAAGCCGACATTCTCGACGGAGATCGCCACCGGCGGAAACAGCGATAGCGAAATGTCGCCGTCAATGCGCAGATCGCGCCCCGTCTGTTCCTTTACCCGCGCCTGGATCTCGCCCTTGTAGCGGTCCAGCGGAATGAAGGAGACGACAACCACCACCGCGACAAGCAGCGCCACGACGACGCCCAGACCGATGAGTAGCTTCTTCATACCTGTAAAACCTCCGATCGGGGCGCCCGCCGCAGCGGCGGCAGCGCCGTTATCCCCCGATAACACCTAATTTCTACCCAGCGTTCTCACGGCGCCCTGGCGGGCGGCCGCGTTGTCCTGTTCGCTTGCGGTCCCTAGTCCATCGCCGCGTTCGCCATGTGCACGGTGCGCTGCGGATAGGGAATGGTGATGCTTTCCGCATCCATCCGGTTTTTCAGTTTTTTGGTCAGATCGAACTTCAAGGCCCAGTAGTCGGCGGCGTTGCACCAGACGCGCACCGTGAGGTTGACGGAGCTATCGCCTAGATCGGTAACGGCCGACATCGGTTCCGGTTCCGCCAGAACACGAGAATCTTTCCGGGCCTCGTCGACGATGGCAGCCAAGGCCTTGTCGATCTCGTCCTCGTAAGCGATGCCGAGCACGATGTCGACCCGCCGCGTTGGATGAAACGAATAATTCTTGATCGCCGAGCCCCAGAGTTGCGAATTCGGCGCGACGATCTGTACGTTGTCCGGCGTCGCCAACTCGGTGATGAAGAGCGTGATGCTCTTCACCGTGCCGGCGAGGCCGCCGGCTTCGATGTAGTCGCCGACCTTGAAGGGCCGGAACAGCAACAGCATGACACCGGCGGCGACGTTACTCAGGGTACCCTGCAGCGCCAGGCCGATGGCCAGGCCCGCCGCGCCAAGCACCGCGATAAAGCTGGTGGTCTCGACGCCGAACTGCGACAGCACGGCGATGAGGGTGAAGATGATGACCGCGTAGTAAGCGAGGCTGGAGAAGAAACTCCGCAGCGTCTCGTCGACCTTCTTGAACTTGCTGAGGCCCCTGTTGACGCTGCTGCGGACCCAGCCACCGACGACAAAACCGACGATCAGAATGACGATCGCGCCGATGACGCTGATCCCATAGCTGGTCACCAGGGCGACCACCATGGTCCAAATCCCCTCGATCGACTGATCCCCAATCGCCAAGTCCATACGACTTCCCCTTCTAACGGCTTCCCTCGGTGCGGCCGCTTGACGCGTCCGTCAAGACCCGCTGCTTTACCGGTGCTTTCCCGCAAGCCCCACCCCACCTTCAGCAGGCTGGGCGGGCACGGCGACGCCATTCTAAACAGCAACCGGAGGGAATTGAATGCTTTGCGTAGATTTCGCTAGGAGTTTTTGCCTGATTCGGCGCGAATCCGTCCCGACTCCGTAGGCGAACTACAACCCAGCCGGTCGCCACGACCTAAAATCAATTCTGTGACGTTCACAACCTAAAGTCTGTGACCCTGCCGTGACATCCCGTTGACGGGCTCAGATCGTTTCGCGGTCGATAAGGTGGAGGAAAGAGCCGGACACTCCGTCCGACCGCTGCCCCACCGCCGATGGCGTCCCCCCTGCTGCCGGCGCAGCGTGGAACAGCGCCGTCTCCACCGGCCCCTCGGCACCGACCACACGGGCATAGTGGAATTCGTGACCGCGAAAGGCGGTGCCCTTCGGCCCCAGCGGCCCCGCCGCCAGGGCCACCGCCCTGCGGTAGCCGAGATGGCGCTGGGGTGCCTTGAAAGAGCTTTCCAGCGGCAAGAGCCCCGCCATGGCATGGCGCCCCCCCTCGGCATCCTCCAGCCCCTGGCCCAGCACCATGTAGCCGCCGCACTCGCCATACACCGTGGCGCCGCGCGCCGCCGCCGCGCGCAGACCGTCCAGGAAACCCGCATTCCCGGCCAGGCGCCCGGCGTGCAGTTCCGGATAGCCGCCGGGCAGGTAGACCGCGTCGGCGGTCTTGTCGGGCGCTTCGTCGGCCAGCGGCGAGAACGGCAGGATATCCACGCCGGCGCGGCGCCAGGCCGTCAGCAGCAGCGGATAGGCAAAGGCAAAGGCCAGATCCGCCGCCACAGCGATGCGCTGGCCCAACGGCGCAATGGGCGGCTGCATGGGGGGCGGCTGGGTGGCCGCCGGTGCAATGGCCTGCCGGCTGGGGCGCGCCGCCGCGCGCAGCGCGTCGACATCCACCTGCGCCGCCACCCCAGCGGCAGCAGCCTCCAGAAAGTTGTCCAGGTCCGCGTCCTCGTCGGCCTGCACCAGGCCGAGATGGCGTGAGGGGCGGGCCAGCGCGGGGTCCCGCGCGACGGCCCCGAAGACGTCCAATCCAGCAGCGTTACAGGCGCTGCAGAGCAGCGCTTCATGGCGCGGGCTGGCGACGTTGTTGAGGATCACGCCCACCACATCGATGCCGTCATGGAAGCGGACAAAACCCTGCGCCAGGGCGGCGATCGAGGCGCCCATGCCCTTGCAGTCGACCACCAGCACCACCGGCCAGCCGGTCAGCGCCGCCAGTTCGGCGGTGGAGCCGGCGGCACGCCCCTGTTCGCCGGCAAGCGGCGCGCCATCGAACAGGCCCATCACGCCTTCGCCGAGGATCAGTTCGGCGCCCTGACCGGCTACATCCAGGGCGGCGGCCAGGGTTTGCGGCCGCATCGCCCAGCCGTCGAGATTGAAACAGGCGCGCCCGCTGGCGGCCCTGTGGAAGGCGGGGTCGATGTAGTCCGGGCCGACCTTCACCGAGGAAACGGCGATGCCCGCGTTGCGCTGGCAGCGCAACAGGGCGAGCGGCAGCGTGGTCTTGCCGCTGCCCGACGCCGGCGCCGCGAGCAGCAGCCCCCGCGGCGCGCCGGACGGTGGGTCGCCGAAAGGAAGGATCATCCCGTGTCGCGCTGGCGGGGCCGGCCGAGCGGGTTGGGATCGAGCACGCGGCCCTCGGCAAGGCCCTGCCAGTCGAGCCCGGCGCGCAGGCGCACCACCTCGCCCACCACCACGATGCAGGGCGGCTCGATGCCGGCGGCGGCGATATCGGCGGCACAAGCCGCCAGGGTGGTCTCCAGGATGACCTGCTCCGGCAGGGTCGCCTGGCTGACCACGGCGACCGGCTCCGAGGCCGCGCGGCCGTGGCCCAGCAGCGCACCGGCGATGGCGCCGATGTGCTTCAGCGCCATGTAGAGCACGATGACCGGCGCCCCCTTGGCCAGCGCCGCCCAGTCGATCCCGTCGGGAACCTCGCCGCCGACGCCGTGGCCGGTAACGAAGGTGACGGTGGAGTTGGTATCGCGGTGGGTCACCGGGATACCGGCGTAGGCCAGGCCGCCGATGCCGGCGGAGATGCCGGGAATAATGCGGAACGGCACCCCGGCGGCGACCAGCGCCAGGGCCTCCTCGCCGCCGCGGCCGAAGACGAAGGGATCGCCGCCCTTCAGGCGCAGCACCCGCTTGCCCTCCTGGGCCAGACGGACCAGGCGCTGGGAGATGTCGGCCTGGACCGGCGAGGGCTTGCCGCCGCGTTTGCCGGCGTAGACCCGCTCGCAGTCCGGCCGCGCCAGATCCAGCACGGCGGCACCGACCAGGGCGTCGTAGACCACCACGTCGGCCTGCTGCAGCCCGTTGACGGCGTGCAGGGTCAGCAGCCCCGGGTCACCCGGCCCGGCGCCGACCAGCCATACGCTTCCGGGCTCGAAGACCGGCAGGGAAAGATCTTTAGGTTCCATCGGAAACAATCTAGACGCCGGGGCCCGGCGGTCCTAGTCAGTGAAAAGCCCGAAATTGTAGAATAGCGACATGACTCGGAAACCGGAAGGCACGTTACGGCGCGGCTGGACCACGGGAGCCTGCGCCACGGCGGCCACCAAGGCCGCCTACACGGCGCTGCTCACCGGGTGCTTCCCCGATCCCGTCACCATCGCCCTGCCCAAGGGCGAGCAGCCCGCCTTCGCCCTGGCCCGCGAGGCCCTCTCGCCCGAACAGGCCAGCGCCGCCATCGTGAAGGATGCCGGCGACGACCCGGACGTGACCCACCTGGCCACGGTGCAGGCGACGGTCCGCCGAGGCCTGCCCGGCAGCGGCGTCGCCTTCAAGGCCGGCCCCGGGGTCGGCACCGTCACCAAGCCCGGCCTGCCCCTGGCGGTCGGCGAGCCGGCGATCAACCCCGTCCCCCGCCAGATGATGCAGGCGGTGGTCGCCGCGGTCGCCGCTGCTTATGGCGACGCCGGCGACGTCGAGATCGAGATCTCCGTCGACGGCGGCGAGGCCCTGGCGCAAAAGACCTGGAATCCACGGCTGGGCATTCTGGGCGGCCTCTCCATCCTCGGCACCACCGGCGTCGTGGTGCCGTTTTCCTGCTCGGCCTGGATCCATTCGATCCACCGCGGCATCGACGTGGCGCGCGCCACCGGCATCGCCCACGCCGCCGCCTGCACCGGCTCCACTTCCGAAGCGGCGGTGCAGAAACTCTACGGCCTGCCGGAGGGCGCGCTGCTCGACATGGGCGACTTCGCCGGCGGACTTTTGAAATACCTGCGCCGCCATCCGCTGCCCCGCCTGACCATCGCCGGCGGCTTCGGCAAGCTGGCCAAGCTGGCCGCCGGCGCCCTGGACCTGCATTCCGGCCGCAGCCAGGTCGACTTCGACCTGCTGGCCGAGATCCTCGGCGGCCTCGGGGCGACCGACGCGCTGATATCCGAAGCGCGCGGCGCCAACACCGCCAAGCAGGTCCTCGATCTCGCCACCGTCGCCGGCCTCCCCCTCGCCGACGCGGTAGCGGCACGGGCCCGCGACACCGCGCTCACCCTTTTGGACGGCGATACCGCCGTGGAGGTACTGGTGTTCGATCGCGCTGGCAATCCCGCCGGCAAGGCGGCAGGCTGGCCGGCATGACAAGGGAAACGATGACGAAAGCGCGGCGTCTCCTGCTGCTGGGCGGCACCGGCGATTCGCGGGCCCTGGCCGAGCGTCTGGCCGGGCGCGGCGACGTCGAGGTGATCTCCTCCCTGGCCGGGCGCACCGAACAGCCGGCAGCCCTGCCTGGCGGCTTGCGCATCGGCGGCTTCGGCGGCATCGACGCCCTGGCCGACTATCTGACGGCCCAGAGCATCGACCTGCTGGTCGACGCCACGCACCCCTACGCCGCGCGGATCTCCGCTAACGCCGAGGCGGCCTGTCAGCGGACGGGCACGCCGCGGCTGGTGCTCACCCGCCCCCCCTGGCAGCCGGTCGAGGGCGACAAGTGGATCCCCGTTACCGATACCGAAGCCGCCGCCAAGGCACTGCCCGGCCTCGCCAGGCGCGTCTTCCTTGCCGTCGGGCGGGGGGAGTTGGACGCCTTCGCCGATCTGCCCGGCCTCTGGTTCCTGGTGCGCATGGTCGACGCGCCGGGCGACAAGCTGCCCCTGGAACATTACGAGGTGGTGCTGGGCCGCGGCCCCTTCGAGGCGAACGGCGAGCGCGCCCTCTTCGCCCTGCACGGCATTCAGGCCCTGGTCACCAAGAATTCCGGCGGCGATGCGACCTATGCCAAGATCGCTGTGGCCCGCGAGTTGGGCCTGCCGGTGGTGATGATCGAGCGCCCGCCCCACGAAAAAGCCGGCGAGGCCGAAACCGCCGGCTCGGTCGAGGAGGCCCTGACCTGGATCGACGCCAGGCTGTAAGCCGCGGAAATCGGCGATTCCGGCAATTTATGTTGCAACGCAGCATAAGCTTGGTTTATCTATAGCCGCTTATCCCAGAAACATGAGCGCCTCTGCGGCGCGGTCCCTCCCGGTCCGCGCGCTGCCGCCAACTTTTCCGGATTCCGTGATGCCCTCGCTTTCCGCCTACCGCGATCAATGGTTCGGCAACGTCCGCGGCGACCTGCTGTCCGGCCTGGTCGTCGCCCTGGCCCTGATCCCCGAAGCCATCGCCTTTTCCATCATCGCCGGCGTCGATCCCAAGGTTGGCCTTTACGCCTCCTTCTCGATCGCCGTGCTCGCCGCTTTCGTCGGCGGCCGCCCGGGCATGATCTCGGCGGCGACGGCGGCCACCGCCGTGCTGATGGTGACCCTGGTCAAGCAGCACGGGCTGGAATACCTGCTGGCGGCGACGGTGCTGACCGGCATCATCCAGATTGCCGCCGGCTTCCTGCGCCTCGGCTATGTCATGCGCTTCGTCTCGCGCTCGGTGATGACCGGCTTCGTGAACGCGCTGGCCATCCTCATCTTCATGGCGCAGCTGCCCGAGCTGATCGGCGTGCCCTGGCTGACCTATGTGATGGTCGCCGCCGGCCTCGGCATCATCTACCTGTTTCCCTTCGTGACGAAGTCGATCCCCTCGCCGCTGGTCTGCATCGTCGCGCTCACCGCCGTTACACTCGCCTTCGGCTTCGACCTGCGCAGTGTCGGCGACATGGGCGAACTGCCCTCGACGTTGCCGATCTTCCTGATCCCGCAGATCCCGCTGACCTTCGAGACCCTGATGATCATCCTGCCCTATTCCGTCGCGGTGGCAGCGGTGGGGCTGCTGGAATCGCTGATGCCGGCCACCATCGTCGACGATCTGACCGACACGCCCAGCGACAAGAACCAGGAGTGTATCGGCCAGGGCGTCGCCAACGCGGCAACCGGCTTCATCGGCGGCATGGCCGGCTGCGCGATGATCGGCCAGTCGATGATCAACGTGAAGTCCGGCGGCCGCGGGCGCCTCTCCACCTTCTGCGCCGGCATCTTCCTGCTGTTCCTCATCGTCGTGCTGGGCGACTGGGTGAAGCAGATTCCCATGGCCGCCCTGGTCGCCATCATGATCATGGTCTCCATCGGCACCTTCAGCTGGTCGTCGATCAAAAACCTGCGCAGCCACCCGCGCAGTTCCTCCATCGTCATGCTGGCGACGGTGATCTGTGTCGTCTTCACCCACAATCTGGCGATCGGCGTTCTGGTCGGCGTGCTGCTGTCGGGCATCTTCTTCTCCTGGAAGATCGCCCAGATCTTCCGCGTCACCTCGACGCTCAGCGACGACGGGCGGGCGCGCACTTATGTGGTCGAAGGTCAGGTGTTCTTCGCCTCCGCCGACGACTTCACCGCCGCCTTCGACTTCAAGGAAGCGCTGGAGAAAGTCACCATCGACGTCAGCCACTCGCACATCTGGGATATCTCCAGCGTCGCCGCGTTGGATATGATCGTCCTGAAGTTCCGCCGCGAGGGCGCGGAGGTCGAGATCATCGGCCTCAACCAGGCCAGCGAAACCATCGTCGACCGGCTGGCGATTCATGATAAGCCCGGGGCGCTCGAACGCCTCATGGGGCACTAGGAGGGGGAAAATCATGGCAAAGCTCATCGCCCTGGTGGACGGCTCGATCTACTCGCAGAGCGTCTGCGACCACGCCGCCTGGATCGCCAGGCGCACCGGCGCGGCAGTCGAACTGCTGCACGTTCTCGGACGGCGCGAGACCGGCAGCGCCCCGGCCAACCTCAGCGGTAACATCACCCTGGGCGCCCGCACCGCCCTGCTGGAGGAACTGAGCGCCCTCGACGAACAGCGCGCCAAGCTGGCCCAGAAGCGCGGCCGGGCCATTCTCGACGACGCCAAGGCGCAGCTGGACGCCGCCGGGATCGCCGAGGTGAGCACCAAGCTGCGCATCGGCGATTTCGTCGAGACCGTCGCCGAGCTGGAAGCCGAGGCCGAGATGATCGTCGTCGGCAAGCGGGGCGAGGCGGCCGACTTCGCCAAGCTGCACCTCGGCTCCAACCTGGAACGGGTGGTGCGCTCCAGCCACAAGCCGGTCGTGGTGGCCTCGCGCGCCTTCAAGCCGGTCGAACGCTTCCTCGTCGCCTACGACGGCGGCACCAGCGCCATGAAGGCGGTCGACCACATTTCCCGCAGCCCGCTCTTTGCCGGTCTGCAGTGCCGTCTGCTGAGCGTCGGCGCCGACAACGAAGAGACCCGCCGGCGCCTCGCCAGTGCCCAGGCGATGCTGGAAGCCGGCGGCTACCCGGTCAGTGCCGACATCCTGCCCGGCCAGCCGGAAACGGTGATCGCCGAAGCGGTGGAGTCGGAAGGCATCGACCTGCTGGTGATGGGCGCCTACGGCCACTCGCGCATCCGCAGCCTGATCATCGGATCGACCACCACCGAGATGATCCGCTCCTGCAAGATTCCCGTCGTCTTGTTCCGCTAAAGGGCCGGCGGTTGAGGTTTCAGGCGATCGCTTCGATGTCGAGGTACTTCACGCCCTGGGGCGTTTCGACCTCGGCGCCGTCGCCGACGGCCTTGCCCATCAGGGCGCGGGCAACCGGCGAGCCGATGGAGATCTCGCCGCGCTGCATGTCCGCCTCGTCGTAGCCAACGATGCGGACCTTATGGATCGCGTCGTCCTCGTCGATATAGGTCACCAGCGAGCCAAAACGCACGCGTCCCTTCACGTTCTGATATTCGGGACGCACCACCGTCGCCTTTTCCAGGCGGCGGGAGAGCCAGCTGGCGCGGCGGTCGATCTGGCGCAGGCGCTGCTTGTTGTAGATGTAATCGCCGTTCTCGCTGCGGTCGCCGTTGCCGGCGGCCCAGGAGACGATGGCGCAGACTTCGTGGCGTTCGGCCTGGAGCTGCTTCAACTCTTCCTGAAAGCGCGCGAGGCCCTCAGGGGTGATCAGGGTACGGATATCCTCGGCCATGGTGTCGTCGGCAGATCCCTCGATGCAACGAACGGCGTCCGGGCCGCCGCGGTCGGAAGCCCGGAACGCCGGCATCCTTCCATAACAGTCAGGCGCTTTCCAGCTGCGACGTGCAGGCCGGGCAACGGATCGCCTTGATCGGGATAGAGGTGGTGCAGAACGGGCAGGACTTCTCGGACGGCGCCGGTGGCGGCACCGCTTCCTTGCGCTTCAGGTTGTTCACCGCCTTGACCACCAGGAAAATGGCGAAGGCGATGATCAGGAAATCGATCATCGTGTTGATGAACACGCCGATGTTCCAGGTCGCGGCGCCGGCTTCCTTGGCGGCTTCCAGCGAGGCGTACTCGCCGCCGCTCAGAACGATGAAGATGTTCGAGAAATCGACCCCGCCGAGCAGCAGCCCGATCGGCGGCATCAGGATGTCGGAGACGAAAGACGTCACGATCTTGCCGAAGGCGGCACCGATCACAATGCCGATCGCCATGTCGAGCACGTTGCCCCGCATGGCGAATTCCTTGAACTCTTTCAGCATTAATTGATTCCCCAGAGTTGAATCGACCTTCCCCCGGCCGGCGCCCCGGCACAGCGCGGGACGCAAGCAATAATCGCTAAGATTAAATCCTTAGCCTAGGAACCGGAAGAGAAATAGGGAAACATGGCTGGCAGCCGCTTCACGCCGGCCTAGGCGCGGCGTTTGGGCCGTAGGACGTGGGCGTGCTTGGGATCGTAGAGCTTGGAATCGATGAAGTCCGTCTCACCCAGCACCCGGCCGACCAGGATGAGGGCCGTGCGGGTGATCTTGGCGGCGCGCACCTTCTCGCGGATGTCGCTGAGGGTACCCCGGATGATCTGCTGGTCCGGCCAGGAAGCCCGGTAGACCACCGCCACCGGGCAGTCGGCGCCATAGAAGGGCGTCAATTCCGCCTCGATGTGCTTCAGGTTGCGGATCGACAGGTGGATGGCCAGGGTCGCCCCCGACCTGCCCAGGGTCGCCAGGTCCTCGCCTTCGGGCATCGCCGAGGCCTTCATGGTGGTGCGCGTCAGGATCACCGTCTGGCTGATCTCGGGCAGCGTCAGCTCGCTTTCCAGCGCCGCCGCCGCCGCCGCGTAAGCCGGCACGCCGGGCACGATCTCGAAAGGAATGTCCAGCTTGCGCAGGCGGCGGATCTGCTCGGCGATGGCGCCGTACAAGGATGGATCGCCGGAGTGCACCCGCGCCACGTCGTGGCCGGCCGCCTCGGCCGTTTCGATCTCGGCGAGGATCTCGTCCAGGGTCATCGGCGCCGTGTCGACCACCCGGGCGCCCTCGGGCGCAAAGGCGACGACCTCCTCGGGCACCAGGGAGCCGGCATAGAGCACCACCGGGCAGCGCGCGATGAGATCCCGGCCGCGCAGGGTGATGAGGTCGGGGGCGCCGGGGCCGGCGCCGATGAAGTAGACCGTCATGCTGCGTCCCCAGAGATCTTTTGCGAAGTTTTCTTGGCCTTGCCGGCGTAGCCGCGCGGCGTGTAGATCCAGGCACCGCCGTCACTGCGCGCGATGCGGCGCGTCTCGCTGGAGCCGACCAGCACCACCGTCAGCATATCCACCTTGTCGGGCGTGAGCTCGGCAAGATCGAGCGTCGTCACCGTCTCGCTGGGGCGGCCCAGGTTGCGCGCCAGCACCACCGGGGTCTCGGCGGGCCGGTGTTGCTTCAGGATCTCCACCGCCTCGGCCAATTGCCGGGTGCGCCGCTGGGACACCGGATTGTAGAAGGCGATGACGAAGTCGCCTTCCGCCGCGGCCCGTAGGCGCCGCTGGATGGCCTCCCAGGGGGTCAGCAGGTCCGACAGCGAGATGGTGCAGAAATCGTGGCCGATGGGCGCCCCGGCACGGGCCGCCGCCGCCTGCAGTGCCGACACGCCGGGCATGACGGTGACGCCGATGCGCTGCCAGTCGGCCCGGCCGCCGCGCTCCAGCAGTTCGAAGACCAGGGTCGCCATGGCATAGATGCCGGGATCGCCGGAGCAGACCAGCGCCACATCGCGGCCCTCGGCGGCAAGATCGAGGGCGACACGCACGCGCTTTTCCTCCTCGCCCAGTTCGTAACCGTGGCGTGCCTTGCCGGCAGCCAACGGCCCCAGCAGATCGAGATAGAGGCCGTAGCCGACCAGGTCGGTGGCGCGCAAGACGGCCGCCTCGACCTCGGGCGTGCGCCAGACCGGATCGCCGGGGCCGGTGCCGACGACGCTGAGGCTGCCGCGGCCCCTGCCCACAGAAGTCGCATCGAGCACCTCCGGCGCCAGGGCAATGGCACAGGTCGCGCGCTTCGATTTGGTCTTGGCGACGACCAGCGCGGCGTCGGGGCCGGCGGCGGCCAGCGCCGCGCCCTCGGCGACGCCGTGGCAGCCGACCTCGCGGAACACCAGGTCGGAGGGATGGGCCAGACGCGGCGTCTCGGCCTCCAGCGCCGCCGCATCGAAGAAGCGCGCCGGCACGCCGAACGATGCCGCCAGGGCCAGCACCGCCGCCTCGTCGGCCTTCACGTCGATGGAGAAGACCCCGGCGACGGCCAACGGCGACAGCCCGGCGTCGGCCAGAGTGCGCCGCGCCAGCGCCTCCAGTTCCGCCGGTTCGGCATGGCGTTCGCAGCCGACGCCGAGGCAGAGCCGCGCCGGGTGATAGACCAGACGATCGGCGCCGGGCGTGCCCAGCTGCTCGGTCACCTGAATCGTCAGCCCGCCCTCAGCATCGATGGGCAGACCGCTGTCGTTCAGCCAGGGCGCATCGCCGTCGAGACGCACTTTCCTGCCGCCCAGCAGCGCCGCGGTGAAACCTTTGTAGTCATCCGGATTACCGAGGCGCCATCCGGCGGGTGGCGCATCCAGCGCGACGGCGAAACGGCGGTCGCCGGCCGTGGTGACGGCGGCGGCAACGCCGAGGGCTTCGGCAATGCTGCGCGCCAGGTCGTTGGCGCCGCGGTGTCCACCGAGCAGCGGCACCACGGCGGCGCCGTCCTCGGCCACGGCGACGACCGGCGGCTCGGTCTGCTTGTCGGCGATCATCGGCGCGAGGGCGCGGATCAGCGTGCCCGCCGCGCAGAAGCCGACGATGGGCCGGCCTTCCAGGAATGCGGCCTGCACCTGTGCGGTGAAGGCGTCGAAGAACACATCGGCCTGGGCCACCCGGTCGCGCTTGGCAAAGACCAGCGCCGCCGGCAGCACGGCTTTGAGGCGTGCGGCCAACGCCGCTCCGCCGGGGGTGAGAACGATAAAGGCTGGCGCCAGGGTCAGCATGTCCAGGCCTCCCCCCGGCGGTGCAGCAGGATCATCGAGAAGTAGGGTGCGCTGTCTTCGGCCACCTCGGCCAGCGGCAGAATGCGCTGCTCGCCCAGGGTGGCGCGCTCGACATAGCGGGCGCGGTCCAACAGGCCGAGTACGCGCAACACCTTGCGCACCTTCGCCAGATGGCGGCCGACCTTGATGATGGCCACCGCATCGGTATCGCGCAGCAGTCCGGCCAGTTGCTGCGCTTCCAGGGTGGCCGGCACCACGGTCAGCACGTCGTTGCGCGCGGCCAGCGGCGCCCCGAGAACCGCCGCGCAGGCGGTGAGCGACGACACGCCGGGCACCACTTCGACCGGAAAGGCCTCGGCAATGCGCCCGAAGAGATACATGAAGGAGCCATAGAAGAAAGGATCGCCCTCGCAGAGCGCTACCACGTCGCGGCCCGCCGCCAGGTGTTCGCCGATCGCCTCGGCCGCGCGGTCGTAAACCTCCTGCGCCGGGAAACGCGCCGCCACCATCGGCATGCGGATCGCGATTTCGATCTGCCCGCCGGGCAGGTGCGGGGCGACGATGCTGCGGGCCAGGCTGTCGCCCTCCTCCAGCGCCGGATAGGCCAGTACCGGCGCGGCCTGCAACAGGCGCAGCGCCTTCAAAGTGATGAGTTCGGGATCGCCCGGGCCGATGCCGAGGCCGTAGAGGGTACCGGTCATGATTTAGGGCCCTGATACTTCGTACTCTGATACTTCGTGTTCTGATATTGGGTCACCGGCATCATTGGCCGCCAGCCCTGGAAAGGCCCGACTGGTTCGGCACGGGAAATCGCAAAGCGGGTGAGCGCACCGCCGTGATCCTTCTGCCAGGCCAGCAAGGCCGCCTCGCCTTCCAGAGTGACGGCATTGGCAACCAGGCGTCCCCCGGGTTTCAGCGCCTGCCAGCAGGCGTCGATCAATCCCTCGTTGGAGGCACCGCCGCCGATGAAGACCGCATCGGGCGCCTCCAGGCCGTCAAGCGCCTGGGGTGCATCGCCGGCAACGATCTTCAACAGCGGCGTGCCGAGGCTCTCGGCGTTGTCGGCGATCATGGCGCGGCGTTCGGCCTTGCGTTCGATGGCAACGGCGCGAGCGCGCGGTGCCGCGCGCATCCATTCGACGGCGATGGAGCCGCAGCCGGCGCCGACGTCCCACAGCAGCTGGCCCGGCACCGGCATCAGGGCAGCCAGTGTTGCGGCGCGCACCTCGCGCTTGGTCATCTGGCCGTCGTGGCGGAACGCTTCGTCGGGCAGTCCGGCCGTGCGGGGCAGCAACGGCGCGTCGGGACCGGCGATGCAGTCGACGGCAAGGGTATTGAGGTCGGCGAGATCGTTCGCCGCCCAGTCCGACGCGATCCCCTCGACGCGGCGTTCCTTCACCCCGTCGAGATGTTCGAGCACGGTCAGGCGACTCTCGCCGTAACCGCGGTCGCACAGCAGGGCGGCGACGGCAGCCGGGGTCGTCGCGTCCTCGCTGAGGATCAGCAGTTTCGCGTTCGGTTGGATGAAGGGATGCAGCAGAGAAAGCGGCCGGCCGTGCAGCGTCAAACAGTCGACTTCCGCAAGCGCCCATCCGATCCGGGCGGCCGTCAGGGTGAATGCCGACCGCCCGGGCAGGATGGCTATCTCGCTGCACCGGATTCGTTTGAGCAACGAGACACCCACGCCGTACCACAGAGGATCGCCCGACGCTAGCACGCAGACGCGTGTACCCCGACGGGATTCGATTTCGTCGAGCAGCGCGGACAGCGGCGACGGCCAGGCGAGACGCTCGCGGTCATCATCAGGCAGCATCGCCAGGTGACGTTCGCCGCCGACGAAAACTTCCGCGTCATCAACCAGTGCACGTGCCGCCGCGGTGAGACCGTCGAGTCCGTCCTCGCCGATACCGACGATCGAAAGCCAGGGTGTCGTCTTGTCCAACATGACGCTCTAGAGTCCGGCGCGGGCCAGCGCGTTCACCGCCGCGGCCGCCATGGCGCTGCCGCCGCGCCGGCCGCGTAGCGTGAGGTAAGGAACACCGAGATCCGCGGCAATCAGCGCGTCTTTCGATTCCGCCGCGCCGACGAAGCCGACGGGAAAAGCAAGGATCACCGCCGGGCGCGGCGCACCCGCCGCGAGAATTTCCATCAGGCGAAAAAGCGCGGTCGGTGCATTGCCAATGGCGACCACCGCGTCTTTCAGGTCGTCGCCCCACAGATCGACGGCGGCAGCCGACCGTGTGGTCGCGAGTTCCTTCGCCCGTGCCGGCGTGCGGGGGTCGTTAAGGGTGCAGACGACAGGGTTGGCGGCAGGCAGCCTGCCGCGCGTCACGCCGTCGGCCACCATCGCGCAATCGGCTAGCACCGTGGCCCCCGCCTGCAGGGCGGCGCGGCCCGCGCCCGCCAGGTCGCCGCCGTAGGCGAAGTCGGGCGCAATTTCCGGCATGCCGCAGGCGTGCACCACGCGCAACGCGACCTCGCCGACGTCCTCCGGCAGAGCCGAAAGGTCTGTTTCCGCGCGTACGATCTCGAACGACCGCCGGGTGATCTCCTGCGGATCGCGGATGTAGTCGTAGCCGGTCTGGCCGCCAGCATCTTTCAGGGTCGTGGTCATGCGCTCTCCCCACACGCCGTCGTGCGAGCCGCATCACCCCCATCCCGACCCTCCCCCATCAAGAGAGAGGGGGGTGTGCCGCAGGCAGACATCACGCCGACTTCTTCTTCATGCTGACCGGCCCGAGAGGATGGTCGGCATGGGGATAGGGGTGGTGATGATGACCATGATCATGGCTATGTCCATGGTCGTGCGAATGGTCGTGATCGTGCGAATGATCATGGTCATGATGATGGTGCCCGTGATCGTGGCCGTGATCGTGGCTATGATCCGGGGCCGGCGTACCGGTGCCGATCCCCTCGACGTGGTGGTGGTGGCTTTCCTGGGCCAGGCCGACCTCGGCCTCGAAGCCCAGCACCTGTTCGCGGTACTTGCAGAGCTTGCAGTTCATCAGGTTCTGGCCGTCGATGATCTCCTGCACCCGCTCGGCGAAGGCGTCGAGCACTGCCGGGTGGTCGTTCAGGTAACCGGCCTTCACGAACTCGATCCCCGGATGGCGCGCGGCAACGGCGTCGGTGTAGTCGTAGATGCGCTGCACCAGAATGCCGGTGAAGAGGAAGTAGGGGAACACGACGATGCGCCGATAGCCCAGCTTTGCCGCGTGCTCCAGGCCGGGTTCGACCAGGGGAAAGGTGACGCCGGAATAGCAGGTCTCGCCCCAGCCAAAGCCGAGGCCTTCCCACAGCATCCGCATTACCTTGGCGACGTTGGAATTGGCGTCGGGGTCGGAGGCGCCGCGCCCGACCACCATCAGCAGCGTCTCATGGCGCGGCACATCCGTGCCGACGCCTTCCAGCGCTTCTTCGATGCGCGCGGCGGCGGCCTGGATCAGCCGGGGATCGATGCCCAGCTCGCGGCCGTAGTCGATGGTCATCTCCGGGTGCTGGGCCTGATAGGTGTTCAGCACCGAGGGAATGTCGTTCTTGGCATGGCCGGCGGCAAACAGCATGCCGGGCACGGCCAGGCAGCGGGTCACGCCCTTGTCGCGCAGCTTGTCGAGGCCGGTACGGATGATCGGCGTGGCGAACTCCAGAAAGCCGCTCTCGACGTCGTACTGGGGCAGACGCGCACGAATGCCCCGGGCCACCGCCTCGAACTCCGTGACCGCGCCAGCGTCGCGGCTGCCGTGTCCGCAGACCATCACGCCGATCTTGTCCATCTCTCTCTCCTTCTACGCCTGCCCCACCCTATGCGTGGGGCCGGACTTTACGGGGCCCGTTGGGGACGGGGCAAAGGGAATTGCGCCACGCCGCCGGTTCCTTCCGGCGCCCTGGCTACTTGTAGTATCCGGTTCAGGTCGAGGTGCGCTTCCAGGTGCGCCGCGAGCTGGTCCAGGACCGCCTCCACCTGGGCGTCATAGGCCAGGCCCGATCCCGCGCGATCCTTCAGACCGCCCAGGAAAGCCGCCCGAAAGCCGTCGGCGGCAAAGAGCCCGTGCAGGTAGCATCCGGCGACCTGTCCATCCGATGAAATAGCGCCTTCCGCCCGGCCGTCCAGGTCGATAAAAGGCCTTTTGAGCCCCTCACCCCGGGTGACGCCCACATGCATCTCGTAGCCGCGGATCGCCGCACCGCTTTCGATGTGGCGCCCGGAGACCTCCTGCAGGGCCTTCTCGCCGGTCAGCCGTGTTTCCACATCCAACAGCCCGAGGCCTTCGGCATCGCACCCCGCCGGGCCTTCGATCCCCTCGGGATCGGCGACCCGCCGGCCCAGCATCTGGTAACCGCCGCAGATCCCGAGCACCCGTCCGCCGCGGCGCAGGTGCGCGGCAAGATCGATGTCCCAGCCCTGGGACCGCAGAAAAGCGAGATCGGCAAGTGTTGCCTTGGAGCCCGGCAGGATCACCAGGTCGGCATCGCCCGGCAGGGCGCGTCCGGCCTCGACAAAATCGACCGCCACATCGGGTTCCGCGATCAGCGGGTCGAGGTCGTCGAAGTTGGCGATGCGCGCCAGCTGCGGCACCGCGATCTTGATGGCCCGGCCCGCGGCGGCCTCCGCCCGTGACAGCGCCACCGCGTCCTCCGCCGGCAGCTTCGAGGCAGCGGCGAAAAACGGCACCACGCCCAGCGAGGGCCAGCCGGTCCGTGCCGTGATGATCGCCAGACCCTCATCGAACAGGCTGACGTCGCCGCGGAACTTGTTCACGATATAGCCGGCGACCCGCCGGGCTTCCCCATCGCTGAGCACCGCATGGCTGCCGACCAGCGCGGCGATAACGCCGCCGCGGTCGATGTCGGCCACCAGCAGCACCGGCAGGTCGGCGGCTTCGGCAAAGCCCATGTTGGCAATGTCGCCCGCGCGCAGGTTCACCTCCGCCGGGCTGCCGGCGCCTTCGACGATGACCAGATCGGCCTGCTCCCCGAGACGCTGGAAGCTCTCCAGCACCTTGGGCAGCAGATCGCCCTTCATCGCCTGATAGTCGCGCGCCTTGGCGTTGCCGAGCATGCGGCCCTGCACCACCACCTGGGCACCGACCTCGCTCTGCGGCTTCAGCAGCACCGGGTTCATGTCGGTGGTCGCCGCCACGTTGCAGGCACGCGCCTGCAGCGCCTGGGCGCGGCCGATCTCGCCGCCGGCCGCCGTCACCGCCGCGTTGTTCGACATGTTCTGCGGCTTGAAGGGTCGCACCGCGCGGCCGCGCCGGGTGAAGGCGCGGCACAGCCCGGCCACCAGCAGGGACTTGCCGACGTCGGAGCCGGTGCCCTGCAGCATGATGGCCGGGGTTTTCGTCATCAGAACTCGATTCCGAGTTGGGCCTTCACACCCTGCTCGCGGAAGGGATGCTTCACCTGGGTCATCTCGGTCACCAGGTCGGCCGCGTCGATCAGTTCCGGCTTGGCGTTACGGCCGGTGACGATGACATGCAGCATCTCCGGTCGGCCGTTCAGGAATTCGACGACCTCGTCGAGCGGCAGGTAGTCGTAGCGCAGCACGATGTTCAGTTCGTCCAGCAGGATCATGTCGTAGAGGCGGTCCGGGCCGCGGCAGGCATCGATCATCTGCTTGGCCATCTCCCAGGCGCCCTTCGCGGCGGCGATGTCGCGGGCGCGGTCCTGGGTGTCCCAGGTGAAGCCCTCGCCCATCGCCTTGATGGTCACCTGATCGCTGAATTTCTCCAGCGCGACGCGCTCGCCGGTTTCCCACTTGCCCTTCACGAACTGCACGACGCCGACCTTCATGCCGTTGCCCAGCGCGCGGAACACCAGACCGAAGGCAGCGGTCGACTTGCCCTTGCCCTTGCCGGTATGGACAATCAGCAGGCCTTTTTCCTTGGTCTTGTCGGCCAGCATCTTGTCGCGCGCCGCCTTGCGCTTCTTCGCCTTCTCGTTGGCGCGGGCGTTGATTTCTTCTTCTGTCTGTTCAGCCACTATTCGGCGACCTCCACGTTTTCCAAGGACACATTCTTCCGAGGCAGGCTTTTCAGGGCGCTCAACTCGGCGGCGGCGGAGTTGGAGCGCGGGCGCCACAGGCCGCGTTCCTGCGCCTCGGCCAGGCGCTCGGCCATCTCGGCCAAGGCTGCCGGATTGTTGGCTTCGAGGAAGTCTCGCACGCCGGCGTCTTCCAGGTAAGCCGCGTAGACGGCATCGAAGTGGTGATCCGCGACGGCGCCGGTGGTCGCCGCGAAGGCGAAGAGGTAGTCGACCGTCGCCGCCATCTCGAAGGCGCCCTTGTAGCCGTGGCGCATGACGCCGGCGATCCACTTGGGATTCACCACCCGGGCGCGCACGACGCGGGCGATCTCCTCCTCCAGGGTACGGATCTTGGGGCTTTCCGGGCGCGAATGATCGTTGTGATAAACCACGGGGCGGGCGCCGGAGAGATGCTCCACCGCCGCCGTCATGCCGCCTTCGAACTGGTAGTAGTCGTCGGAGTCCAGCAGGTCGTGTTCGCGGTTGTCCTGGTTGTGGACGACGGCCTCGACCTTTTTCAACCGATCTTCGAACAGGCCCTGAGCCGCCTGCCCGGCCGCGCCGGCGCCGTAGGCGTAACCGCCCCAGGCGAGATAGGCCTTGGCGAGGTCCGCCGCTTCCTGCCAGCCGCGCTCGTCGATGAGGGCCTGCAGACCGGCCCCGTAGGCACCGGGCTTGGAGCCGAAGACGCGGAAGCCGGCACGGCGTGTCGCCTCTTCGTCGGACGCGCCCTCGGCGATCATCTTGGCCTTGTCCTCGGCGACCTGCGCGGCCAGCGGGTTCTGGTCGGCGGGCTCGTCCAGCGCCGCCACCGCGCGGGCCGCGGAATCCACCAGGTCGATCTGCGCCGGGAAAGCATCGCGGAAGAAGCCGGAAACGCGCAGCGTCACGTCGACGCGCGGGCGGTCCAGCACTGAAAGGGGCAGGATCTCGAAACCGGTGATGCGCCGCGACGCCGTCTCCCAGGTCGGCTTGACACCCATGAGGGCCAGCGCCTGGGCAATGTCGTCGCCGCCGGTGCGCATGTTGGCGGTGCCCCAGGCCGAGAGCGCGAGGCGGCGCGGCCAGGCGCCTTCCTCCTGCCGATGGCGCAGCAGCAGCCGTTCGGCGGAGGCCCAACCGAGCTGCCAGGCCGCCGGGGTCGGCACCGTGCGGGTATCGACGGAATAGAAGTTGCGGCCCGTCGGCAGCACGTCGAGACGCCCGCGCGTCGGTGCGCCCGAAGGTCCCGGTTCGACGAAGCGACCTTTCAGCCCGGTGAGCAGCCCGGCAATCTCGGCGTCGCCCGAACTGGCGACGGCGGGACGCACCGCACCGTCGATCGCCGCCAGCACCTGCGACGTGCACGTCCAGGCCGGATCGCAGCGCCGCGCACCGGCGACCAGCGCCTGCGCCAGATCCTCCAGCCGCTCCACCGTATCACCCTGGGTGCGCCACCCTTTTTCATCGCCGAGGACTGGCGGGCGCGGGCCCTGCCAGGCCTCGCCCATCACGCAGTCCAGCGGATCGAAGTTTTCCAGTCCCATGTCCTTGGCCAGGGCGCGGATCAGCGAGGCATCGCCGGCCTCCCCCTTGCCGCGCGGCAGGCGGGTCAGCGCCACCAGCAGGTCCGTCAGCTGGCCGCCTTCCGGTGCAGCACCGAAGATGTGCAGGCCGTCGCGGATCTGCATCTCCTTCAGCTCGCAGAGATGGTTGTCGAGCTTGCCGAGCGCCGTGTCGGGGTCGTCGCCGTCCGCGCTGCCGCAGTCCTTGTCCAGGCCGCTGGCCGCCGACAGTACCAGACTCGCTTCGCGCAGAACCGACAGGCGGCGCGGGTCGAGGCCCGAGGCTTCGTAGTACTCGTCGACCAGCCGTTCCAGCTCAGCCAAAGGCCCGTAGGTTTCGGCGCGGGTCAGCGGCGGTGTCAGGTGATCGACGATGACCGCCTGGGCGCGGCGCTTGGCCTGGGTGCCCTCGCCGGGATCGTTCACGATGAAGGGATAGAGGTGCGGCAGCGGCCCGAAGACCGCCTCCGGGAAGCACGCGGCACTCAGCGCCAGGGCCTTGCCCGGCAGCCATTCCATGTTGCCGTGCTTGCCCATGTGGATGACCGCATTCACGCCCCCTCCCGCACCGGCCGCCTCGCGCAGCCAGGCATAGAAGGCGAGGTAGCCGTGCGGCGGCACCAGGGCGGGATCGTGATAGCTCTGCACGGGATCGATGTTGTAGCCGCGCGCCGGCTGCAGGCCGATGATCACCTTGCCCAGCCTGAAGGCCGACAGGCGGAAAGCCGCGCCTTCGACGAAGGGATCGCTTTCCGGCTCGCCCCAGCGCTCGGTAACCGCGTCGCGCACCGCTTGCGGCAGTGTCGCGAAGAAGCGCTTGTAGGCCTTCACCGCATAGCGTTCGCCGCCGGGACGCGCCGCGCGGTCGGTGAGATCGTTGGTCGGGCCCGCCGCCAGCCGCTCGATGAGGGCCTGGCCGTCGGCGGGCAGATCGCCGCAGTCGTAGCCTTCGGCCTGCAGGGCGCGCAGCACGTTCATGGTGCCGGCCGGCGTGTCGAGGCCGACGCCATTGCCGAGGCGCCCGTCGCGGTTGGGGTAGTTGGCCAGCACGATGGCGAGGGCGCGCTTGGATGCGGGCAGCCGGCGCAACCTGAGCCAGTTGGCCGTCAGCGCCGCCACGAAGTCGATGCGGTCGGCCTGCGGTTCATAGGCGACCACCGAGGTCTGCGTCGCCGGGTCGAAGCGCGCCGCGCCCTTGAAGGAGACGGCGCGGGTCAACACCCGGCCGTCGACCTCCGGCAGCGCCACGTTCATGGCGATGTCGCGCGCCGACAGGCCGGTGGTGCCGTCCCCCCAGGCCGTGGCCGTACCACCGGAAAACACCACCTGCAGCACCGGGCCGTCGCAGGCATCGAAGGGCGTCTCCGCCCGCACTGCGCCCGGCGCCGACAGCGCGAAGCCGGTGGCGTTCAGGATGATCTCGGCAGAGCTTTCCGTCAGCAGGCCGCGCACCACCGCGCCGGACTGGGCGTCCTTCAGGCTGTTGCAGTAGAGCGGCAGCGGGTTCACACCCGCGCGCTGCAGCGCCGCGACGAGCGCATCGACCGGCGCCAGATTGCCGGCCTGCAGGAGAGCCCGATAGAACACGATGGCCGCCACCGGCGCCGCGGTTTTCCATTCGGCACGCAGGTCGTCGAGCCCCGGCTGCGTCAGGCCCGGCCAGTAGATCCCGGCGCGCAGCAGCGGGCGCGGCTCCTGCCAGTCGCTGTCACGGCCCAGCAAGCTGGCGGCATAGGCGAGGAAGTTGCGCGCGTTTTCGGGACCGCCCTCGATGCAGTAGCGCCACAGGCGGAAAGCGGCCTCTTCGTCCAGGGTCGTGTAGGCCGCGAGGCCCGGGTCCGGCTGTTCGTCGCCCGGCAGCACCGCCAGCGCGATGCCCTTGGCACGGCAGGCGGCGTGGACCTGCTCGACGCCGTAGGGCCAGTAGCTGGCGCCGCCCAGCAGGCGCAGCACCACCAGTTTGGCACCGGCGATGACCTGCTCGACGTAGAGATCGACCGACAGGTTGTGGCCGAGCTGCATGAGATTTGCCAGACGCAGGCTGGGCGCGCCCTCCCCCAGGCTCGCTTGCGCGGCCGAGAGTGCCGCCACCTCGGTATCCGCCGCCGAGAGGAAAACGATATCGCCGGGGTCCTGGCCCAGGTCGACCGCTTCCGAGCCGTCGGTGATCGCGCCGGGCGTTGCCTGGAGAAGATGCATGGCGCGGGCGGCCTAGCCCGCGACGGCCGCGCGGATCGCCGCCTCGTCCAGGCCGGTTTCGCCGATGAAGACGAGGCGTGTGGCGCGGGATTCCTCCGGGCGCCAGTCCCGGTCGTAGTAGTGCTGCAGACGCTCGCCGACGCCCTGGACGACCAGGCGCATGGCCTTGCCGTTCACCGCGGCAAAGCCCTTCACCCGCAGCACGCCATAGTCGGCGATCACCGGGCGCAGGCGGGCCAGCAGGGCATCGGGGGTCTCCGCCTCGCCCAGTTCCACCGAGAAAGAGGTGAAATCGTCGTGGTCGTGCTCGCCGCTTTCGTCGTGGTGGGACCAGCGGCTGTCGAGGTCGTCCTCCGCCGCCGCGTCCAGGCCCAGCAGAACGGCGATGTCGATGGCGCCATGGCTGGAGCGCAGGATCTTCACCGAGGGGCGCAGGTGGCGCGCGATGGTGGCCTCGACCCCGGCCAGGGCCGCTTCGTCCAGCAGATCGGCCTTGTTGATCACCACCATGTCGGCGCAGGCGAGCTGTTCCTCGAACAGTTCCTCCAGCGGGGTGTCGTGATCCAGGGTTTCGTCGGCGGCGCGCTGGGCCGCCACCGCATCCGGATCGCCGGCGAAGAGGCCGTCAGCCACCGCCGGACCGTCGATCACCGTGATGACGCCGTCCACCGTGGTGCGGGTGCGCACCTCCGGCCAGGCAAAAGCCTTCACCAGCGGCTTCGGCAGGGCCAGCCCGGAGGTTTCGATGACGATGTGGTCGGGCGGCAGAGGGCGGTCGAGCAGGGCCTGGATAGTCGGCAGGAAATCGTCGGCCACGGTGCAGCAGATGCAGCCGTTGGCCAACTCCACCACGTCGTCCTCGCCGCAGGTCTCGATGCCGCAGCCCTTCAGGATCTCGCCGTCGACCCCCAGGTCGCCGAACTCGTTGATCACCAGGGCAATGCGCCGCCCATTGGCGTTCTGCAGCAGGTGGCGGATGGCGCTGGTCTTGCCCGCGCCAAGGAAGCCGGTGATCACCGTCGCGGGGATCTTTCCCGCAGGAACTCTCGGGCTTTTCTGGGGGTTTTCTGCCATGCCTACCTGTCTTTGAGCCCGTCTTTAGGGCCTGTCTTGGGATGTGATGTCGCGCTTTGCCCGGAGGGTGAACCGGAAGCGGCCCCGGATCAAGCCCCCCAGACACCGATTTGGGAGGTCGATCCGGAGCCGCTGTGGTCCGTTTACTGTGGCACCGGGGTGCGTTGCCGGGCTGTCCCGGCAGCGACCGATTCCGGCCTGGGGGCGGGCCTGGCGACGCCCCCGGTTCCGGCCCCGGGTCTGGCCCCTAATCCTGGCGCCTAATCCTGCTCAAGCGCCTTGACGATGTCCTCGCACATCTTCTTGGCGTCGCCGAACAGCATCATGGTGTTGTCGCGGAAGAACAGCTCGTTCTGCACGCCGGCGTAGCCGGAGGCCATGGAGCGCTTCACGAACAGCACCTGGCCGGACTTGTCGACGTCGAGGATCGGCATGCCGTAGATCGGCGAGGCCGGATCGGTCTTCGCCGCCGGGTTGGTGATGTCGTTGGCACCGATGACGAAGGTCACGTCGGTGGAGCCGAAGTCCCGGTTGACCTCGTCCATCTCGAAGACCTCGTCGTAGGGCACGTTGGCCTCGGCAAGCAGCACGTTCATGTGGCCCGGCATGCGCCCGGCCACCGGGTGAATGGCATAGCGCACGTCGACGCCCTTGGCCTTCAGCAGGTCGGCCATCTCGCGCAGGGCGTGCTGGGCCTGGGCAACGGCCATGCCGTAGCCCGGGACGATGATGACCTTCTCGGCATTGCCCATCAGGAAGGCCGCGTCGTCGGCCGCGCCCGACTTCACCTGGCGGTCGTCGTCGCCGTCCGCCCCCGCCGCACCGGCGGTCTCACCGCCGAAGCCGCCGAGGATGACGTTGAAGATCGAGCGGTTCATGCCCTTGCACATGATGTAGCTGAGGATGGCGCCCGAGGAGCCGACCAGCGCCCCGACGATGATCAGCAGGTTGTTGTGCAGGGTAAAGCCGATGCCGCAGGCCGCCCAACCGGAGTAGGAGTTCAGCATCGACACCACCACCGGCATGTCGGCGCCGCCGATCGGCAGGATCAGCAGGAAGCCCAGCGCCAGCGCCAGCAGCACGATGAGCCAGAACACCAGCGGCGACTGGCCGATGCAGAGCCACGCGATCAGCACCACCAGCGCGATGCCCAGGGCGGCGTTCAGCGGATGCTGCATCGGGAACACCAGCGGGCGGCCGCTGACCAGGCCCTGCAGCTTGGCGAAGGCGACCAGCGAACCGGTGAAGGTGATGGCGCCGATGGCCACGCCGAGCGACATTTCGATGAGGCTGGCCACCTTGATGTCACCGGGCACGCCGATGCCATAGGCCTCCGGCCGGAAGAAGGCGGCGGCGGCCACGAAGACCGCGGCGAGGCCGACCAGGGAGTGGAAGGCCGCCACCAGCTGCGGCAGGGCCGTCATCTGGATGCGCAGGGCGATAAAGGTGCCGATGGCACCGCCGATGAGGATGCCGACGATGATCAGCGAGTAGCTGACCACCCCCGGCGTCGCCAGGGTGGTGAGAATGGCGATGGTCATGCCGACCATGCCGAAAAGGTTGCCCGACCGGCTGGTGGTCGGGTGCGACAGGCCGCGCAACGCCAGAATGAAGCAGATGGCGGCGACGAGATACAGCAGCGCTGCGAAATCAGCGTTCATGATTGTCCAGGCCCCCCTACTTCTTCTTCTTGAACATGGACAGCATGCGCTGTGTGACGATGAAGCCGCCGAAGATGTTCACCGAGGCGAGGATTACCGCGAGCAGTCCCATGATCTCGCTGAAGCCGATATCGGCCGGCCCGGCGGCGATGAGGGCACCAACGATGATCACCGACGAAATCGCGTTGGTCACCGCCATCAGCGGCGAGTGCAGCGCCGGCGTCACCCGCCAGACCACGTGGTAGCCCACGAAGACCGCCAGCACGAAGACGGTCAGGCCCACCACCAGGGTGGCCGAGCCGTGCGCCGCGGTGGTGTCGGCCGTCATGCGACCGGCCTCGACAGCCAACGAGGCAACGTCGTTGGCCAGTTGATGCGCCTGGTTGGCTACCTCTGCGGCGCGCTCAGAGAAGGTTTCGTTGGCCATGGACGTCAGCCTCCCTGTCCGTCGCTAGAGTCGTCAGATTTCTCGGCTTCAGGTGCCGGCGCTTCCTTCGGCGCAAGCGCCGGGTGCACCACCTTGCCGTCGCGGATGACGCAGGTGTCGGCGACGATCTGATCTTCCCAGTTCACCGCCAACTGCTTGGCCTCCTTGTCGACCAGCAGTTCGATGAAGTTGTAGATGTTGCGCGAGTAGAGCGCCGAGGCGTCGGCCGGCAGGCGGCCCGGCACGTTCAGATGCCCGACGATCTTCACGCCCCTGTGGTCAACCACCCGGCCGGGCTCCGACAGCTCGCAGTTGCCGCCGGTTTCGACCGCCAGGTCGACGATAATCGAGCCCGGCTTCATGGACTCGACCATCGCCTTGGTGACCAGTTTCGGTGCCGGACGGCCCGGGATCAGCGCGGTGGTGATCACGATGTCCATCTTGGCGATGGTCTCGGCGATCAGTTCGGCCTGCTTCTTCTGGTAGTCCGGGCTCATTTCCTTGGCGTAGCCGCCGGCGGTCTCGGCCTGTTTGAACTCCTCGTCCTCGACCGCGACGAACTTGCCGCCCAGGCTCTGCACCTGCTCCTTGGCCGCCGGGCGCACGTCGGTCGCCGAAACGATGCCGCCCAGGCGCTTGGCAGTGGCGATGGCCTGCAGGCCGGCGACGCCGGCGCCCATGACCAGCACCTTGGCCGGCGGCACGGTACCGGCCGCCGTCATCATCTGAGGAAAGGCCGAGCCGTAAACCGCCGCGGCATCCAGCACCGCCTTGTAGCCGGCCAGGTTGGACTGCGACGACAGCACATCCATCGACTGGGCGCGGGTGATGCGCGGGACCAGGTCCATGGCGAAGACCGTCGCGCCGCTTTTGGCCAGCGGCTCCAGTTCCTCGCCGGCGCGGAAGGGATCCATGATGCAGACCAGCAGCGCGCCCGGCTTCAGGCCCTTGATCTCGCCCGGCTGCGGTCGGCGCACCTTGGCGATGACGTCGGCACCGCCGAAGGCGACGGTGGCATCGGCGGCGATCTGTGCGCCTGCCTTCTTGTAGGCCTCATCGGGAATGGCGGCAGCCACCCCGGCGCCCGACTCGACAGCGACCTCGAAGCCGAGGTTAATCAGCTTCTTAACCGTCTCAGCCGACGCCGCAACGCGCGTTTCGTCCGGGCGCTGTTCCTTGGGAATAGCGATCTTCATGCCTAGGATTTCCCCTTCGTGTGCCCCGAGAGTTTCCCCGATGTTTTCGAGAACGATTCCAGAATAAGACTTAAGTGGAAGAAAATAGTACAGAATCTCCCAAGGTCAAGGCAATTGGCCGTTTGACCTAGTGTGCATGTTAATGACCGGCACGCCCACCGGTTTCAACCCTATTTTGCGCGTGGGCGACCGATCAGACCACTTTAGCGACCAACTGACGCATTTCGGACTAGGCGCCAGACCGGACCGGCGGCGCCGCGCGGTGGACATCGTCCGCACCGGCCGATAAGAGGGTCGGAGGGGAAAACCACCGCCGGAGTGGAACGACCATGCAGAAAACGATCGAATGAAGTTGCTGTCGGAAGCCGATGCCCTGCAGGACCTGCTGGCCAGCGCCGGCAGCTTCATCGTGACCGGCGTGACCAAGTCCGGCACCACCTGGCTGCAGCGCATGCTGGACAGCCACCCTGAGATCGCCTGCGGCGGCGAGAGCAAGCTGAACGTCTTCCTGACCCAGCTCGGCCCGGCGGTGCGCGCCTACAACGAGGCGCTGACCAAGACCAACGAGAAAATCTACCGCGAACAGGCCATCTATCCCCCGGTCGCCCAGGCCCAGGCCGTCGCCATCATGCAGTACCTTTTCCTCGACCGCCTCGGCGCCGTGCAGCGCACTGCAGCCGCCGCCGGGAAGGCCGCCCCGAAATGGATCGGCGACAAGGACCCGGACTACAAGAAGGAACTGGCCTCGTGGCGGCGCATCCTGCCGGAGGCCCGCGTTGTTTCCACCACCCGCGACGGGCGCGACTGCTACGTTTCCCTGTGGTTTCACCTTTACCCGGACCGCGAGCCGCTGGCCGCCGAGAACCGTGCCGACTTCGTCGGCCGCATCCAGGGCCATGCCGCCACCTGGCGCGACACCATGGCGAAATTCCGCAAGGACGATGCCGATCACGCCGGGCGCCACTTCGCCATCCGCTACGAAAGCCTGCTGGAGGATGCAGCGGGCGAGATGACCCGCCTGTTCGACTGGTTCGGTTGCGATGCCGCCGAGGCCACCGTCGCCGATGTCGTACAACGCAACGCCTTTGCCGTCGCCTCCGGCGGCCGCCAGCCGGGCGAGTCCGACCCGCGAAGCTTCCTGCGCAAGGGCATCGCCGGCGACTGGAAGAACCACTTCGACGACGAGTGCAACAAGCTCTACTGCGATGTCGCCGGCGAGGCGCTGAGCGCCGCCGGATATGAGGTCTGATGACCGGCCTCCCCAACCCCGTCTACGTTGTCACCGATATCGAGGTGAACGGGCCGACGCCCGGCGAGCACTCGATGCTCGCCTTTGCCTCGGTTGCCGTTGACGCCGCCGGCGGTGAGATCGACTGGTTTGAAGCCGTCGTAGAAACTCTGCCCGGTGCCGGCGAAGACCCCATCACGCTGCAGTGGTTCCGCGGCTTCCCGGAAGCCTGGGCTGCGGCGACGGCCAACCCGCTGCCGCCAGAAACCGTCATGGAACGCTATGCCGATTGGTTGCGCTGCCTGCCGGGCCAGCCGATCTTCGTCGCCCACCCGCTGACCTTCGACGGCGCCTGGATCGACTACTATCTGAGGCGCTTTCTCGGTACTCGGCTGCTGAAGGGCCCGTGGGCCGGCGAGCGGCTGTTCCACACCGCCGGGCTCTGCCTCCAGGCCTTCGCCGCCGGGCGCACCGGCTGGGACTTCAGTGCCTGCCATACCGAGGCCTACCCACCGGAATGGCTGGGCCACGTCCCGCACAGCCACTTTTCCATCGACGATGCGCGCGGCTACGCCAATCTGCTGCGCACCCTCTTGCGGATGAAGGCACCGGGCGCCGGGCGCTGACGTCCTGCGGGCTTTCCCGGCGGCACAACTCATGGCACCATGCATCCGTTGCTATTCAATCCCGGGACGGGTCCATGCGCTGCCTCTTGCTGATCGCTCTGCTGACGACCCTCGCCGCTCCCGCTTTGGCGGCCCAGCAGGGCGCAGCCTGTGAGGGCGCCCTCTGGAAAAAGGTCAGAACCTGGCTGAAGCCGGCGGCGACCTTCCAGGACACCATCCTCTTCCTGCAGAGCGAAGGCATCGACTTCGCCGTCTTCGACGCCCGCACCGATGGGGATACCGGCGCCGATCCCTATGGCCTGACCGACTGCCAACCGCGTCAGGAAGCGCCGCACTGCGCCGTCGTCGTCAGCGAACCGCGCGCCGACAGCAGGCCCAGCGGGGCCTCGCCGACCAGGGTGGAAACCGACGAGATCATCTCCGTCGACTTCGACGCCGAGGGCAAGCAGACCGGCCACACCTGCGAGGTGGTGGAAACGGGACTGTAGGGCCTGCGGGCGCCGTTGCCCAAATCGTCGTCCTCAAAGAACGGTTGCCGGAAGACAAGCCTGCCATTGCCTCTCTTCCGGTTATCGTGATCGCCGAGGAGATGACGGTCATCGATTTCGACGCCGATGAAAAACTTATCGGTGCCCCATGCGAAGTCGTGCTGACGGGGCCGTACCCCCCTCACCCAGCGCCGACCCGGCGAGTGAAACGAGCCTGACCCAAGCGGGTGAGGCGGTCTTCAGACCTCAGCAGGTAACGCACAAGGCAGCCATACTCTCCCTGTCGTCCCGGGGCTTGACCCCGGGACCCAATGCCCTCTCCACCCAATACCCTCTCCACACGGGATGACGCCGCTCACGGATACTCCGATCTCGCGAAAGACGCGGGAGCGAAGCGC